>Ga0105855_1000068_pt1 | contig 58494 bp, 48 predicted proteins | sample OrgsoiDNA_201059_FD_89680 | JGI IMG/M metagenome (GOLD analysis project Ga0105855, IMG submission 89680) | Permafrost soil microbial communities from the Arctic, to analyse light accelerated degradation of dissolved organic matter (DOM) -... | ecosystem: Environmental > Terrestrial > Soil >... | reverse complement strand
GTCAACATTTTGTGACAGTCCCTTCTTTGGCTGTACATGAAAGAGTATTATGCCCCTCAGCGATTTCCGCACCGGCAGAAAAAGGTCAACACTGATGCGTCTGGAAGTTTTTTGCGAAGACCGGCTGGGTCTTGCCCGAGAGTTACTCGATTTATTGGTTCTGCGCAGCATCGATTTGCGCGGCATTGAAATTGCCTCCATTGGGCGCATTTATCTTAATTTTTCCCAACTCGACTTTGACACCTTCCGCGCCCTGATGGCTGAGATCCGCCGTATCAATGGCGTGACCGACGTGCGGACGGTGCCGTTTATGCCCTCCGAACGCGAGCACCGTGCACTGCGTGCGTTACTGGTCTCTATGCCGGAACCGGTGTTTTCCCTGGATATGAAGGGCAAAGTTGAACTGGCTAATCCGGCGGCACAGGCGCTGTTTCAGCTTGATGAAGACAAAATTCGTCAGCAAACCGCCGCCAGTCTGATTTCCGGCTACAACATTACGCGCTGGTTGGAACACGACAGCCAACACCCGCACTCCGAACGAGTGGTGATCCGCTCTCAGGATTTCCTGATGGATCTCACGCCTATACAGCTGAATGATGATGAAAATCAGGCCAGCGAAGTGGTGGGTGCGGTCGTGATGTTGAAATCAGCCGCGCGTATGGGGCGTCAACTGCAAGATCTCACTGTCAACGATGACAGCGAGTTCGACCACATTGTGGCGGTGAGCAGCAAGATGCGTCAGGTGCTGGATCAGGCGCGTAAGCTGGCGATGCTGGATGCGCCATTACTGATCGTAGGTGATACTGGCACCGGCAAGGATTTACTGGCTCATGCCTGTCATCTGCGCAGCGCGCGTGGCAAAAATGCATTCCTTGGGCTCAACTGTGCCTCGCTGCCGGATGATGTGGTGGAAAGTGAACTGTTCGGCTATGCCGCAGGTGCTTACCCGAATGCCGTGGCGGGGAAAAAAGGCTTCTTCGAACAGGCCAATGGCGGCTCCGTGCTGCTCGATGAGATTGGCGAAATGTCATCGCGTATGCAGATTAAATTGCTGCGTTTCCTTAACGATGGCACCTTCCGTCGCGTGGGTGAAGAGCATGAGGTCCGGGTTGACGTGCGGGTGATGTGTGCCACGCAGAAGAATCTGGTGGAGCTGGTGCAGCGCGGTGAATTCCGCGAAGACCTCTATTACCGCCTCAACGTGCTGTCGCTGACGTTACCGCCGCTGCGCGAACGTCAGGCCGATGTGATGCCACTGACTGAGCTGTTCGTGGCACGCTTCTCGGATGAGCAGGGCATGGCGCGGCCAAAACTGTCACCTCAGCTGGCTAACTATCTGACTCACTATGGGTGGCCGGGTAATGTCAGACAGCTGAAAAACGCTATTTACCGTGCGCTGACCCAGCTAGAAGGCGGCGAACTGCGTCCGCAGGATATCGTATTGCCAGATTTTGATGCGGAAGTCACGCTGGGCGAAGAGGCACTGAACGGGTCACTTGATGACATCAGCAAACGCTTTGAACGTTCGGTGTTAACCCGCCTTTACCGTACTTATCCCAGTACACGTAAGCTGGCCAAGCGACTGGGGGTTTCCCATACCGCAATTGCCAATAAGCTGAGGGAATACGGCTTAAGCAGCAAAAAGACGGATATCAGCGACGAGTAACTTGCCTCTGTCCGAGCATAAAAAGGCCCTGCATATACTGCAATGCCGATCAGTTAAGGATCACTTGAACGATCCTATGGCTGTGTAAAAAAACGGAAACGTTATTCGTTTCCGGATTTTTTATGCATATGGCTCAGGCTCTTGTTCTCATTTCATGTTACGACTCTTCCCGTAACCCTTTGACTTCTCCTTATGATTTTCTCGATCCCGAGCTTATCTCTGGCTGTCTGACTGAATCCGGCACCGTCACCCTATGTTTGCGCAAAACCTGGAACTGGCATCTCAATCCGGGACATCTGGTCGCCGATGAGGAATGGCTGTGTTCGCCGGTATATCCGGATTCTGCTGTGCGGTTTGCCAGCGGAATGCTGTTCCAGATAGATATTATTCCCTCGCTTCCCGGTTAAGGTGGCAGCAGCATAGAAGATACCGTTGCACTGGCAGATGAGGCGTTGCGCCGTGAGCTGGAAAGTGAGTATCCGCAGGTGTGGCAAAGAATGGTGGCGCGCAGGAAATATCTGTCACATGTGCTGAACATTCATGTTTCTGACGATGTGATTTTGCTGTCATACACTGTGGGTTACCAGCGTCCGTTCCTGCTCGACCCAATGCGTGCGCTGGTGAGGCGTTAACCGACAGTTCAGACCGTTTCATCCCTGTTCTCACTGGCCTGGCCGGCGGGCAGACTGTCCCAGGTCATGCCCGCTGTTTGGGGCAAATGAACCGGCACGGTTTCCAGGGAGATAAGCTTCGCCATTCTGCTCACATAGCTGTCGTATATTTTCACTTTAGTGGGGATACCCATGCGCAGGGGATACCGGCTCATCTGCACCGGATCGAGGGTTATACGTACCGAAATTTTCCGCAAATCGGACATCCAGTCCCTGCCAGCCATCATGCCGGAAAGTGTGGTCTGTCCCGCCGGGCTGTCCGGATTAATGCCTTCAATCTGTCCGTCAAATACCACATGCTTGCCGTATAAATCCGTCACCACAGAGACTTTCTGACCGATCAGCATAGAGGGTGTCTCAGTCGTCCTAAAATTCGCCATAACCCACATCTGATCTGACGGGACAACAGAGATCAGTTCCTGTCCCGGACTCACCCTGATACCGGGCTGTACGTTACGCTGCATGATATAACCGCTTACTGGACTGTGCACTTCGGTATCGCTGAGCGCCTGACCGGCTTGCTCAACCTCCTTTGTGACCTGTGAAACCCTCAGTTGCTGGGAAATTTCCACTTTTTGTCTGTGGGTCAGATGTCGGCGATAGCGTAAAATTGAGTCGTCCAGCGCGGTTTTGCTGGCGTTAACGTTATTCATAGCCCGCTCAAGATCTTGTTTAGACACGGGGGTTACGCCTTTGAACTGTATCCGCCGGTGGTATTCTCTGAGCGCCTGTTGATAAGCCCTCTGCGCGGCCTGGATATCAGCATTATTCTTCACATCTGACATATAACGTTTTTTTGTTTCCATAACGGACGCAGTCAGTTTATTTTCTGCTTTTGCATAGCGAGTCGTCGCCTCACTATTATCCAGACGGATCAGCACTTCCCCTTTACTGACAAAATCTGTACGGTTACGATTAATATTGACCACCTTGCCAGCGACTTGCGACGAAATTGATATTTTATTCCCGGTAACATAAGCATCAAGCGTAATCAGGGAAGAGCACGTGCTGACATATTCCGTCACTAAGACAATCAAAAAACCAATAAAAAGGGTAATAATTAGCACCCCTCTTAATTTAATTATTTTCCCTGTGAAATTAAAAAATACTGTTAATACCCTCATATTACAGTTCTTCCGTGAAAAGGAGTCCATGAATTTTTCGGGGAATAGAAAACTCCCCCTTAGCGCGCGTGGGGACCTGAAAAATATGCATTTATTTTCAGGGCATCTATGTTCAATATACTGATAAAATTGATTATTTACCTATTTTGCCTAATCCTGTAGCCTTGCAAGGCTGGGAGTTCAGTATATGTTGCGTGCCTCAATAAATCGGTTAACGAATGCTAATAGAGATAAATCCGTTAAGACAGGGGACAATTCAGAAACTTTTGCAGGTCACGTCCTACGCATGAAGTCCCGGAGGATCAGGCAGGCAAAAAAGTAATGGAAGCAATTAGTAGAACAGGCCGGATTAATTTTCAGATAAAAAATCTGAGTCATTTATTTTAAAAGATAAAGCTACCTGTTAACCGGTGATTATTTTTTCTGTCACTCATGGAAATAATATTCAGGAGGATGTAGACTTAATGTAAACAACACATCCATCTTATGCAGTCCGCTATCTGGTTAGTTACGTTAACAGCCGCGTATGCTTAACGTTTTAATACTTCTGCGGGAGAGCAATGTGAGACGTGTGTTTTTTTATGACTCCGCATTTGCACCCTCCGCGCCATTGATTAAGGAAGTATTATGAGCAAAACAAATAATTTAAACGCAGTCATCGTTGATGACCATCCGATGGCCCGCATGGCAATCAGAAACCTGCTGGAAAACGAAGGCATCACGATTGTGGCTGAAGCCGGTGATGGCGCGCAGGCGTTACTGCTGGTCGATCAGCATCGCCCGGATCTGGTGATTGTGGATGTGGATATCCCGGTGATGAGCGGCATTGAAGTGGTGGAGAAACTGCGTAAGGAAGCGTTCAGCCGGATCATTATTGTGGTCTCCGCCAAGAACGATCTCTTTTACGGCAAACGCAGTGCCGATGCGGGCGCGAATGCCTTCATCAGCAAAAAAGAGGGCATGACCAATATCATTGCTGCCGTTAACGCTGCGCAAAATGGTTACAGCTATTTTCCGCTGTCGCTGCACGCCTTTATGGGCAGTCTTTCTTCTGAGCAGGAAATGTTGCAGTCGCTTTCCAGTCAGGAAATCAAAGTGATGCGCTATATTCTTAAAGGCGAAGATAATATGAAAATCGCCTCGGAAATGTGCATCAGTAATAAAACCGTCAGTACCTATAAAAGCCGCTTAATGGAAAAACTGGGCTGCAAATCGCTGATGGAACTGTACTCCTTTACGCAACGCAATAAGATTGGATAATTCCATGATAAAAAGGGTTTTTGCCTCTTTGTTTGTTCTGATGTTTGTGATGTTTCCTGCGCATTCAGCCGCCCCGGAACCGGTGACACTAACCCTTTCCAGTGATTATCAGGTCTTTACTCCCGTGCTTCCCCTGAATCACTACGATATGCTCTGGCTGGCCGCCAAGCGCTCCCTAACCGTTGGCGTTTACGGCATTGAAACGCCGCCTCTGAATATGAATGTCTCCACGGGGCGCTACCGGGGCATGAATGCCGACTATTTGCTTTTTCTAGAAAACTCACTGCAAATCAATGTGGTGATAAAATATTACCTCACTGAAGATCAGGCACTGGCTGGGCTGAAAGCGGGGGGGATAGATGCCGTTCTGACGTCACCGGGCAGTAAAGAGTTGCCTGAATCGCCTTTTCTCGCCACGCTGCCGCTGGTCCGTGCCTATCCCACGCTGGTGACACGCCAGGTAGATATCATGAAACCGCTGTCAGACAGTAAAAATGCGGTGACGGTGGCGATCAAAAAAGGGTATCCCTCGGATTCGTTTATCAGAACGGTTTTCCCTAAGGCCAACATCGTGCCTTATGACGATAACTATCTGGCGATGGCCTCGGTGGCTAATCACGAAAGCGATTACTTTTTTGGTAATAATCTGACGTCCAGCTTTATTCTGGCGCGTGATTTTTATCAGTCGCTGGAAATCGTTAAATTCTGGCGTGAGCCGCAGACCGGTAACCAATTTGTGGTGATGGATAATCAGAAACAGCTGCTGGATATTCTCGATACATTTATCAGTTCCCTGACTGAACAAACACATAAGCAAGTGGCACAGTCCTGGGTGGATACCGGCAACGTCTCTTTTCTGAATAAGACCATGAAGTTTACTCCGCGCGAGGAGCGATGGGTTGCACGGCATCCGGTTTTGCGGGTGCTCATCAACCCGTATTACGCACCACTGAGCATGGTGGATGATAAAAATGAAATACGTGGCTTGCTCGGGGACATCCTCAACCTGATCCAGTTACAAACCGGTTTGTCCTTCGAACCGGTGATTGCCAATTCGAACGGTGACATGGTCGATATTATGCGTAAAGGTGGATGGGATATTTTGCCGACGGCCACTTACAGCCCGGAGCGGGAAGAGGAAATGTTGTTCACCCATCCGTTTATCTCCACACCTTTTGTGCTGGTCAGACTCAGCAGTTCCGAACCCGCAGATGTGCTCACGCCAGGCTCACGTGTCGCCATACCCGCCTACCATCCGCTGACAGATAAACTCAAAAGCAAGTATCCCGGTGTGGATTGGGTGATAGCTGAAAATACCAGTACCGCCCTCAGCAAACTGATGCTGGGGGATGTCAGCGCGGTAGTGTCCACGCAGCTCGCTTCACGGTTTATTATCGACCACTATTACCCCGGTTCAATGACGTACACGCGGATCCCCGACGAACCTTCTGCGCAAATTGCCTTTGCCCTGCCGCGCGGTGCGCCTGAACTGCAAAGCATTCTGAATAAAGCGCTGGACGATATTCCCCCGAAAGAAATTCTGAATCTGGCCGGTAAATGGGTCAAAGCGCCTGATGTAAAAATCGGCACGTGGAATTTGTACAACCGGCCATTTTATCTGGTGGTCGGTCTGGCGGCACTGTTGGTCATCAGCAGTTTGTTATGGGGAGTGTATTTGCTGCGCGCCATCAGTAGAGGCAAGGCCTCACGCGCTGCGCTCAGTTATCAGCTGATTTTACGCCAGACCTTATCCAACGCGATCCCTGTGCCGGTGTATGTCATTACGCCGGAAGGGGAGCTTGAAAGTTACAACAGCGCCTTCAGGGAGTTCTTTACCTCTGAACGACGCGAAATGATGAATTTTTCTCTGTTCGACCGGCGTAGTCCGCTGGCCGACGTTTTTCCCTCCGTTCAGCAGGAAATCCAGCAGGGATTGAAACCTGAAACCGTGGTGACGCACCATCTGGTGCTCAATAATGGTGAGGAAGAGCGTCTGATCCTGCACTGGTTAACCTCGTGTCAGATGCCCGAAAACATGCCCGCAACCCTGATTTGCGGCTGGCAGGACATCACCGAATCGCGCCAGCTCATGAAAGCTCTTCAGATTGAGAAAGACAAAGCCATTGATGCCAGCCAGGCGAAAAGTCGTTTTCTGGCCAGCATGAGCCATGAGATCCGCACGCCGGTCAGTTCGATCATGGGATTCCTCGAGCTGCTGACCACCCGTAAACAAAGTGCGGAAGAAATGAACGAGGCGATTCAGTTGGCTTACAGTACAGCGCAAACCCTTATAGCTCTGATAGGCGACGTGCTCGATATGGAAAAAATCGAGTCAGGCAATTTCGCGCTGGTACCGGAGTGGGTCGATGTTGAGCCACTGATTAATAATACGGTCGCGAATTTTGCCGGCCTCGCTCGCCAGAAAAACTTAACACTGACCGTCGATTGTCGCCTCGAACAGGGTAAAACTTTGTGGCTGGATCCGCAGGCGATTAAACAGGTGTTATCCAATCTTCTGAGCAATGCCATCAAATTCACGTCCGAGGGCGGCGTGGATGTTATTGTCCATACGCAAGCTCTGGGAGAAGAACGGGTCTATCTGACGCTGAGTGTTCTGGACACCGGAATGGGGATCAGTCCAGAAGAGCAACAGGCATTGTTTAAACCCTTCGGCCAGACCCGTGCCGGTAAGGGACAAGTGGGCTCTGGCCTCGGTCTGGTGATTTGCCGTGAAATGGTGGAACGGATGGCGGGTCAGATTAACATTTCCAGCCAGCCGGGCAGGGGAACCAGCATGATGGTCACGCTGGTCACGCAGACATCGGATAATGCACCAGCCGTATCATTGATCGCAGAATCTGAAGCCACTCTGCCTGCCGCACTGAAGATTATCATTGTCGAAGATAACCCGACTAACCGTCTGCTCCTTCGCCGTCAGCTCGATATCCTCGGATATCACGTTGATGAAGCCGAAGACGGTCTCCAGGCCTTAGAAATGATCAAAAATCAGGATTACGACCTGTTGATCACCGATCTTAATATGCCCAACATGGATGGCATCACCCTGACCCGTCGGGTGCGGGAACACGATCAGCAGATGATTATTCTGGGATTAACCGCTAACGCCCAGACCGACGAGAAAGAGCGATGTCTGGCGGCTGGGATGAATTTGTGCCTGTTTAAACCCATCGATTTGCAGCAGTTAAAAGCGGCTCTTAGCGGCGTACACCGTAATACTGAAGTGATTGCACTGGAAGAGTTTATCGAAATGCATACGCTGGAAGCGCACAGTTTAGGCGATAAGAAGCTAATGAGTCAGATGCTGGAACAGTCGCGCATCGAAAATAATAAAGATCTGAATGCAGCCCTTAAGGCGCTGGGCCGCGAAGAGTGGGATTTATTGCAACATCATCTGCACCGCATTAATGGCACAATGCAACTTCTGGGGGCCACACAGTTGCATTTGCTGGCGGAAACGCTGGAAAACCAGCTTGCCAGCGGCAATCCTGCGCCCGAAATCGAGAAAGGCATGGCACTTCTCGGGGAACGGATAAAAGCCTTTAGTGCAGCTATTGAGGTGTATTACGCCGTAAACCGGACGTGATCCATTATTTAATTTAAGCCATCCTCTGACGATGGCTTTATTTTATCTGATGATTTCGTTATATTTTATTGCCCTCTCATCATTCCCTTCAAATAACTCCTCCCTGTGAATATTCTTCGTCCTACCGCCGTAGTCTGGCACCTTCATTAAAATAATCTCCCTCTGATATCCGGAAACCCTTCGCAAACGTATTATTACCGCATCAGCCAAGGCAGGCTGAAGTTAAGTATTTCCATTGTAATAACACATATATCTAATGAAGGATTTTGTAATGAAAAAAATTATCGCCCTTGCTCCCGTTGCTCTGATTATGGGTATTGCTGGTCAGGTTCAGGCTGCAACTCAGGCTGACGTCCAGTTGCAGGGCACTATTGTAGACACCACTTGTGAAGTGACTGCAAATAATGGTGCTGCAACGTTGAACGTGGGTTCTTTCTCAAAATCTGCGTTCACTACCGCTAAGCAACAAGTTGGTCAGGAGCCGCTGCTGGTTTCCCTGAAAAATTGTAGCGAAGACGAAACAGGCGCACTGCAGGTTTCCGGCATTGTTACCACTGGTACTGACAGCCTGTTCCTGAGCGATGTTAACCAGACAGCGGGTTTCATGCTGACTCAGAAAGACAACCTCACTCAGGTTAAAAACAACACCAGCATTCCGTTGACCGCTGACGCTACCGGCGCAGTGGACTATACCTTCACCGCAGGTATGGCCGTCATGGATGCTACCAACGTAATGCCAGGCGCATATACCGCTCCGATCAAAATCTCTTACGTGAGTAACTAAGAGTTTAGATCCCTGGTACGACACTGAGTAAAAAAAGAGAGGGACTTTTTAGCCTCTCTTTTTCATTTAACGGACAGAGAATATTATGAAGTTTTACCGCAAGTTGGGCGTTGTATTAAGCCTGAGTCTGTTATTGAGCGAGCCGGTATTAGCCAGTATTGGCATCGGTGCATCCCGCGTTATTTTTGCAGGATCTGATAGCAGTCAGAGCATTGACATTAATAACCGTTCCCATAATCAACCTTATCTTATTAATGTCGGCATTTCAGACAGTCTGACCGCTAAATCAACGGACAGCGCTTTTATGCCTGCGCCGGCATTATTTCGTATTGAACCGGATACCACCAATAAACTCCGTATCCTGAGAAAAACAAATAATTTACCCCGCGACAGAGAGTCCGTTTTTTATCTGAATATTATGGCAATCCCGACCAGTAAAGTGGGACAGGATAATAATGACAATACGGTAGGCGGAACGCTGCAAATTGCCACCGGAAATACGCTGAAGCTGTTTAACCGTCCGGCTGATTTGCCGATGACGCATAAAACGGCCATGGGCAAATTACAGTTTTCCCGCGCGGGTGAGGGCATCAAAGTGACAAACCCGACGCCTTATTATATTTCCCTGAACAAACTGCTGGTGGATGGTAAGGCAGTCAGACTCGATGTCATTAAAGGCACCAGTATGATTGCGCCATTTTCTGCCAGTCACTATCCGGTGACCGCCGGGCAGGGCAAAGCAGAATGGGCAGCAATCAACGATTTTGGCGGAGTGGAGACGTTCCATGGCACGGTTAACTAAGCCTCTAGCATCCGGCATTTTGCTGATGCTATGCGGCATCTCTGGCGGACAGGCGGCGACCACGGACATGAAAGCCACGGTGGTAGATGGCAATTGCCAGGTCGCAGTGGATACCGCGACCATCACGTTCCCGAACCGTGACGTTTCGCAATTCAGCAGCGGTACGGCAGCGATCCTTCCGCTGGGCGTGAACGTAAACTGCGAAGGGATGCAGGGCAAAGCCCCGTCACTGACCGTGACCGGTGAATCTTCGCAGCTTAGTGACACCCGGCTGTACCGCGCGGCCAGTTCGACGGCGCAGTTCGTCGGTTTCATGCTGAAAAAGGGCACGCTGAACAACCTGACAGATTTTTATAACGCCACAGGCACAGTAGCACCGGGCGACACGGTCGCCCTGACGCAGGATAACGGCAGTTTTGTGCAGCCCTTTTCCGTGGGACTTGTGCAGGGCGCCGGTGATCCGCAGCTGAATGCCGGAACGGTCAGCGCAAAAATCACGTTTGCCTTTATCTTTCCCTGACGCTTTCTACAGATAAACAAAATGAAAAATCACAACATTTTATCAGGGCACCTGACCGCTCTGAGGGCTGCCTTTTGTCTGTGTCTGCTGGCGATAACCGCCCGCGCAGGAGCGGCAGATGTGCAATTCACCGCCAGGTTTCAGGCGCCCACCTGTCAGGTTTCTGCCCCCCCTGTGCTGGATTTCGGTTCGGTGCAGTCATCGGGGATCCGCAGCGGTGACAGCCTGGCGAATCCGTTGCCGCTCACTATCACCTTATCGCAATGCGCCGGATTTGTCGGTGCGGTGCAGAAACCGGGTGTGAAAGTGTCGGGCACAGGGAATACCACTTCAGGGGATTTCCTGTTCCTTCAACCGGGGACTTCTCAGGTGGTGAATTACGGGGTGCGCATTGTCACCGCTCAGGGTGACGTGGTGGATAACACCACCGTGCTGCCGGTAGCGCTGGATGGGTCCGGCTTTGACGGTGGCAGCGCCAGCATTGCGCTGAAAGCAGCGTTGTCCTGTGGCAACCAATGCAACGACGCCGCTACCAAAGGAGGAACGTTAAATGCCAGCGTCACCTTCGATTTCGTCTATCAGTAAGGGGCTTTCTGTGCATTTTATTCCTCTGTTTTTACGCCGTGTGCTGCTGTGCGCCGGGTTAATGATGACGCTGACTCACAACGCTGCCGCCGCCGGTGACGGGATCAGCCTCAGCCGGACGCGGGTCATTTTCCAGTCCACCGACAGTGCGCAAACGCTGACGATCCAAAACCACGGTTCGCGGCCCTATCTGGTGCAGTCTGCGGTTGTCGGTTCGCCACAGGGACGCGAAGCGGCACCCTTTATGACCACGCCGCCGCTGTTCCGGCTGGAAGAAAACAGCAAAAACAGCCTGCGGATTTTGCGCAAGGACGATGCCGGGCTGCCTGCCGATCGTGAATCGATATTTTATTTCACCGCGATCGCCGTGCCGGCCATGACGCAACCTGAAGCTGCGCAAGAGGCTTCACTGGCGGGGCGTATTTCTGTCGGCATTCAGAACACCATCAAGCTGTTTTATCGCCCGGCAGGTCTCGCAATGACGGCAGAAGAAGCGCAGGGGCGCCTGACGTTCCATCTTCAGGATGGCAGCGTTGAGGTGAAAAATCCGACGCCTTATTACCTGACGTTTTCGCGTCTGGCGTTTGACGGTCGTGACGTCGCGGTGCGCGATATCGTGCCGATGATTGCGCCCTTTTCGCAGGCCAGTTATCCGGTAACAGGGGCTGTGCGGCAGGCGCAGTGGACGGTTATCAATGATTACGGCGGTAACAGCCCGCGGTTCACTGCGCCGGTGCAGGGCGGGAGCAAATGATGAAGCGTTTCCTGAAAGTGGCGCTGCTCATCGCCACGCTGGTCGCGGCGCTACCGTGTCTGGCCGCGCAAGAACACCCTGATGGCTTGTCGATCAATCAGTTCCGCATTGTGTATCCGGCTTCTGAAACCAAAGGTATTACCTGGTCAATGACCAACAACACCCACCGCGCCTATCTGATGCAGTCGTGGGTACGACCGCTGGATCCGGCGACCGGATTGCCGGTGGCCGAAGAAGACAGCAAAGGCCCGCGCGATGCGCTTCCGCTGCTGGTGACACCGCCGCTGAAACGTGTCGATCCTGGTGAACAGCTCACGTTGCGACTGCGCCAGACCGGCTCGTCGCTGCCGCAGGACAGGGAATCCGTCTTTTATCTTTCGGTGAAAGGCATCCCGTCGGCGCCGGATAAAGCCAGCCAGACCGGGGGACAGCTGGTCGTCGCCGTGGTGAACAACATGAAACTGTTTTATCGCCCGGCAGGTTTACCGGCAGGCGGTGTGACAAAGGCGTCAGAGCAGCTTCGTTTCAGTCTGCAAGGCGATGCGCTGGTGGTGGATAACCCGACGCCGTTTTACCTCAATTTCAGCCAGCTGAAAGTGGGAGGCCAGGCACTTCCTGCCGCCACACTGCGCACGCTGGTTCCGCCAAAAGGGCAGCAGCGTTATCCGGTGGCGAAAGGAACAGGCAATGAAGTGGAGTGGCAGGTGTTCGCTGAGGACAACCGACCAACGCCATTGCAGCGTAAGCCTATGTAAAAAAGACGATTGTGAACAGGCAACGTATGAACCATCAGATCGCAAGACCGGCATATCCGGCAGGGCGAATAATTTATTGCAGAGCAGGGAACGACCTTGAGTAAGACATTGACATCCTGTTTAGGGACTAACGGAATGGCAGGCAACACCCGCGCCTTCCCGCGCAAAGCACTTGCGCTTTTCGTATTAATGAGTGGCCAGAACACCTGGGCGGCAGATTATTTTGACCCTGAGTTACTTTCACTGAGCACCGGCGCACCGGATGTCGATCTGTCTGCGTTTTCCGAGGCGGGCGGCGTCGCTGAAGGTAATTATCCGGTGACTATTTTCGTGAACCAGCACGAAGCGGTTTCACGAACTCTGGTGTTTAGCAAAAACGCGCAGGGCGCTATCGCACCGGAACTGACGCCGGCGCTGCTCAACACGCTGGGCGTCAACGTGGATCAGTTGCCTGCGTTCAAAGGCTTGCCGAAAGAGAAACCGGTGGAAGATCTCCCGGCGTTGATCCCGCAATCCACCGTCAAATTTGACTTATCGCGTCTGCGTCTGGATGTCAGCATTCCGCAGGTGGCGATGCAGCCGGGCAGGGACAGCCAGACCGATCCGTCGCAATGGGATGACGGTATCCCGGCCATGTTGTTTAACTACAACCTCAGTGCCGGTCGTAACGAACAGACGCTCAACAGCGATACCCGCGTGAACAACAGCCTGTTTGCCAACGTGCAGACCGGTGCAAACCTTGGCGCATGGCGTCTGCGCAGTACCGTCACGCACAGCCATTCCGACTCGGATGGCGGCAATAACAGCGACAGCACGCGTTTTTCTAACACCTATCTGTCACGCGATATCCGCGACTGGCGTTCCCGTCTGACGATGGGGGAATCCAGCACCGGCAGCGACGTGATTGATGGGGTGCCGTTCCGCGGGATCCAGCTCAGTTCTACCGAGCAGATGATGCCTGCCCGTTTGCGTGGTTTTGCTCCGCAGATCACCGGCGTCGCCAACAGCAATGCCCGCGTCACCGTGCGTCAGAACGGCTATGTGGTGTATGAAACGTACGTCGCACCCGGTCCGTTTGAAATTAAAGACGTCTATCAGGCAGGTAACGCCGGAGATCTCGATGTAGCAGTCACCGAAGCCGACGGCAGCGTACACAGTTTTGTGGTGCCTTATTCTTCACTGCCGGTGATGCTGCGCCCCGGTGGCGTCAGATATGAGGTCACTGCCGGTCGTTATAACGGCGGCATGACGCAGGGTTCGCGCGAGTCAGAGTTTGTGCTTGCCACGCTGATTTACGGTTTGCCTAAAAACCTGACGTTGTACGGCGGCATGCTGGGCTCGCAAAACTACAGTGCCCTGACGCTGGGCAGCGGCCTTTCGCTCGGGGATATGGGGGCGTTTTCCGCCGACGGGACATTCTCTGAGGCGAAGTTTGAAGACAGCGATCGCCAGACCGGCGGGTCATGGCGTATGCGTTACTCCAAAAGCATGCTGACTACCGGCACGTCCTTTGACCTGACGGCGCTGCGCTATTCCACCCGAAATTATTACAGTTTCGCGGAATACAACAGCATGGGATATGCGCAGAAGGATGACGTTTCGCCGTGGACGCTGAGCCGCCGTCGCAGCAGTTTCCAGACGCAGGTGACTCAGCAACTGGGCAATTATGGTTCGGTCAGTTTGCGCGCCAACCGTGATGATTACTGGGGATCGACCAAAACGCTGACCAGCCTTTCGGCAGGGTATAACGGCAGTTACCGGGGCGTCAGCTACGGCCTTTATTACACCGTTGACCGGATGAAAGGCAACGGCGACTGGCCTGAGAACCGTCAGGTGTCCTTCAACCTGAGCGTGCCGTTCAGCATCTTCAGCTCATCCTCCGCGCTGCAAAACACTTACGCCAGCGCTCAGATGACGCATGACAATAAAGGCCGCACGCAGAACCAGACCGGAATTTCCGGCAGTAACGCAGATGGCGCGCTCTCCTACAGCGTGATGCAGGGCTGGGGAAATCAGGATCAGGTCAGTAACAGCAACCTGAATCTGGGCTATCAGGGCAGTAAAGGCAATGTGTCAGCCGGTTACGGCTACTCAGGTGACATGCGTTCGATGAACGTCAACATGAACGGCGGTGCGGTGGTACACGGTGAAGGAGTGACGTTGTCACGTCCTCTCGGCAGTTCTGTCGCGCTGGTCAGCGCACCGGGTGCCGGCGGCGTAGATCTGTCAAATGGCAGCGGAAAAACCGACTCACGCGGTTATGCAATAGTGCCTTATCTGTCCGATTACACCCGTAACAGCGTGGGTCTGGATCCGAGCACATTGCCGGACAACGTCGATTTGCCGCAAAACCAGCAAACCGTGTATCCGACGAACGGCGCGGTGGTGAAGGCCGACTTTGCCACCCGTATCGGTTATCAGGTGTTAATGACCCTGACCCGCACTGCCGGGGCTGGCATGGTGCCATTTGGTGCAACCGTCTCGTTACTGGACAAAACGGCCCAGGACGAAACGACCGGCATCGTCGGTGATAACGGTCAGGTTTATATGACCGGCTTACCGCCAAAAGGCGCGCTGTCCGTGACCTGGGGTAAGGGCAACGATAAGCAGTGCCGCGTCAGTTATAACCTTGAAGGGCTGAAGCCAACCGCGCAGATGCCGGTTATCCAGCTTAACGGCGAGTGCCGCTGAATCTGAGTGGGTGATCCACTTTTGAGGGCAGGTTTTGTCACTCACCTATCCACATTATGTTTATACAGGAAAGAAGTATGTCTGATTTCTCCCACATCGTTAACCGGCCTGAAACCGGCAATCTGACCAGGCGAGCCCCAGGCTCGCTGCGCCATTTTTTCACCCAAGCTACGGGTAAACGCTGGATAAAATGGCTGTTTGCGATTTTACTGGTGCCTTGTACTCCGGTTTCAGCGCAGGTTATCGGGGACGGATACACAAAGCTGGGCACCTGGTCGCCATCAATAGGCACATCCCAGTACGGACCTTATAGTGCGAACACGGCATTAAACTACAGCTGGGGCTGGAAGCTGGCGGCCTGGCAATCCACCCCCACGGATTCGAATGGCGCGACGTGTAATATTGCCGGTCAGCCCTATGTGACGGTAGACGGGTGGTCGGGATACCAGATCCAGCCGGGCGTGCTGATTATCCTGTCCGGTAACCTGGCCGCATCGACAAGCACGGGCACCCCGAACGCTACCGCCAACGTTGCTACGGATAACTACTCCGCCACATGGGACAGCAAGGGAGCGATCACCGCCGACTGGCTCAGCCCCGGCGCTACGTCCCATTGTGCAGGGCTTAAGCGTACAGTCAGCGGTAATTTCTACGCGCTGACCGGGGGAAGCGCCGCGATGAATGTCACCTACGGGATTTATGTTTCACCGACCGCCGCAGCCGGTGCGCTTCCGACCACGTATCTCCAGTTGCATAAAACCAGCGGCACCAACCAGCAGTCAGTGCTCAACTTCAGCAACCTGTCCATCGCCCGTACACAATGTGCGCTGGATACCGCGGCGGTGATCGCTTTCGGTGATGTCACTCCGGGCCAGGCGACCGGCGGAAAGGGCGTTGCGGTACAGTCGGCCCTGAATGTGAACTGTACCAACGACGCCGGGATCAGCACGGATGTCAGCTATTCCTTCACGCCGAAATCACAGGCTGGCGATCAGTACACGCTGCCGATAACCTCAATGGCAGATGCAAGCGTGTCGGGGGATATTCGCGGATTCCTCGGGGTGAATGCGACCACCGATGCCGGATGTACCAACAAAGCGTCATCGGTTCCCATGGACAGCAGCGCGTTTGGTTTGCACACTTTGACCTCCAGCCAGTCGTGGTCAGATCCGCTGGTATGGGTATTGTGTCCGCGTCCGACCGCCGAACCGGGCCCGGCGACAGCCGCTGCGACTATTGATGTAAATTGGTAAATTGAGCAAAACGGTGTCTGCAAGTAAAGGCGTTACGCCCGGGATAGTAATGCCGATCAGTTAAGGATCACTTGAACGATCCTATGGCTGTATAAAAATCCGGAAATGTTATTCGTTTCCGGATTTTTTATGCGTGTTGCTCAGGCTCTTGATCTCATTTCATGTTACGACTATTCTCGTAACCCTTTGAGTTCTCTTGGTGATTTTCTCGATCCCGAGCTTATCTCTGGCCGTCTGGCTGAATCCGGCACCGTCACCCTACGTAAGCGCCGTCTCCCGCATGAGATGATGGTTTGGTGCAATGTCGGCATGGCGCTCGAACGCGAAGAACCTCTCCACCAAATTGTTAACCGCCTGGTTATCATGCTGTCTGGTAAACGACCTTTCGTTTCCCCCCTGCGCCGCTATTCAGGCTTGCCAACGTCTGGGCAGCGAGGCAGTCCGCCATATTTTCACCCAAACAGCACAACTATGGCATAACTCCGTCATGCATCCCCACTGATGTGGCTTGACATTGCTGGCGGTTTACGGGGTCGTATGGCGGACACAAGATACCCTGGAAAAGGATGTAGCCTTCCCGCGTCAGACACACGCCGGGCAGCCGGGGCTTTATCCGCAGGTGAAAATGGTTTGTCAGATGGAACCTACCAGCTTTCTGCTTATAATCTTGTTCTTTATCGGATGATTAAGATGGCGAAAAGCCAGAAGGGTTACTGGCCGAATCAGCTTAGCTTCTCAGACTCACGCAGTCTGGTGATGAGGAAGTTAATGACGCTTCAGGGCGCTTCGCCGGGTCGGATCCCCGAGCTGTTGCGTAATCTGGAGGATATGGCGTTGATGGTGAAGCTTTCGACGAGAAGGGAAAGAACCTTTCCAAGAGTGGTAAAGGAAAGATCCTGGAAGCCTCCAAAAGCTCAGAAAAAAGCCAGTCAGTTGCTTAACTGACTGGCATGACTGCATACGCAGGGCTTTTTTGTATCGCTCTGACGCTAAGCGGGCTTATTTCTTCAGCACGGCAAGAGCGGCATCGTAGTCTGGCTCTGTGGTGATTTCGTCTACCAACTGGCTGTACAGAACGTTATCCTGACCATCCAGTACCACAACTGCGCGGGCAGTCAGGCCAGCCAGCGGACCATCGGTGATGGCAACGCCGTACTCATTCTTGAACTCGCCACCGCGCAGGGTTGACAGGGTCACTACGTGCGACAAGCCTTCAGCACCGCAAAAACGTGACTGAGCAAAGGGCAGGTCAGCAGAAATACACAACACGACGGTGTTGTCGATTTCTCCAGCCAGTTGATTGAATTTACGCACAGAAGCGGCACACACGCCGGTATCAATGCTCGGAAAAATGTTCAGCACCTTGCGTTTACCAACAAAACTGCTCAGGCTGACATCAGAGAGATCTTTTGCGACTAAAGTGAAAGGCTTGGCAATGTCGCCCGGTTGCGGAAGCTGGCCAGCAACGCTGACCGGGTTGCTCTGAAAATGTACTGTCTGGGTCATGATATTTTCCTTTGTACAGATGAGACAAACGGCAGTCAGTTTAGGGTATCAAATGTAAATTTGGTATATAAAGTTTGCTAATCATTTTAGTGAACTATGTTGAAGGATGACCTCCGTGCATCAGCCGGAGGCAGCGTAGAGCCGTCAGGAGCCATCGATGAGAAGTGTGCGTTTTTATCCGCAAGCCTGGCCGTTGCATACGGCTTTTGTGATTTCCCGAGGCAGCAGGACCGAGGCCAGAGTGGTTGCAGTAGAGATTGAAGAAAATGGCGTTCGGGGGATAGGGGAATGCACACCCTATCCGCGGTATGGCGAGAGTGAAGCCAGCGTGATGGAGCAGATTGCCAGCGTGCTGACGGCTATCGAGCAGGGTGCCAGTCGGGAAGTGTTGCAGCAACTGCTTCCTGCCGGGGCGGCCCGCAATGCGTTGGACAGCGCGCTGTGGAATCTGGAAAGCCAGCTCAGCGGGCAGACGTTGTGGCAGCTGACCGGTATTGCGCCGCTCGCCTGTATCAGCATGGCGCAAACGTTGAGCGTGGATACGCCGGAGGCTATGGCAGAAGCGGCGCTCGCGCATCAAAAAAATGGGGCGACGCTGCTGAAGATTAAACTGGATGACCGGTTGATTGCCGAGCGGATGGTCGCTATTCGCAGCGCAGTACCACACGTCACGTTGATTGTTGATGCCAACGAGTCGTGGCAAAGCGAAGGGCTGGCAGAGCGCTGTCAGCTGCTGGCTGATTTGGGCGTCATGATGCTCGAACAGCCGTTACCGGCAGGACAGGATGAGTCGCTGGAGAACTTTATCCACCCGTTGCCCATTTGCGCCGATGAGAGTTGCCATACGGCTGAGAGGTTATCATCCCTGAAAGGTCGCTACGAGATGATAAATATCAAACTGGATAAAACTGGTGGCCTGACCGGCGCATTAGTATTGGCGCAGCAGGCGCGTGAGCAGGGTTTTGAAATCATGCTCGGCTGTATGCTGTGTACCTCGCGTGCGGTTCGCGCCGCGCTACCGCTGACCGTCGGGGCCAAATTTATCGACCTCGACGGCCCAACCTGGCTGGCGCAGGACGTTGAACCAGCACTGGCTTTTCACTGCGGCGTGATTGATCTCAGTACATCACAGTAAGGTTACTTCGCCACGCCGGTCAGTAAATCTATCAGCGCCTGCAGGTAGACTTCGCTGGCGTGGTCGGCTGAAACCGGCGGGTACTCTGCGGTAATACACGGCAGGCTGATATCCGCACACCAGCTGCCAAAGGAGCCCGGCGTGGCATAACCCACGCTGGTGACCAGCGGCAATTTAAACGCTTCTGCCATCCATGCGCCCAGGCTGGAACTGTGCGGGTCTTCAATACAGGCCAGTGGCTCGTGGAAGGTCACTACCCATTTCGGGGCGAGTTTGTGGATCAAGTGACACAGCGCCAGGGTTTCCAGCTCTGAGCCCGCTTTCTCACCGGTAGACAACAGCACATCTCTTTCCTGCGCCGCACTGTTCCAGCGATAAACGGTTTCACCGCTTTGCCAGTTAGCGCTGGGGAAGTTGCGATTGAGATCGACGCCGTTGGCGTTAGCCCGCAGCCCCAACTGACAGCCATCCGGATTCACCGCCAGCACCACGTGATGCTTGAGCTGCCTCGGCTCGATGCTGCGCAGCGCGCAGGAGAGTGACACCACGGCGGCCGTTTCATCACCGTGGGTACCTGCCAGAATCAGGCCGGTGTTGTGATCCGGTTCAGCCGCCGGGAAATAGATCAACGGCGCGCCGAGCAAGGATTTACCGTAGGGGGTGCCCAGTGTGCTTAGCCGTCCACGCAGGTGTCGGGGGCGAATGTCAGTCATAAAAGTTCCAGAACAAGAATGGGATGAGGATGGCTTTTATTTACCGCAGTTTGTCGCCGGAATGTAGCTTTATTGTTCCATGTCGGGCATTTATCACCATTTCTCGGTTATCGCCGCCCCATGTTGATGAAGTTTTGTGCGCTGACACAGATCCGTGACGAATTTTTATAGGGTATGAATTCAATGAATGATACAACTCCTGAACATCATTAAATCAATTGCTTGTCAGGGGAAGTTCATGCTTGAGGGAAGACTGTTTCATCCATTTTCTTACACTGTGTGCGCCGGGCTGATGGCGCTGTCTTTGGGCACGGCAATGGCGGCCCAGGTGCCGGCAGGCACCCAACTGGCGGACAAACAAGAGATCGTTCGCCATATTAAAGATGAACCTGCCTCGCTGGACCCGATAAAAGTAATTGGTCTGCCGGAGGCCCAGGTGGCCCGCGACCTGTTCGAAGGCCTGGTGAACCAGGATGCCAACGGCAAAAACGTACCGGGTGTGGCGCAGAGCTGGCAAACCCAGGACAACCAGACCTTTATCTTCACCCTGCGAAAAAATGCCCGCTGGTCTAATGGTGACCCGGTTACTGCCCAAGATTTTGTTTATAGCTGGCGTCGCCTGGTGGATCCGAAGGGTTTATCCTCAGGCGCATGGTTTGCCGGTCTGGCCGGCATACAAAATGCCGACGCGATTATTGCCGGTAAAATGCCGGTGGATAAACTCGGTGTGACGGCTATCGGTGATCATCAGCTAAAAGTGCAGCTGGAACGCCCGGTGCCGTATTTTGTCAGCCTGCTGGCGAACTTCAGTTTGTTCCCGGTGCATCAGGCCACGGTGGAAAAATTCGGTGAAGATTGGACCAAACCGGGCAATCTGGTCGGTAATGGTGCCTATGTGCTCAAAGAACGCGTGGTGAATGAAAAACTGGTACTCGAACCCAATCCGTTTTATTGGGATCATGCGCATACCGTGCTGACCAAAGTGACCTTTGTGCCAATTAACAAAGAGTCTAACGCCACCAAGCGTTATCTGGCTGACGATATCGACATCACTGAATCCTTCCCTAAAGATCAGTACCAGAAGCTGCTGAAGGATATTCCGGGGCAGGTGTATACGCCGTTCCAGCTCGGGACTTACTATTACGCCTTTAACACCCAACGTGCACCGACCAACGATCCCCGCGTGCGACAGGCGCTCTCCTACAGTATCGACCGCAAAATCATTGCTGAAAAAGTGCTGGGTACCGGAGAAATACCGGCTTATCACTTCACGCCGGATGTCACCAACGGCTTTACGCCAAGCAAAAACGTTCTTCAGCAATATTCGCAGGAAGAGCTGAATGCACAAGCCAAGAGCCTGCTGGCCGCGGCGGGTTATGGTCCGGATAAACCCCTTAAGCTTACGCTGTTGTACAACACCTCAGAAAGCCATCAGAAGATAGCTATCGCTGTGGCCTCCATGTGGAAAAAGACGCTTGGCGTGGATGTTAAACTGGTCAATCAGGAGTGGAAGACTTATATCGACAGCCGCAACACCGGTAATTTTGATGTGATCCGTGCCTCATGGGTGGGGGATTACAATGAGGCGTCGACCTTCCTGTCACTGCTGACTTCAACGCACAACAGCAACATCAGTAAGTTCAGCAATGCCGATTATGACAAAGCCATCAGCGAGGCGAGCCGGGAAACCAACGACGCGCGCCGCAATACCGATTACAACCAGGCCGAGCAGATCATCGCCGAACAGGCACCGATCGCACCGATTTATCAGTACACCAACGGTCGCCTGATTAAGCCCTGGGTGAAAGGCTATCCGATCACCAATCCTGAAGACGTCGCCTACAGTCAGGAGATGTATATTCTTAAGCACTGATGTTGTGTGTAAGAAAGAAAAGAGCGCCCTGATTCGTCAGCGGCGCTTTTTTTTACTCGGGGCCAATCAATGCAGCCGGCGGCTCAATAGGCGTACCAGCAGGCTGGCGGCCGAGGCGACGGTAGCCAGCAGAACGACGGCTGGCCAGCCACCCTTTTCCAGAGCCAGACTGCCGAGTGCTGCACCGGCTGACATACCGATAAATACCAGCGTGAACAGCAGGGCGTTCAGCCTGCCGCGGGCTGCCGGTTCCAGGCCGTAAACCAGCGTCTGGTGAGCGACCAGCGTGGCCTGGATCCCCAGATCAAACCCGATGGCGCTGATGACAATTAACGCCAGCTGCCCCTGAGCAGGTAACAGCGGCAGCAGGAACATGGCAGCAAACGAAATCATCACCAGCCCGGCACCAAACTGCGTTACCCGTGCCGGTCCGGTTTTGTCCGCCATGGCTCCCGCCAGCGGTGCCGCAAGTGCGCCTGCGGCTCCGGCCAGACCAAAGGCACCGGCTACTGCGCTGCCAAGATGGTAGGTATCGTTAAGCATCATCGCCAGCGTGGACCAGAATGCGCTGAACGCCAATGAGAGCAAACCCTGCGCAATAGCCGCTCGACGCAGCGTGGGGTAACGTTGCCACAGGTGATGCATCGACAGCAGCAGGCTGGCGTAATTAAGGCGTGACGCGGGCGCAAAGCGTGGCAGCACCCGCCACAGTGCCAGACCGATTAATGCCACGCTGCCGGCTGCCAGCTGGTACATCACCCGCCAGCCAAAATATTCAGCCACGAATCCGCTGATCACTCTTGAAAGCAGGATCCCCACCAATAACCCGGTCATCACTGTGCCGACGGTTTTACCGCGCTGAGAGGCGGGAGCCAGTATGGCCGAGGCAGGAACAATATCCTGCGCCATGGTGGCGGCCACCCCAGTGAACAGGCTGGCCACCAGCAGGCCGTTAATGGCAGGTTCAATGCTGCAAAACAGCAAGGCAACGGCCAGTAAAATGCTTTTCAGCAAAATGATCGTACGCCGGTCGTAGCGGTCACCGAGCGGTACCAGTAACAAAATACCGAGCGCATAACCGGCCTGCGTCAGCGTGGGGATCATACCGACAGAAGCCGGCGTGGCCTGCATATTCTGGCCCATCATGCTGAGCATCGGCTGACTGTAATAAATAGACGCCACGCTCAGACCCGCGCCGGCCGCCAAGGTAAAGACCATTTTGGCGGGCAGCGTGGACTCAGGGGTTGCCGCAGGGGTAGTGATAAGTTCTGACATAATGTTGTTCCCGATGAATGAGATGACCTGGGCGCTATTTTTCATCTGAACGGTTATGAGTGGTAGCCAGCCATAAGGTAAAACTGTTATACGTATGACGTATGAATACATTTAATTCCAGCGGAATAGACCGCATAGATCTGATGCAAACTCTGGTGCGCATCGTCGAGAGTGGCAGCCTGTCGGCCGCTGCCGCCCAGCTCAATACCAGCCAGCCTACCATCAGTCGCAGGCTGCAATCACTCGAGCGAATGCTCGGGGTGAAGCTCATCCTGCGCACTACCCACGCGATGAAACTCACTGACGATGGCGAGCGTTGTTACCAACAAGCAAAACTGTTGCTGGAGCGCTGGGCGGCGCTGGAGGATGAGCTACGTGGCGCAGGGGATGAGCCGGTTGGCACGCTGCGCGTACGCGCACCGCACGCCTTCGGCCAGGATCAAATGATTGAACCTCTGACTCGCTATTTACAGCGCTATCCGGGCGTGACGATTGACTGGATGCTCAATGACCGCACGCCGGATTTTATCTCGGAAGATATCGACTGTGCGATTCAGGTTGGCCATGTTGACGACCCGTCAATTGTCGCTGTTTTGCTGGCAGAAGTGCCGCGGATCGTTGTCGCAACGCCTGAGTTGCTGCAACAGTATCCGGTGACGCAGGTGAGCGAGTTGGGTCGACTTCCCTGGATCTCATTCAGTACCTTTTATCGCAACGAGGTCACGCTGCGCCATGACAATGACGCTCAAAAAGAGAGCTGCATGATCACGCCTCGTCTGGCCACCGACAGCCTTTATGCGGTGCGAAAGGCCGCCTTATCGGGGCTGGGCGCGGCGATTGTCTCTGCATGGGTGGTCACGGAGGACATCGCCGAGGGACGGTTACAGCAAATATTACCTGGCTGGAATGCATTGCCGCTGCCGGTGTATTTGGTTTACCCCTATTCCACTTATTATCCGGCCCGACTGAGGAAGTTCTTCGACATGATGCGTAGCGTGATGCCAGCGCTTGCCGAAATGCAGCCACCCACCCAGGGTTCCGCAGGTTCGCGTTAAACGCTAAACTGGCGAACATATAATGAATAAAACAGCGAGGAATGTCGTGGAAGTTATTAAGGGTAAAGAACTTCAGGTTACTGATGCGGTATACGCTTACCAGTTCGACGGCAAAGGGGGGGTTAATGAGATTAATGCCCAGTGTGTTGCCAGTGATGAGAAGCCGTGCTGGTTGCACCTGGACTACACGCAGCCTGCCAGCGAACAGTGGATTAACAGTACGCCGGTTCTGCCTGACACCGTACGCGAAGCGTTGTCCGGTGAGAGTGTCCGCCCGAAAGTTCTCCGCATGGGCGAGGGAACACTGATCACCCTGCGCAGTATCAATCTGAATGCTGATTCACGCCCCGACCAGTTGGTCACTATCCGCGTTTATCTCACCGGTAAAATGATTGTCTCTACGCGTCACCGCAAAGTATTTTCGATGGACGAAATCATCGCCGAAATGCAACACGGCACCGGACCTACCGATACCGGCAGCTGGCTGGTGGAGATATGTGATGCGCTGACCGATCACACCAGCGATTTCATTGAAGATATGCATGACAAAATCATCGATATCGAAGATGACTTGATGGACCAACAGGTGCCTGAACGGGGGCAGATGGCACTGCTGCGCAAACAGCTGATCGTTCTGCGTCGGTATATGTCACCGCAGCGTGACGTCTTCTCCCGACTTTCTAGTGAGCGTTTGCCCTGGATGAATGATGATGACCGCCGCCGGATGCAGGAGATCGCTGACCGGCTCGGACGCGGGCTTGACGATCTCGATGCCAATATCGCCCGTACTGCAGTCCTTGCCGACGAGATAGGCTCGCTGATGGCGGACGCACTTAACCGCCGCACCTATACCATGTCGATGCTGGCGATGCTGTTCTTACCGACCACATTTCTTACGGGCCTGTTTGGCGTTAACCTCGGCGGGATCCCCGGCAATACGTCTCCCTATGGTTTTACTATTTTCTGTCTGTCGCTGCTGATTTTGGTGGGCGGTGTTGCGTGGTGGCTGAAGAAAAGCAAGTGGTTGTAGGGGGGCGTGAAGAGCAATAAAAAGACAAAAAAAAGCCGGTCAGAAGACCGGCGTCGTTCGAATTAAAGTATCTAGCGGATTAATTCTAAAAAATGTGTAAATAAGACAATATGGAGCACAACGCCCATCGCTTGACGTTGCATTCACCTGCGGAATAGATACTGGACCAGTTACGCGGAGGATATGTTGATTTCGCTCAATCTTTTTGGGATTTGTTACCGGCAGGTGCGTTGCTGAACAGTTCTGTTAACCGTTACGGGCCGGATTTATCAGGGAGAGGAATTTTATGTCGCCGCTTGAAAGCATTCATCATTCTTATAACGAAGCCACTCAAAAAACGTTATTGCTGTGGGAAAAATCAGCCGGAACCGGAGCCGTTCGTGATGCTCCTTTTTATCCCCCGACAAAACTGGCGATCTCCAGCGGTAACCGGCCTGAACTGAGCCTGGATTTGCGGTTGCTGCTCAGTGAGATGCATAAAGTTACGCAAGGGGATCCGCTGGCCGATGTTAATCCTGCACAGGGTGTACATTTTAGCTTTTTCCCGGTGACCAATGCCCTGTATGATCGCGTGGATCAGGCAGAGGGACGGGAAGAGGTTGCCGCCATTTTTACCCGCTGCTGCGCCGATCACGTGATGCATATCCGCCAACTCCGGCTGGTGGCGTTGCCTAATCAGATTCTACTGGCGGGGATTCCCGATGAACACAGCCTGACAGTGAGGAAGCGTTTTGCCGACGCGCTGCTTGAATCGGCATGGGGCAATAAGGTGCGCGCGCGTTATCCCGCTGGCGATATTCCGCAGCTGTTTTGGCACAGTACTTTAGTGCGCTACAACGCTGAATTGATGTCAACGGAGCTGCGTGCCCAATTCCTGCGCATGCAGCATGGTGACTTCGGAGAGGTATCGCTGCCCGTCAGGTTGGTTATGTGTAACTACAACTGGCAGCAGGTAGAGTTTCTGGTCTGAAATCCGCATAAAAAAAGCCCGCTTCAATGATGAAACGGGCGAATTTTTTAGTACTGCTTTTATTATTGTTCGGATTATTTAATTTCTAATACATTTAAACGCTCAACCGGTGCGGCGTTTTCATCTTCTTCCGGTTGCCAGCCCATAGGCTGCATTGGAATATCCTCGCGGTCAAATGCCAGGTCACCACCGTCAATGACTTCACCGCCGTGCTGAATGCCTTTGAAATCGAACAGGCTGGCATCGTTAAGATGCGAGGGCACCACGTTTTGCATCGCGGTAAACAGGGTTTCAATGCGGCCGGGGTATTTTTTGTCCCAGTCGTTGAGCATTTCGCCAATGACCTGACGTTGCAGATTAGGCTGTGAACCGCACAGATTACACGGAATGATTGGGTATTCGCGCGCAACGGCGAAGCGTTCAATGTCTTTTTCACGGCAGTAGGCCAGCGGGCGGATCACAATATGTTTGCCGTCATCACTCATCAGTTTTGGTGGCATTCCTTTCAGTTTGCCGCCGTAGAACATGTTAAGGAACAGCGTTTGTAAAATATCATCGCGGTGATGCCCCAGCGCGATTTTGGTACAACCCAGCTCAGTAGCAGTGCGGTACAGAATACCGCGACGCAGACGTGAACAGAGTGAACAGGTAGTCTTACCTTCCGGGATCTTATCTTTCACGATGGCATAAGTGTCTTCGGTGACAATCTTATACTCCACACCCAGCTGTTCTAAATAGGCTGGCAGGATGTGCGCAGGAAAACCCGGTTGTTTCTGATCAAGGTTGACCGCAATCAGTTCAAATTTAACCGGCGCGCTCTGTTGCAGGTTGCGCAAAATTTCCAGCATAGTGTAACTGTCTTTGCCGCCGGACAGGCAGACCATAATGCGGTCGCCTTCTTCAATCATACCGAAATCCGCAATGGCTTTACCCACGTCACGACGCAGGCGCTTTTGCAGTTTATCCAGGTTGTATTTCTGTTTTTGAATTGGAGTTGTCACAAAGATCTCTTTCGTATTGGGAACTGCGGCGCAGGCCGCCTGACTCTATGCGCAGTAGGGTACGGATTTTGCTCCCTTCTGTCAGGTGGATTTTGTGAAATTTATCCAATCTTGACCCACCTCCTGTGTCTCCTGCCTCAAAGGTGCTACTTTTTAAGCTCTAACAGACCCTCAAACCCGTGAAGGTTGCTATGCGTCAGAGAACCATTGTTTGCCCGTTGATTGAACATCAAGGATCTTATCTGCTTTGTAAAATGTCGTCTAAACGCGGCGTATTTCCCGGCCAGTGGGCATTATCTGGCGGTGGGATGGAGCCGGGTGAAACCATTGAACAGGCTTTGCTGCGTGAAGTTCGCGAAGAGTTGGGCGAGGCGTTGGAGCTGACGCATATCACGCCGTGGACATTCAGGGATGATATCCGCGTAAAAACCCTTATGGATGGCACCCAAGAAGAGATCTACATGATTTATCTCATTTTCACCTGTCAGGCGAAGAATACGGCGGTAACTCTGAACGATGAGTTTGAAGATTTTGCCTGGGTTAAGAAGGAAGCGTTATCCAGCTACGACTTAAACGAAGCCACGCGTATTACGTTAAAACAGCGCGGACTGCTTTAAGTTGATAAACGCCTGAAACGAAACAATGCAGGGCATTGCCTGAAATACCCTGCATTTTTATTTTTCCCTCAGTGGTGAGAGGTCGCCACCGCCGCTTTTTCCGCCGTTGCCGCCTTCATCCCTTTCTCGGCACTGCGATGTAACACCCAGCCAAAGATCAGAATGGACAGAGCGCACAGCAGGAACAATCCCCGGCCCCACAGCGGGTTCGGTACCACCACCATCAGCAGGAGCCCGGCCCCCATATACATGGATATTTTGCCGATCTTATCGCGTTGCAGACGGTCAAATTCATCTTGCTCATCGTCGGCATAGACCGGCCGCTCCATATCAATGAAGAACTTATTGCGGATAGCCGTGCGTTCAGTGGCGCGTTCCTTGTAGAACAGGGTAGTCAGGCAGAAGAAGCCGCCGGTAAAGACCATATGCGAGAAAATATTCCACATGATGGCGATATCGAGCATTTCCCTGGCAGTAAAGTTCATCCCCAGCAGTTTGACCACATCCGGTGCGGTAAATACGTTGGCGACCACGTAAGAGACCATCAGCCCGAACAGCACCGTAGCCCAGCCAGCCCAGTCCGGCGTTTTGCGAATAAACACCCCAAGGAACAGCGGTACCACGATCGGTGCTTGCATCAGCGTACCGACTTTCATCATCAGGTCGAACAGGCTGACGGTCTGCATGGTATGCATATATTGCGCGACGAAGATCACCAGCACGCCGTTGACGACACAAGCCGCCTGACCGACCCGCAACTGATATTTATCACTGCGCTCTTTGTTCCGATTGATGATCGGGGTCCAGAAACTGCGTACGAAAATCCCCGAATTACGGTTCAGCGCGCAGTCCATTGATGACATGGTGGCAGCAAACAGACCGGCCATCAGCAGTCCTACGGTGCCAAGCGGCATCGCGCGTTCGGCAAAGATCAGATACACCGCATCGGTCGCGTTCTTGCCCAGTTCCGGGTGCGCGGTGGCAGCATCGGGATATAAAATCGCCACCGCCCACGGCGGAATAAACCAAATCAACGTACCGACAAACATCAGCACCAACGCAAAAAGCGCAGCTTTTTTTGCGTTGAAACTGTCTTTGGCATTCAGAAAACGGTAGGAATCCTGCAGGTTATTAATACTCTGCACATTCTTAATAAAGAAGAACAGGAAGCAGGCCACCAGCAAGGAAATGTAATGGGGACCGACGTCAGGTCCGGTAATAAACCCTGAAGGGAATTCGGTCACCAGATTGACCGGACCACCGACCTTCACCAGCGCTACTACCGCGCAGGCGATGGAGATAATCGCCACCACCAGCGTCTGAACAAAGTCACTGGCCACCACGCCCCAGGCCCCACTCAGCAGGGAAATCACCAGTACCACCAGCCCGGTCACCCACAGGGTCAGCGTCACGTCATGCTTGAATACTGCGCTGGCAAAGACGGCCAGACTGTTAAGCCATACCCCGGCGCTGAGGATACTCAGGGGGATAATCATCCAGGTAAAGAACTGCTCATTGCCTTTCCCAAACCGGTGATTAATCGCTTCGGTAGCGGTATCCACGCGCAGCTGGCGAAAGCGGGTGGCGAACCACCACCAGGCCACCAGGTAGCCAAACACATTCCCGGCGAACACGCTGACGACGTTAAAACCGTAGCGGTAAGCCTGCCCGGCGGCACCGGTAAAAGTCCAGGCGCTAAACTGGATCATGAAGGCGGTGGCGCCCACCATCCACCACAGCATTCGTCCGCCACCCCGAAAATAATGGCTGGAGGAGCCGGAGGCCATCTTCTTAAATGCGTAGCTGATCGCAATCATTAACACGAAGTAACCGATCATCACTAGAACGTTAATATCCATCGTCGTTAATCTCTTCAGTGTAGGGTGAGGTTTTCTGGTTATCTTTTAGTCAGGCTTATGGAGCAATAGTAGGAGAGAGATTTAAAATTAATAGTCCTACAAATAAGAAAGCCTGCATTTGTTGCCAGAATGTGACAGGTATCACTTCATAGGCATAAATACAGGATTAAAACGTGCAAAAGCCAATTTTAAAGTGGCTAACTTAAACAGCTTCTGCTTTATTTGTATTACTAAAGGCGAAGTGGCCGCGATCGCTTAAGAGGAAAAATGCATGAAGGTTTCAGGTTTAACGATAGGTTTCAGCGCCGTCGCTGGGCTGTTTTTCAGTGCTTCACTGATGGCGGCGGAACCGGCATTTCTTAATGCCGCGCAACTGGCGGTGATTAAACAGCAACTGGCAAACCAGCAGGCCGCGCCGCAAACCACGGCGGCTTATCAGCAGTTACTCAAAGCGGCCGACAACGCACTCGGCAAGCCTAATCTCAGCGTGACAGATAAGGGCATGACGCCGCCAAGCGGGTCGAAGCACGACTATTTGAGCCTGAGCGCTTACTGGTGGCCGGACACGAGCAAACCCGATGGTCTGCCGTGGATCCGCAAAGATGGCAAGGTGAATCCTGCCAGTAAGAACGATCAAAGTGACGGCGTGCGGCTGGCCGATTTTACTGCGCGAGTGCAGAACCTGACGCTGGCCTGGTATTTCTCCGGCGAGCAGAAATATGCCGATAAAGCCGCCAGCCTGATGCACACCTGGTTTATTGACCCGGATACCCGCATGAATCCGAATCTCAATTTTGCACAAGGTGTGCCGGGTATTGCGGCAGGGCGCAACGCTGGCGTACTCGATGGGCGTTATTTCTCAACCCGTATTGTGGATTCGGCGGTGCTGCTGCACGGTAATTCGGCCTGGAAAGCCTCAGATGAACGTGCGCTGCGCGGATGGATGAGTGAATATCTGACGTGGTTACAGGATAATAAGATTGCCAAAAAAGAGAGCCGTACCGAGAACAATCACGGCAACTGGTACGTGACGCAGGTGGCGGGGATTGCCTGGTATCTCGATCAGCCGCAGGTGATTAAGCAGATGGCTGCGCTGATGAAAAGCAAACTCAACGTACAGTTGATGCCTGATGGCACCCAGCCTGCTGAACTGGCACGTACACGTTCCTTCCATTACAGCTATTTTGACCTGCAGGCCATCAGTCTGATGGCGATTCTGGCGCAGAAAAAGGGTATCGATCTGTGGAATTACCAGACGCCGCAGGGCGGCAGTATCATAAAATCGCTGGATTTTATGGCGAAATACACCAACGACAGCCAGCCCTGGCCGTACAAAACCCTCGACCGTATCAGTGTAAGGCCGGTGCCGCTGCTCTCATGGGCAGATAATGCCACCGGATCATCACGCTACCAACAGCAGATCCGCAACGCGACGTTCAGCCTGCCGCCTGCCGATAAGCAACTCAAAGGTGGTTATCACGCGGATGTCACCCGTGGCGCCGTGATGGAAGCGGAGCGCGAAACCTGGCTGCTCTCGCTGCCGTCCTGGGCCAAAGGCTACGTCGCCCCTCAACCCGTGCTGAAAACCGGAGACACCTCATCATGACCGACTGGCTGCCGCTGTTTATCTCTCACGACGAGGCGCAGCAACTGCGCACCCAGCTAGACGCTGACTCCCTGATAGGCCGGGTACTGCGCCGGCAGATTTCTGAGCTTGAGACCTACATAGCGCAGCCTGTCGAGATCCCCGGTCAGGGCGAGGCGGGCGGGCCGGAGCATGCACGCCACAAGCAAAATTATCACTACATCAACCTGGCCGGGCGGCTGTTTATGATTTGCGGGCACCAAGCCTACCGGGATTTTGCACTGACTTTGCTGAAGGGTTACGCGGAGATCTATCCCTGGCTTGCCAGCAACATCAGTAAAGACAGTAATGCACCGGGACGGCTGTTTCATCAAACGCTCAATGAAAACATGTGGCTGCTCTATGCCGTAGAGGGGTACCACTGTATCGCACCAACGCTGAGTGCCGATGAACGCAGCCTGATCGAAAGCCAGCTGTTTCGGGTCATGGTGAATGACGCGCTGACGCACCATGCCAAAGATTTCGACATCGTGCATAACCACGGCGTCTGGTCGGTGGCAGCAGCGGCAGTCTGCGGATATGTGATGGGTGATCAAAAGTTGGTGAACTATGCCCTGTACGGATTGAACGGAGACAGTGAAAGCGGTGGATTCTTCGCTCAACTTTCTCAATTGTTTTCGCCCGACGGTTATTACATCGAAGGCCCGTATTACCAGCGCTTTGCGCTCAGACCGATGCTGTTGCTGGCTGAAGCCATGCACCGCCGTCAGCCAGAATTACAAATTTATCAATTTCGCGGGCAGATCATCCGTAAAACCTGTGAAGCACTGATGCAGACGGCATTTCCAGACGGCACGTTACCCGCGCTCAACGACGCCTCAAAGAGCATCAACATTTTAGATGATGGCGCGGTGGTGGCGGCCAGCGTCTGTTTCCATCGTTATGGACATCATTCGCAGTGGATAGCCACGGCCTGGCAGCAAAGCAATGTATGGGTTAGCGCCGCAGGGTTGGCGTTGTCCGTTGCCATGCAATATCAGCCTGCAACGCAACATAACTGGGGCAGCCTGACCTTATCGGACGGTCCTGACGGGGATCAGGGCGAACTGGCGATTCTGCGCCATGAAGATGAAAGCGGCGACATGTCGATGGCGCTGATGTGGTACGGCCAGCACGGCAGTATTCCCAGACTGCATTCAGCGCTCAACCATGGCCATTTTGATGGCCTGCACCTGAGCTTGTTTAACAACGGGCGTGAGTCGCTGCGGGATTACGGTTTTGGCCGTTGGGTGAACGTCGAGCCGAAATTTGGCGGTCGTTACATCCCTGAAAACAACAGCTACTGCAAACAGACCGTCGCTCACAATACGGTGGTGGTGGATGAGCAGAGCCAGAACCACGGCCAGAGCGGCGAAGCCGAAAAACGCTGGGGCGAACGTCACTTTTTCGCCGTTAATAATCCGGTGGGACAGGGTATGAGTGCCCGTCTGCATGACTACTATCCGGGCGTTGTGATGCAGCGAACGGTACTCATGCTCAATTTGCCTGAATTCGAACAACCGCTGCTGGTGGACGTATTCCGTATCAGCAGTGAGCTTGTCCATCACTATGATTATTGCCTTCATCATCTGGGGCAATTTGTGCGCAGCGATGTGCCCCTGCACCTGGCTGAAACCCTTAAGCCACTGGGTACGGGGCACGGTTATCAACATCTTTGGGACTGCGCGCGAGCGGGCGTCACCGCCGGTGCTTCCGTTCTGTTCAGTTGGCTGGACGGTCACAGCTATACCACGCTGGTCAGCACCATGTCGGAAGGCGGCGAACTGATTGTCGCCCGCAGCGGTGCCAGCGACCCGCATTTCAACCTGCGCAATGAACCGGCCTTACTGTTGCGCCAGCAGGGGGCTGATGTACTGTTTGCCAGCGTTATTGAAAGCCACGGATTTTTTGATGAAGCGACAGAAACTTCACGCGATGCACGGGGAAACGTTGTCCGTATCGACGTGCTTTCACACAGCGCGGAGCAGACCGAACTGGCGATTCACTGCACCGAAAAGCGCATTTTGCGGGTGGCGATCAATAACCTCGATGTGCCTGAAGCCGGTACAGAGTTCTGTGCTGCATGGCATGCCTAAGTACGCCCTTTTTTAGAAAAAAATACCCTACATTTTCCATTCCGTTACAGGAGTTTTTATGTTCAGTGACCTGAAAAACCAACGTGTGTTAATTACCGGCTCGACTAAAGGTATCGGTCTGGCTACGGCGCAGGCCTTTGCCCGCGCAGGGGCCAAAGTTGGCCTTAACGGTCATCGCAGTGACCCCAGTCTGCTAGCCTTGGCCAAAGAGGTGGCGGCGCTGGGCGGTGAAGTGGAATATTTTGCAGCCGATCTGACAAAAACCGATCAGTGTGAAAAACTGGTGACGGATTTCGTCGAACGCTTTGGCGGCATGGATGTACTCATCAATAACGCCGGTGGTCTGGGCGGGCGTAAAGGCCTGGAAAGCATTGACGATGCGTTTTATCAGCACGTTATGGATCTTAACGCCCGTTCGGCGCTGATGGTGACAAAATATGCCATCCCGCATCTGCGCAGTGCGGCCAAGCAGAGCGGTAAAACTGCCTCAGTGATCAGTACCGGTTCGATTGCTGGTCGCGAAGGCGGTGGACCGGGTGCGGCGATTTATGCGGCGTCGAAAGCCTGGCTGCACAATATTCACCGCAACTGGGTGAAAGAGTTTACCAGGGATAATATCCGCTTCAACGTGGTTTCCCCCGGCACCATCGACACGGTTTTTCATGCGGATAAGAGCGCCGAGGTACGGGAGAAAATCTCCAGCGGCATCGCCATGGGGCGCTTTGGCACCAGCGAAGAACTGGCGCCGAGTTACCTGTTCTTTGCGTCGCACGCCTGTAGCGGGTATATCACCGGACAGATCCTGGATGTGAACGGCGGCCAGATGGCGCCGTAACGCACAGTTCAGCACATCAGGGGCGGCTTATACATGCGTCGCCCCGCAGTCTGAACTATCATGACGGCAATCTGCACAGACAATAGGGACAAGTATGACGATGCAGTTTGAAACGGCGGCGGGCATGACGCGTGGCCTCAACACCCATATAGCCCGCGATATCGCCCGTAAGATCCTCTCCGGCGAGCTGGCCTCGGGCGCAATACTGCCCAGTGAGGTTGAACTGGGTGAACAGTTTGGCGTCAGCCGTACCGCGCTGCGTGAAGCCTTAAAATTGTTGACGTCCAAGGGGTTGCTGGAGTCGCGCCCTAAAATCGGCACCCGCGTCAAAGAGCGCCCGCAGTGGAATATGCTTGATCCCCAATTGCTGGAGTGGATGCAGGGTATGGAAGCGACGCAGGAGATCTACCACCAGTTTCTGGAATTTCGTAAAGCCATCGAACCCCATGCCACCGCGCTGGCGGCGCTTAACGCCACCAAAGAGCAACGCATCGAGCTGTCGCGTATTTATCGCCAGATGTGTCAGGTCGCTGAACAGTTTGATCAGGCGCAGTGGGTTGAAATCGATACCCAGTTTCACCGCCTGATTTTTATCTCTTCCGGCAACTGTTTCTACGTCCCCTTTGGTAACGTGCTGACCACCATTTTCAAATGGTTCTTTGAGTATTCCTCCAAAGAAGGCGGCATGTGTCTCGCCGAGCATAAAATGATTTATGAAGCGATCATGGCGGGAGACGAAGGAGCCGCGTATTCGGCCTCGCTGGGGTTGATGAAGGGGCATAAGCATAGGTTGAAAGGGTAAGCGGACCCTTAAGCCGCTTTTCAATCTTTAAATCTTTAAATTCAAATTCAAATTCAAATTCAACACCGTGGGCTCGCCGCCCACACTGGCCCAAAGGGTTTTAAACGAAACCCTTTGGAATCCTGCGTTTTTTGGTTGCTGTAGCACCGCAGCTACGCGGGTCACAAAGGCCGTGTTTCAGTCACCTCGGTTACAGCCGCAAAATGTCGCCGCTTAGGCGGTGCCTTCGCCGCGGGTTCGAGCCTCAGGTCTCGAACCCTTTGCTCAGCGCCATTTTTGAACGCGGCCCACGCTTTTCTAAAAGACAAAAGCAGACCAGGTTTTGCCTTTTATTTTTGTCTTTTATCTTTTGATTTATATAGCTGCTATGGCGCGGTCAAAAATGGCACCGGATGAGCGGTTCGAGACCCAAGGCTCGAATCCCGAAATACGGGGACGGCGAAGCCGTGACATTTTGCGCCTCACTCGATAGCTGCGAAATATGTCCTTCGTCCCAGCGACAGCGCGTAGTTAAAAAACGCAGGGGCCCAGGGGAGGCACGTTTACGCCTCCCCTGGGCCAGTGTGGGCGGCGAGCCCACGACCTTGAATCTAAAGTGAGTTCGGGTCGAGATCCGCCTTTTTACCTGCGAGAAGCTCCAGAAACTCGTATTTTTGTTGAAGTTCCTTCTCTGCTGCTGCATACAACTGCGCCGCCACTTCCGGCTGTTGGGCATTCAGCCTTCTGAAGCGCTGCTCATTGTTGAGCGTCTCGGTCAGGCTGCTGTTTGGCGGGCGTGAGTCCAGCGCCAGCGCGGGCTTACCTTCATCAACACGGCGCGGATCAAACCGGTAGAGCGGCCAGAAACCGGTGGCGGTCAGCTGCTTCATCTGGTCGTGGCTCAGGGCTAAATCGTACCCGTGCTCCTCGCAAGGGCTGTAGGCGATAATCAGCGACGGGCCCGGATAGGCTTCGGCTTCCTGAATCGCTTTCACCGTCTGGTTGAGCTGCGCGCCGAGTGAAATCTGCGCCACATAAACATGGCCGTACATCATCATGCTGACGCCCAGATCTTTGCGTGATTTACGCTTACCCTGTTCAGCAAATTTGGTTACCGCGCCCATTGGCGTCGCTTTCGACTGCTGACCGCCGGTGTTGGAGTAACATTGGGTATCAAGTACCAGCACGTTGACGTTTTCAGTCAGGCTGAGCACGTGATCCAGACCGCCGAAACCGATGTCGTAAGCCCAGCCGTCGCCACCAATCAGCCAGATGGATTTATCCACCAGGTAATCTGCGTCGGTAGCCAACTGGCGGGCATCCGGTGTATCGATGTCTGCCAGAATCTTACGCAGCGCAGTAACCTGCTGACGTTTGATTTCAGGGGTTGAGGCCTCGTCACGCAGGCCACCCAAGACTTCAGCCGGAATATGTTCCTCCAGTGAGGCAACCAGTCGCAGTACGCGGCGACGGTGCTGGTCAACCGTCAAGCGGAAGCCAAGACCGAATTCGGCGTTATCCTCAAACAGCGAATTCGCCCACGCAGGGCCACGGCCTTCGGCATTGGTGGTATAGGGAGTGGAGGGTAAGTTACCGCCATAGATAGAAGAGCAACCGGTGGCATTGGCAATTAACAGACGATCGCCATACAGCTGTGTCAACAGTTTAATATACGGCGTTTCGCCACAGCCGGAACAGGCACCGGAGTATTCGAACAGCGGGGTGATCAGCTGCGAGGTGCGGATATCAATACGTTCCAGCGTGCTCGGGTCGATTTCTGGTAACTTGAGGAAGAAGTCATAGTTGGCGCGCTCTTCGTCCAGATGCTCGATGCGATCGGCCATGTTGATGGCTTTGATCGACGGATCCTGACGATCTTTAGCCGGACAGACTTCGACACACAAATTACACCCGGTGCAATCTTCAGGCGCAACCTGCAACACATACTTCTGACCGCGCATATCGCGGGATTTTACATCCAGCGATTGCAGCCCGGCAGGGGCACCTTCAAGGGTTTCCGGCTGAACCACTTTGGCGCGAATGGCTGAGTGCGGGCAGGCTGCGACGCAATGGTTACACTGGGTACAGAGATCCGGCTGCCAGATAGGCACGGCGTCGGCAATATTGCGTTTTTCCCACTGCGTGGTCCCGGTAGGCCAGGTGCCGTCCGGCGGGAAGGCAGAAACCGGCAGGGCATCGCCAAGACCGGCCAGCATCGCGGCAGTGACGGTTTTGACGAAATCCGGTGCGGCGTCGGAGACAATTGGCGGACGCTTGCGCGGATTTTCAGGAATGGCCTGCAACGGTACTTCGATCAGCTGTTCCAGCGTGGCACCCAGCGCCAGCCAGTTACGCGTCACCACTTCTTCGCCCTTGCTGCTGTAGCTGCGGGCGATAGCACCCTGCAACTCTTTCAGCGCCTGATCGCCCGGCAGAATTTGTGTCAGGTGGAAGAAGGCCATCTGCATGACGGTATTAATGCGCGCACCGAGATGACATTCACGGGCGATTTTGGCGGCGTTGATCACGTAGAAGCGGGCATTGCGTTTGTGCAGCGCAGACTGAACTTCCAGCGGCAGGCGCTCCCACACTTCATCTGCAGAAAACGGCGTATTGAGCAGGAAAATTCCGCCCGGACGCAGGCGTTCTGCCATCTGGTAGAGGTCGATAAACTGCCATTGATGACAGGCCACGAAATGCGCCTGAGTCACCAGATAGGCTGATTTGATAGGCTGCTGGCTGACGCGCAGATGTGAGACGGTCAGTCCACCGGCTTTCTTGGAGTCATAAACGAAATAACCCTGGGCAAACATCGGCGTACTGTTACCGATAATTTTGATGTTGTTCTTGGTGGCTGATACCGAACCGTCACTGCCAAGGCCATAGAACAGCGCTTCCAGTGAGGCGTGCTGTGGCAACTCTTCTTCATTAACCGGCAGCGAGAGGCCGGTGACATCGTCATAAATGCCCACGGTAAAGCGCGGACGAGGCTGGCTGAGCGCCAGTTCGTCGAAGATGGAGAGTACACAGTCAGGGCCGAACTCTTTGGAGGAGAGACCATAACGTCCACCAATCACTTTTGGCAAGCTGTCACGCTCACCGCGGCTGTAGGCTTCGGCCAGCGCGGTCATGACATCCAGATAGAGAGGCTCAGCCAGTGCGCCGGGCTCCTTAGTGCGGTCCATCACGGCCAGCGTTTTAACCGTTTGTGGCAGCACAGAAAGAAGATGCTCAGCGCTGAAAGGACGGTAAAGACGCACTTTCAGCACGCCGACTTTCTCGCCGCGCGCCAGCAGGGTTTCGATCACCTCTTCGCAGGTACCGATACCTGAGCCCATCAGGACGATCACCCGTTCAGCCTGCGGATGGCCGACGTACTCAAACGGCTTGTATTCGCGGCCGGTGAGGGCAGCAAAGGCATTCATGGCATCAATCACATGCTGGCAGGTAGCGTCATAATAGGGGTTGGTGGCCTCGCGCGACTGGAAATAGGTATCCGGGTTAGCGGATGTACCGCGGATCACCGGGCGGTCCGGCGTCAGTGCGCGGGCACGATGGGCGTCAATTTGTGCCTGCGGCAACATTTGTTGCAGAGTGTCATCGCTCAGCGGCGCGATCTTATTAATTTCATGGGAGGTACGGAAACCGTCGAAGAAATGAATAAACGGCACACGGCTGTTAAGGCTGGCGACTTGTGATATCAGCGCGAAATCCTGCGCTTCCTGCACGCTGGCGGCGCTTAACAGCGCACAACCGGTCTGGCGAACGGCCATCACGTCAGAATGATCGCCAAAAATAGAGAGCGCATGGGTGGCCACGGTGCGGGCCGCGACGTGCAGCACAAACGGTGTTAATTCACCGGCAACTTTATACAGGGTCGGGATCATCAGCAGCAGACCCTGCGATGAGGTGAAGGAGGTGGAGAGTGCGCCGGTTTGTAGCGCGCCGTGGACAGTAGAAATGGCCCCGGCTTCAGACTGCATCTCCATTACCGTCGGGACATCGCCCCATAAATTCTTTTTCCCTTCACCTGACCAGGCCCCGGCAATTTCAGCCATGGTCGAACTTGGCGTAATAGGATAGATGGCAATCACTTCATTAGTGCGATAGGCCACGGAAGCGACTGCGTTATTACCGTCAGTGGTGATCATGGAAACCCCTTCATTCTTCTTAACTGCAACCGGAAACAGTGGTCCTGCGCCGATCTGATGCAAAAAAGTTTATCACCGGGCAGTAACATCGATTTATCCTGATTGTGTGCAGGGGTAATATCTGAGCGAAAATAAAGAGTTAAGATTTGGGGAGCGATTTTAGGATATTTATTAATGACGGGCCGTTATTAACAGCCCGGATCATCAGAATGGAAAAAATAATCTGGAATTAATTAATATCGATTCGTTTGATGCCGCCGACGGCCATTAACGATTCATAGAGTATATCGACACTCTGTTTGGGTCTCAGAACAACGTCCATCACTAATTCACATTTAGTCTCGTCATCATCACGTTGATTGACTTTTATGTGGCCCGGACGAATGCGTAATTTTTGTAAGGCGATTAATACCGGTGGAACACTTTGTGGTGCGAGACGTATTTCTATCAGATGGTGATGGCCGATCAGTCTATTACTGATCTGACGGAAAACCTCCAGCACAATTAAGGTCATGAAGGCACCATAAATACCGATCTCATACATTCCGCTACCAATCACTAAACCAATGGCGGCAGTGACCCATAATCCGGCAGCGGTGGTTAATCCTTTGACGACCTGTTTTTGAATAATGATGGTCCCGGCACCGAGGAAGCCCATGCCGCTGACGACCTGCGCCGCCACGCGGCTGGGGTCAAAACTCACATGGCCCAGGGCCAACAAATCCTGAAAACCATATTTCGACACAATCATAAACATCCCGCTGCCGATACCCACTAACACATGGGTACGCAGCCCGGCTTCTTTGGCTCGTAATTGGCGTTCGATCCCAATCAACCCTCCCAATACTCCGGCGAGAGCAATACGTAATAGTAAATCTGTCAGCATTTTGCAGGGTCTCCTTTCTGACGCGGTTTTTATGATTATTTTAGGCGTTCAATGGCTAAAAACGATTAATTGGCCTCCAGTTTATGAGTCAAAGAAATAACCGAACGCAATAAAGTGTATCTAATCGTTTAATTTTAGGAAAAAGTTGATATTAATTGACAGCAAAGCTCGACGGCTGGCGAATTGCTCGGATAAGATGAGCGCTGCTAATAATTCCTCCCCACCTTCATCTTCAGGAGCGGCACTGATGATCACTGCGTTACGCGTTTTACTGGCCACGGCTGTTTTGGTACTGGCCGCCTGTAGCAGTCACGACGACTCAGGCGACGTACCTCAGAAAGGTAACAGCGTGAATCTCAGCAACCATAGTGTGAATATGGACAGCCCAGCTTACGCCGCTTGCTCAATGGCGGGTGGGCAATTACGCCTGGCACCTCAACTCGACGGCAGCCGCGTAGGGATGTGTTCGATGTCCAATGGTCGCCAGTGCTCTGAAGCAGCATTGATGCAGGGTCGATGCACCGCGGGTTAATCCTCTGCCTGCTTGAAGTTATCGTTGTTTGATAAAAAACCGCAGGTTTATACGCTGCGGTTTTTTAATGGGCTGTTATCAGCTCATCAGATCTTTCAGTTTATACACCAGAGTATGCTGACCTTCGGACAGGACCAATGTGTCTTTGTTCAGGCTCACGCTGGCGCCTTTATTTAAGACCTCACCAATCACCTGATCCCACTGGTTCAGATTCTGATCTGCGCACAGCATGCGGGTAGCTCCCATGCCTTTAACGGTGAGTACATTATTTTGCAACTCTCCTTTTCCGAAGAAGTTATTACACATTTTACCGGATACGTGCAGGTCCTGACCGAATTGAATCTCAGGTGCTGGCCGCTGGGTAGCGGGGACCGGCGTGCCGTCAACGCTTACCAATTCAAAACGGTGATGTTGCAGATCTTTCTGTTTTACTGAGGTGTCCTGGTTCATGCTGCATGCGCTCAACGTGATGGCGGCAACCGCCATGATCAGTGCTTTTTTCATTGTCTCTCCTTATGAATTACCTGGGTATTATAACAACAGAAGATGAATTGGCGAATAACAGGGGATAAGTCAGGGGATTTCACTGGGGACAGGGCGGAGCCTCCCGCTCGTGAGGGGGAGGCGTATTTATTATGCGGTTAACAGATTCGGGCAGTGTTCGCCCTTCACCAACTGGGAAATATTCATCAAAGTCGTTTCTGAAATGCTGGTCAGTGCGTCGCTGGTCAGAAAGGCCTGATGTCCGGTGAACAACACGTTGTGGCAGGAGGAGAGCCGGCGGAAAACATCGTCGAGGATCACTTCGTTAGAGTTATCTTCGAAGAACAGGTCGCGCTCGTTTTCATACACGTCCATGCCCAGTGCACCAATTTTCTGTTTCTTCAGGGCATCAATGGCAGCGGTGGCATCAAGCAAAGCACCCCGGCTGGTATTGACGATCATGACCCCGTCTTTCATTTTCGAGAAAGAGGTCGCATTAAGCAGATGGTGATTTTCCGGCGTTAGCGGACAGTGCAGGGAGATGACGTCCGACTCCGCGTAGAGCGTGTCGAGATCGACATATTCTGCACCCAGTTCCAGCGCCAATGGGCTTGGGAACGGGTCATAAGCCAGAATACGCATGCCAAACCCTTTCAGAATGCGCATGGTGGCGACGCCAATTTTACCGGTACCAATAATGCCAGCCGTGCGCTGGTGCATGTTAAAACCAATCAGCCCTTCGAGCGAAAAGTTAGCCTCACGGGTGCGCTGATACGCGCGGTGAATATGGCGGTTAAGGCACAACATCATACCAACGGTATGTTCTGCTACTGCTTCCGGTGAATAAGCCGGGACACGAACCACTGAAATCCCCAACTCTTTGGCCGCATCCAGGTCCACGTTATTAAATCCGGCACAGCGCAGCGCGAGGGTTTTTACGCCCAAGGCTTTAAATTCCTGTAATACTTCACGGCAGGCATCGTCATTAACGAAAATACAGACGGCGTCCGCACCAATTGCGTTTTTTGCCGTATGCGGTGTCAGCAGGAAATCGAAAAATTCCAGCTCATATCCGTAGTGCTGGTTAACCAGCTCAAGGTACTTGCGGTCGTAACTTTTAGTACTGTAGACAGCCAGTTTCATCAGTTTTCTCCATGAGAGGCTTTTTAAGTAGGTACTCTAATTATGGTATCTTATAGCGGATTAGTGAAAAACAAGGCATTTCATGAGGAAAGGACTGAAAAAATTTGTGCTGGTGGCGTTGTCCATCGTGCTGATCCTGCTATTGCTGGTGCTGATTTTATGGAAAACCGTTCCGCGCTGGCTACCTTCCCTGGCCCAGCACTGGCTTCCCGCAGGGGCCACCTTGAGCCTTTCCAGCTCACCGCGCTGGTCAGACGGTGTGTTATCGCTTCCCGGTCTCAGCTATAAAGCAGGAGATTGCGAACTGGCGCAGGCGAAAAATGCCCGCTTAAGTCAGGATACCGGCCGCTGGGCACTGGAAGTGGACGCGCTGAGCGTGGATACCGCTTGCCTTAAAAATCTGCCCGCCAGCGCTGAGGGAAAAGCCCTGACGCTGGCCGATATCCAGAATACGCTGCCTGCCGGTTCTCTGGTTATTCATCAGCTTTTGGTCACACCCTGGCAGCGTTACGCCGGTGAGTTACATTTTGAGAATGACGGCACGGCTCAGCACCTCAGTTTACAGGGCGAAGCGCTTAAGCTTGAGGCCTCGCTCGATAATCATCAGCAACTGACCATCGGTTCCCTGAGCCTGACGCCGCCGGGCAGTGATTTACCCCTGTCGCTGAGCGGAAAGGTCACCTTACCCGCCATGTTCGACCAGCTTCCGCAAACGGGCGAATTGCATGCCGAGATGCAGACTGCACCGGTTCCGTCGCCGCTGGATATTACCTTGCAGTGGCAGCAAACCTCCGGCGTGTTGACGCTGGCAGAAAAGGGCAGCAAGGAACCGCTGGCAATGCTGCCCTGGTCGTTGCAGGACAAGCAGTTACAAATCACTCAGGGACAATGGCGCTGGCCCTATGCCGTCCAGCCGCTGAGCGGTGGCGTTAATCTGACGCTCAGCGACTGGAGCAATACGTATGATCAAACCCAGATTTCCGCCCGCCTGAATGTGCTGACGAAAGGACATAACGGCAAGGCCAACGTAGTCTTGACGCTGGGCCCGGGAAACATCGGACTGCTGGACAGTGACCTGGCGTTTCAACTAACCGGGCAGGCAAACTTACAGGCCACCTCGCTGAGTGCTTCTTTACCCGGCACGTTAAGGGGATCGGTGCTTAACCCTGCGCTGACAATGCGCAGCGGAGCTTTGCTGCGGGCATGGGGTAAACCAACGCCTGAGCTGGCTTTGCAGGATGCGCGCTGGCCGCTGGCGGGAGTGACGGTGTCGGCAGAAGGCGTGAGCGGACCCTTACAGGCTATCGTTAAAGCGCGTGACAGTTATTGGGGCGCGTTTGATCTGCACCTGAATGGTAAATCGCAAAAATTCTGGCCGGATCAGGGGCTGTGGGACTTCAACTATTGGGGCAAGGGTAAACTCCCGCCGCTGGCCGGACAGTGGGACATGTCCGGCAAAGGCAGCTGGCACAATAATTTAATCACCCTTAATTCGTTATCAACCGGCTTCAACCGCCTGCATTATGGCTTAGTTGATGTCGACGCTCCCCGGTTGACGCTGGAAGAGCCGCTGACCTGGCGTCGCCCGGTGCCAACACGTTATCAGGATCAGCTTCCTGCACAACCCCTGCAGTTTGGCGGCGCTATCAAACTGGTGGCCCACAAGATCGCGTTGGAAAATGGAGGTTACCTGCCGCCTGCGCAATTGCAGTTGCTATTAAGTGGCACGGATCCTCAGCATTTCAATATGCGCGGTATGCTGGATGCCAGACCCATCGGACCTATCCGGCTAAATGGCCGCTGGGACGGAGAACGCCTGCGCGGCGAAGGCTGGTGGCCTAAGCAGCAACTGACTGCATTCCAACCGCTTCTGACGCCTGATTTGGGTATCAAACTGCGTGAAGGTTCTTTCTATGCGCAGTCAGCCTTCTCAATGGCGCGCGGACAAGGCTTTGTTGCCGGTGGGCACTGGGTGGTGAAAGACGGCGGAATGTGGTTACCCGACGGCGACCTCAGCGGCATGGATTTTAGTCTCTCTTACCGGCTGAAAAATCAGATCTGGACGCTGGGTGTGAAAGAGCCGGTGATGCTGCGTATCCGCGAAGTGAATAACCTCGCCAAACTGGAAAATATAACCGCAGACTTGCAGGGAAACTATCCGTGGACCGAGGATTCTCCGCTGACGCTGAGCAATCTGGGCGTTGATATGCTGCGCGGCCATGTCAGTCTGTCGGCGCTGCGGATGCCACAACATGAAGCCGCGGTGCTCACGCTGGATAAAATTAATCTGAGCGAGTTGTTTACGGTACTCAAACCCAAACAGCTGACCATGTCGGGCAGTGTGAACGGCGAACTGCCACTCTATGTGAATGACCCTAAATGGATCATCCGCAACGGCTGGATTAAGAATGACGGCTGGCTGACGCTGCGCCTTGACCCGCAATTTGCCGATGCGATGGCCAGCGGCAATATTGCCAACCGCCTGGTGATTGAGTGGATACGCTATATGGAGATCCGCGAGATGCAGGCTAAGGTCAATCTGGATAATCTCGGTGAGCTGACTATGGCTTCCCACGTGATGGGGGCGAATACGTCCGATAAGCAGGATCGCGAAGTGATCCTCAACTACACCCACCAAGAAAATGTGTATCAGCTTTGGCGCAGTTTGCGCTTTGGTGACAATTTGCAGGAATGGCTACAACAGCAGATCTCGCTGCCGGCGAAGGCGCTGTCTCATCAAGCTGAGGCCACTTCCTCCCGCACTAAAAAGGACACTGATTTGAGGACCCCACAATGAAGCCGCTTTTCGCTTACCGCACGCTGGTCTCTGCCCTGATGACGCTCTCTGTTTTGCTGCTCAACGGCTGTGTGCCGCGCATTGAACTGTCTGCGCCGAAAGAGCCGATCACCATCAATATGAACGTTAAAATCGAACATGAGATCCACATTAAAGTCGATAAAGACGTGGAAAATCTGCTGAAAAACCAAAGTGATCTGTTCTGATTCGGGAGTCGGTATGCGTTCTTTGAAGATAAAAATGTCGACAGTCAGGCACTGTGCCAACGTTCTGCTAGTTTCTGTTTTGTTGTTTAGCTCGGCGGCGTTTGCCTTAACACTGGATGAAGCCAAACAGCAGGGCCGCGTGGGAGAAACGCTGTCAGGCTATCTGGCACCGGTTCAGCAGGACGCCGAAACGCTGGCTCTGGTTAAACGCATTAATGCAGGGCGTGAACAGCAATATCAGCAGGTGGCGCAGAACAATCAGGTGACGACCAATGACGTGGCAAAACTGGCGGGTCAGAAGCTGGTGGCCAGAGCGGGAAAGGGCGAGTTTGTGCGTGGAATCAACGGACAGTGGTTGCAGAAATAAAAATGCATCTTCCTTTGTCCTTAAGAGGCTAAGTAAAAAACAGGTAAAAAAAAGCGCGCTTTCCAGCGCGCAATAGCGTTATCACAACAACGTCAGGAAGGACCGTAGACAACAGATTTTGAGGGTAATAAGTCCTTCATGAATGTGATAAGGGTAATTACGCCGCAGCCACTTGCTTGATTGCTGCGTCGATCGCTTCTTTTGCTGCTGCCTGTGCTTTAGTCGCGACTTCCGGACCGTAAGCGATGCCTTCAGCGAAGATGAATTCTACGTCGCTCATGCCCAGGAAGCCCAGGAACAGAGACAGGTAAGGGGCAACCAGATCAGTAGGTGTGTCTTTATGGATACCACCACGGCTGGTCAGAACGATAACTTGTTTACCTTTAACCAGACCTTCAGGGCCTTTTTCGGTGTATTTGAATGTCACACCGGCACGGGCTACCAGGTCAAAATAGTTTTTCAGCTGGGTTGGGATGTTGAAGTTGTACATAGGCGCAGCGATGACAATCACATCGTGAGCCTGTAATTCTTCAATCAGGGTGTTGGACAGTGCCAGCGCTTCTTCCTGACGTGGCGTCAGCGGAGCATCAGAAGGACGCAGTGCGCCAACCAATTCGCCATCCAGAACCGGGATTGGATCGGCTGCCAGATCACGCACGGTCACCTGCGAGCCGCTGTGAGTCGCTTTATACTGTGCCACGAAATAGTCAGTCAGTTGGTTTGTCTGAGAGAAGTTCGCCAGAATGCTTGATTTCAGAACCAGTACTTTGCTCATGTGAAAATCCTTACTGTGTGCGTAACAAGAGCGGATGCCCTGTGAATGGGACCCACTCTATTCACAAATATCTTTCAGTGATAGCGCAATAATTCGAGTGCTACGTTCGAATTTTTTGAATGAATGGAAATGGCAGCCAAAAAGCCACCTCTTTTCAGCATCCTCAATAGCTTGTGGTAACATATTCGCATACAGGTACGTGTTAACCCGCCTGGAACCCATTCAAATTCAGCCGACAGAACTCCTTCACCCTCTGGCCGTCTGACTTGCAACAAGGAATACCGAACGTGAAATCTCCGCTCGCGGCACTGTCAGCGCAATTAGACGGGCTGATGCTACGTGACCGGCAACGCCTGCAACGACGTTTGCAGGGTGCCAAATCGTTATTGAATAAACCGACTCCTGACCCGCAGGCGCTGGAAAAACTGACCGCAGAACTTGAACCTTTGATTGCGCAGAGTTTGCAAAAGGTCAGGGCACGTGAAGCGTCCAGGCCAAAAATCAGCTATCCGGAAAATCTGCCGGTAAGCCAGAAGAAAGATGACATCTTCAACGCTATTCGTGACCACCAGGTAGTGATTGTTGCGGGTGAAACGGGGTCGGGTAAAACCACACAGATCCCGAAAATTTGCCTGGAGCTGGGCCGCGGTATTACCGGTGTGATTGGCCATACTCAGCCACGTCGTCTGGCGGCGAGAACCGTTGCCAACCGCATTGCTGATGAGCTGGAAACCTCGCTCGGTGGTACGGTCGGTTATAAAGTGCGTTTCAACGATCAGGTGGGTGACACGACGTTAGTGAAGCTGATGACCGACGGTATCTTGCTGGCGGAGATCCAACAGGATCGCATGCTGATGCAGTACGACACCCTGATCATTGATGAAGCGCACGAACGCAGCCTGAATATCGACTTCATTCTTGGTTACCTGCGTCAGTTGCTGCCAAAGCGTCCTGACCTCAAAGTCATTATTACCTCAGCGACCATTGACCCGCAGCGTTTCTCAAAGCATTTCAATAATGCGCCGATCATTGAAGTCTCGGGGCGGACCTATCCGGTCGATGTACGTTACCGCCCGGTAGTGGATGACGCTGACGATACCGACCGCGACCAGCTGCAGGCGATTTTCGATGCTGTCGATGAGCTGGGCCGTGAAAGCGCCGGGGATATTTTGATCTTCATGAGCGGTGAGCGGGAAATCCGTGATACCGCCGATGCGCTGACGAAGCTGGATCTGCCGCATACCGAAATCCTGCCGCTGTATGCCCGCCTGTCGAACAGCGAGCAGAACCGCGTGTTTCAGTCACATGCTGGTCGCCGCATTGTGCTGGCTACCAACGTGGCAGAGACCTCGCTGACTGTACCGGGTATTAAATATGTGATTGACCCCGGCACAGCGCGTATCAGCCGCTACAGTTTTCGCACTAAAGTACAGCGTCTGCCAATCGAACCGATATCGCAAGCCTCTGCCAATCAGCGTAAAGGTCGTTGCGGGCGCGTCTCGGAAGGGATCTGTATTCGTCTCTATTCTGAGATGGATTTCCTTTCGCGCCCGGAATTTACCGATCCGGAAATTCTGCGGACCAACTTAGCCTCGGTCATTTTGCAGATGACCTCACTGGGGTTGGGCGATATCGCGGCCTTCCCGTTTGTCGAAGCCCCGGATAAACGCAATATTCAAGATGGCGTCAGGCTGCTGGAAGAGCTGGGTGCGATTAACAATGCGCAGGATGGCCGCTATACGCTGACGCCGTCCGGACGCCAGTTGGCACAGTTACCGGTGGATCCGCGTCTGGCCCGCATGGTGTTGGAAGCGCGTAAAGATGGCTGCGTGCGGGAAGTGATGATTATCACTGCCGCGCTGTCAATTCAGGATCCGCGTGAGCGTCCAGCCGACAAAAAGCAGGCATCTGACGAAAAGCACCGTCGCTTCGCAGATAAGGACTCTGATTTCCAGGCCTTCGTCAATTTATGGGATTACCTGAAAGAGCAGCAGAAAGCGCTCTCTTCAGCGCAGTTCCGCAAAATGTGCCGCAGTGATTACCTTAACTATTTGCGCGTGCGCGAATGGCAGGATATCTACACCCAGCTGCGTCAGGTGGTGAAGGAGCTGGGCCTGCCGGTGAACAGCGAACCGGCAGATTACCGCAGTATTCATTGTGCGTTACTTACCGGCTTATTGTCGCACATCGGTCAAAAAGATGCGGATAAGCACGAGTATACCGGCGCGCGTAACGCCCGCTTTGCCATCTTCCCGGGTTCCGGTTTATTCAAGAAACCGCCGAAGTGGATCATGGTCGCCGAGCTGGTAGAAACCAGCCGCCTGTGGGGACGCATCGGGGCGCGAATAGAACCGGAATGGATTGAGCCGCTGGCCAAACATCTGGTCAAGAGCAGCTACAGCGAACCGCATTGGGAGAAAGCGCAGGGCGCGGTCATGGCGACCGAGAAAGTCAGCCTGTTTGGCCTGCCGATTGTCGCAGCCCGTAAAGTCAATTACGGCACAATCGATCCGGTTCTGTCGCGCGAGTTGTTTATCCGCCATGCGTTGGTGGAAGGCGATTGGCAGACGCGCCATGCATTCTTCCGCGCTAACTTAAAACTGCGCAGTGAAGTTGAAGAGCTGGAACATAAATCACGTCGCCGTGACATTTTGGTCGACGAAGAGACGCTGTTTCTGTTCTACGAACAGCGTATTGGTGCGGAAGTGGTGTCTGCCCGTCACTTTGATACCTGGTGGAAAACTCAGCCAGCTGACAGCCTGAACTTTGAGAAAAGCATGCTGATCAAAGAGGGCGCGGGCAATATCAGCGCACACGATTACCCGAACTTCTGGCATCAGGGCAACATCAAATTGCGGGTGACCTATCAGTTTGAGCCAGGAACTGACGCCGACGGCGTGACGGTGCATATTCCGTTGCCTTTGCTCAATCAGGTGGAAGATCAGGGGTTTGATTGGCAAATCCCCGGTATTCGCCGTGAACTGATCATGGCGCTGATTAAGTCGCTGCCAAAGCCAGTGCGCCGTAACTTTGTGCCCGCACCAAATTATGCAGATGCGCTGCTCGGCCGTCTCAAGCCCTTTGAATTGCCGCTGCTGGAAGCCATGGAGCGTGAATTACGCAAAATGACTGGCGTTACGGTGTCACGCGAAGAGTGGCAGTTGGAGCAGGTGCCTGACCATCTGAAAATGACGTTCCGTATTCTGGACGACAAAAATAAAACGCTGCGCGAAGGCAAGGATCTGACGGCTTTGAAGGCAAGCCTTAAAGAGCAGGTCCAGCAAACACTCTCGGCGGTGGCAGACGACGGCATAGAGCAGAGTGATTTGCATGTCTGGAGTTTTGGCACGCTGCCTGAGAAGTATGAGCAAAAGCGCGGTGGCTATGAAGTGAAAGCCTATCCGGCGCTGGTAGATACCAAAGACAGTATCGCCATTCGTCTTTTCGACAGTGAACTTGAGCAGCAACAGGCCATGTGGGCGGGTATCCGCCGTCTGTTACTTCTGAATATTCCATCGCCGATTAAATATTTGCATGAGAAGTTGCCGAATAAAGCCAAGCTCGGGCTCTACTTTAACCCGTACGGTAAAGTGCTGGATCTGATCGACGACTGTATCGCCTGCGGCATCGATAAACTGATAGCCGAAAGCGGCGGCCTGGTATGGAAAGAGGAAGAGTTTGCCCGTTTGAATGAACATGTGCGTGCGCATTTAAATGAAACCGTGGTGCAGATTGCGGTGCAGGTTGAGCAAATCCTGACCGCGGTCTTTAGCATCAACAAACGTTTGAAAGGGCGCATAGATATGACCATGGCGTTGGCGCTGTCAGACATTAAGAGCCAGATGTCAGGCCTTATCTACCGAGGGTTTGTGACGCAAAATGGCTGGAAACGTCTGCCGGATACCCTGCGTTATCTTAATGCTATCGAAAAGCGTATGGATAAACTGCCGGTTGATCCGTACCGCGACCGCGCTCAAATGCTGAAAATAGAGCATGTGCAGAAAATGTGGCAACAATGGCTGAATAAACTGCCACCGGTGCGTCAGCAAAGCGAAGAGGTGAAAGAAGTACGTTGGATGATCGAAGAGTTGCGTGTCAGCTACTTCGCCCAGCAGTTGGGAACGCCATATCCGATTTCCGACAAGCGTATTTTACAAACCATGGAACAGCTGGCGTAGCGGCTGGTTAACGCATGAAGTTCTGAGCCCTGAATAAGTTAATCCAGGGTTCAGAACTGAATAATCGTATTTAGTTGTGCCCGCCAATGGATAACACTTCAATGATTCGTGCATTCGTGTTTATTTTTAGCAGCACCCTGTGTGTTTGAGTTAATCTTAAGGAATATATATCGGCTCCGTAGCCGGGAAGCTTTTCCATCCTGATGTCTCCGGCCTTACGACTGCCTCGCATGAATTCGTAGTATTTCCGCACTCCTGCAGGCTCTACGGCGATTTTTTTCCATGAACGTTCAGATCGTGCGGCTTTGAATCATTGAATTCCCAGGTCATATATCTCCTGTTTTATGATGCCTGGTGAAAGGTAATGATTATCTTATATTCCCGAAATAATAGAGCATAAAAAGAACATCTGAAAAATATTAATATAAAGGTAGCGTATGATTTTTCTTTATATATTTTTGGTTCTTATTGGTTTGTCTCCGATGGGTTTTAATCGATTGACGTAAATAATAACTCGTCGGTAAATGCCATGATTCCGCTACATCGCGGCCGATGCATTTTTTTAAACGTTAGTAGCAACATTCTTTCTTAGTGGTTGTAACAAAAAGACGCACTTTAAATGAAGATATGCGAGATCGATGTGGGATTTGATCTATCAGCATTGAGATAGACCTCAAAATTAGCGAGGAGTGTTAAAAAAACCACGAACAATTGAGATCTCTTGTTCGTGGTTTTGATGAAAAGAGAAGAACTACGGTGTGACGGGAGTTGCGCTGACTGCCCCAGCGGACAGTTTATTTAACGCGTCACGGATTGCCGGTACAGCCAGCGCGCGGTTATCCGCCAGATAGCGGTCTTCGGCCGCAGGCGCGGAACTCTGTATGGCAATCAGTGACCATTTGTCGCCACTTTTTAACAACAGCGGTGAACCACTGTCGCCCGGTAACGTATCGCAGCGGTGCGATATCACACCGGGTTGCGCCCAGCCGGTGACTAAACAATCCGTGTGGATATATAAATCATCCAGATGGTCTTCCGGATACCCGGCTTGAGTGACCTTCCTGCCATTTTGTTTTAACGCCGCTGTCAGCTCATCCCGGCTGCCTTCCCAAAGGGGGAGCGGGGTGATTGGTAAGGCAATATTGGCATCGGTCAGACGAACCAGGGCAAAATCATAGGGCGCGGCTTTCGGCGGTACGATCCAACCTTCACCATCGGCTTTAAGTTTCTTACCCAGTTTCGGGTCAACCAGCGTTTCCAAAGCGGTCACCTGATAGCGCCATTTCTGATGGTGAGATATAAACCGCAGGGCCACGACTTTATCAATTTTACCGGGAGGCGCCAGCACGCAGTGGCCAGCGGTAAGAACCAGATGCTTAGAGATAAGTGTCGCGGTGCATAAATTACCGCTTTGCGTCTCTATTTGACCAATAGCTTGCCAGGGCCACTGACGTGAGTCTTCAACGGGAGTCCGTTGGTCATGACCAAAAAACAGCGCCGTTTTTTCTTTTACGCTGATCGTTGGCGCGTCAGAGTCTGAATCCGGCTCAGGAACATCCGCATGAGCAGAGGGAAGGGCGAAATAGAAAAAGCACAAAACATAGGGTAACGCGATGCGCATAACAATCTGACCTTGAAGACGGGGAAATCCCTTGAATCGTTTATTATGGAGTGATTTTAGACGCTTGCAACATTCGACGTGGGTATGATGCTGATTTTTAGCAAACTTTAGAACGTAAATGAGATAAAACGTCAGGAGGAACGGATAGTTTTACAAATAGAAAAACAGTGTGATCAGGCCGCAGAGGATCAGGGCGCTCAAGGTGATTTCGAACAGGTATCGGCGCAGCATCTTCCATCAATACCTCATAATAAAAACTGGAGAAAAAAACACCCGGCGAACCGGGTGTTAAATAATCAGTCTTGATAACGTGGAGGAGATACCCTCACTAAGACGTCTTACTTATGCTGCTGGTGTTGCTTTTGCAGCAGGTGCAGCTTTTTTAGCATGTTTCACGTGTTTTTTAGCAGCCTGCGCTTTCTGAGCTACTGGCGCTGCTTTTTTAGCGTGTTTTTTGTGTTTTTTGGCAGCCTGAGCTTTTTGAGCTGGTTTCTTGTGTGCTTTCTTAACAACGTGCTTAGCAGGTGCTTTCGCAGCTGGAGCGGCAGTCGTTGATGCAGCAGGTGCTGGAGCAGCGGTAGTTTCAGCAGCGAAAGCAACAGAAGACAGACCCATTGCAGCGGCAACAACCAGAGCTAATACTTTTTTCATCTTAAATTCCTCAGAATGTTCGTTTATGTGTCCACCCCACTGCGGGGTCGGTAGAGGAATACTAGGCCTGACAGAACACATTGTAAGTGAGTGAATGGTGTCGGCGTGTAACGTTATGTACAGGCGGGAAAACTAGGGTAAATCAATGCTATAGAAAGTAATCGCAACGGGCGCTAAGTACATAAACACAGGTTTAGTTACAACATGCAATGGGCTTAATATACTTCAGAACTCTGAAAGCCCGAAAATCTTTGTGAAACAGGGGGATCTGAAAGTTTATTAACAGAATTCTTTGCAAGACGTAGAAGGGGGCTTCAGGATGAACGTAAAGGCCCAAACACTGATGGGCCTATACGTGGACTCCGGCAGGACACTAAAACCGCTTTATTGTATACCCATTATAGGTAACGGATTTCCAGGTGCTTACGGAAATAGGCCGGATTCAGCGTTTCACCTGTAGCGTTCTTAATCAGCTGGTCGGTGCTGAAACGACTGCCGTGCTGCCAGATATTTTGCTGTAACCACTGGAACAGGGCGGTCAGGTCGCCACGGGCGATGTCATCTTGCAGGGTAGGAATAGCGTGATTGGCACACTGGAACAGTTGGGCTGCATACATCGCTCCCAGCGTATAGGTTGGGAAGTAGCCAAAACCGCCGTCGGTCCAGTGAATATCTTGCATACAGCCGTCACGGTAGTTACCGGTTGTATCAATGCCGAGGTATTCCTTCATTTTGTGGCCCCACAGCGCCGGAATATCATCGACTTCTATTTCACCTTCGATTAGCGCTTTTTCGATCTCATAACGCAGGATGACATGTGCCGGGTAACTGACTTCATCGGCATCAACGCGAATCAAACCGGGCTGTACGCGTTGATTAAGCTTGATGAAGTTACTTTCATCCAGACCCTGACGCTCACCGAACTGGGCAATCACCAGTGGGTAAACTGATTTTAGGAAGGGTTCGCTGCAACCGAGCTGCATTTCAAACAGCAGGCTTTGTGATTCATGTACACCCATCGAACGGGCGTTGGATACGGGCTGACCGAGCCACTCTTGCGGCAGGTTTTGTTCATAACGGGCATGACCGGTTTCGTGGATAACACCCATCATGGCGCTGAGGAACTCATTTTCATTATAACGGGTAGTGATGCGCACATCCTGAGGCACGCCACCGCAGAACGGGTGGGCGCTGACATCCAGACGACCGGCGTCAAAATCAAAGCCCAGGTGATCCATTACCGCCAACCCTAACTGACGCTGTTTCTCAATATCAAAGGGGCCGGCAGGGGCGATACGCGACTCTGACTTCTGTTTCTCGACCACTTTTTGCAGCAGTTCGGGCAGCCAGGTTTTCAGGTCGCCAAACAGCACGTCCAGTTTTTTTGACGTCATGCCCGGTTCGTACATATCCAGCAGGGCATCATAGCGGCTGATCCCTGCGGCCTCGGCACGCAATTTAGCTTCCTTACGGCTCAGACGTAACACTTCACGCAAATTATCTGCGAAGCCTTCCCAGTCATTGCCTTTACGCTGAACGCGCCAGGCGTGTTCGCAGCGTGCACCGGCCAGAGATTTTTCCTGTACCAGGCTTTCAGGTAACAAAGCAGACTGCTGGTACTGACGGCGCATTTCTCGCAGGTTGGCTTGTTCCACGTCGTTCAGATCTTCGTTACTGGCCTGTTCCAGCCACTCGCCGACCTGTTTAGCGGTAAGAATTTGGTGAGACAAAACGCTGAGTTCAGCCAGTGCCTCGGAACGCGCCTGACTGCCGGCAGGTGGCATCATGGCGGCCATATCCCAGCCAGCGATGGCAGAGAGGTGGCTAAAGCGAGACAGACGGGCGAAGGTGGTGCGCAGTTGTGAATAGGCTGTTGTCATTATTTACTCCCTTCGGATGATGAAATTTTAGCGTGGTTCAGTGTTCAGGTTGAAAACGGCTTTGATCGGCCAGGTGAAACGGATGCAGGCCCCCCCCAGAGATAGGCTGGCCTCAACGGTTACGCGGCCCTGATAGGCCACGGCGATGGAGTGGACAATCGCCAGCCCAAGGCCACAGCCCCCGGTTGCGCGATCCCGGCTGGGGTCTAGGCGAACAAATGGCTCGAATATCCGTAGGCGTTCTTCTTCCGGAATACCAGGGCCATCATCTTCAACCTGCAAATTCGCTTCCTCGCCTTCAAGCCACAGGCTGATGCGTAACTTATCATGAGCGTAGCGCAAAGCGTTGTTAACCAGATTGTCGAGAACCCTCTCCATCAGGCGTAAATCAACACCGCCGAAATCCACATTTTGCGGCACAGTGAGTTCAATGTGTTGATCAGCATTAATCAGGCTGAAATCATCCACTTTGTCAGTAAGCCAGTTGGCCAGATTGACTTTCTCGAGATTCAACGCAACCTGTGGGCGGTCTAACCGCGCGTAGGTCAACAGCTCATCGATCAGTGCTTCCAGCTGGCTGATATCGCGATTGATTGCCTGCTGTTCCGCTTCGGGCAGATTTTCACTCATCGCTAACCGATAGCGTAGACGTACCAACGGGGTGCGCAACTCGTGGGCGATCCCATCAATCAGCTGTTTCTTACTGGCTATCAGGGTATTGATGTTGTCCGCCATCTGATTGAAGGCGATCCCCAGCCGGTTGAGGCTCGAGCTGGAATCAAAATTAATCCGCTCATCAAGATAACCATTCCCCAGACGCTGGGCTGAATTTTCAAGCTTCATCAGATCTTTCCAATGTGGACTCATCCAGAGGAAGACCGGAAACGCCAGCGACAGACCAATCACCATCATCAGGATGAGATCCAGAATGCGCATTTCATGCATATAGAATAGGTAAGGGATCGGACCGACAACCAAAACATAGTGACTGCGCGGAACGCGTTGAATAAAGGTGTATTCATCATCAAGTGCAATGATTTCGCCATCCTTTAGGCGCTTGTCCATCTCTGGCGAAAGAACACGCTTACCCAGCGGTTCAATGTGCAATTTAAACGAGAGATTGAGATCGAGCGTATTGATGGTTTTATTCCAGTCTTTAATTGGAATTTCACGCAATTCGCTGCGCATCAGATAAAGCGAACTTTTCATCAGGTCATTCATGGATTGCCGACCTGTGCGTTCGGCGGTGACCTTATAGACCAGACCGACCAGCATCGACATCACCAGGAAACAAACCAGCAGCAACAGGAAAAACTGGATGAAGAGCTTTCTCATTCTTCGCCTTTCTCCCAGGCATTGGGTGCAAATAAATAACCTTTGTTGCGCACGGTTTTGATACGGAAAGGCTCAAGGGCGTTGTCATAAAGTTTGCGACGCAGGCGCGAGATCGCCACGTCGATACTACGGTCCAGCCCATCGTAGCTCACGCCGCGCAGGTTAAGCAGCAGGGCTTCGCGATCCATAATGCGTCCGGCATGGGTGGCGAGTTCCCAGAGTAAATCGAAGTCGGAAGTCGACAGGATAATGGTTTCATCAACCAGCGTGACTTCGCGGTTAACTGGGTCAATACGTAGTTGACCGAAGTGCAGGGCATTTCCACTTTGTAAGGGTTTAGCCGGCTTTTCTTCCCCGGTTGACTGGGGAGCATGCTGGCGCAAATGCAGACGCAGACGCGCTAAAAGTACTGCCGGTGGCGTGGTTTTTAGGATGTAATCATTGGCGCCCATTTCCAACGAAAGAATATGGTTCATGTCGCTATCAAGCGAGGTCAGCAGGACAATGGGACCACTGTATGTCGGGCGCAGGTCACGGCAGAGCGTCATGCCGTCTTTACCAGGGAGCATAATATCGAGAAGCACCAGGTCAGGTTTTTCGCGTTCAATCCGCTCCTGTGCTGTATCGCCACGCGGTTCAACCAAAACGTCAATATCATGTTTGCCTAAATAGGCGGCAATCAACTTGCCGACTTCTGCATCATCTTCTACAAAAACGATTTTATTCATTGGCTTGCTGCTAATAGAGGTCCGGTGGTTAGCATAGCCCGTCACGAAGGCGGGTGCTATGAGACTTGCGTCATAAAAAGTGACAGTTTTTCAGAGTTTGCTCTCGTTTTACAGGCAAAAACCATGAAAAGCTGACAATGGTTAACAATTTGCCAATTTAGTCCGTTTATTAACCCACGTGGTCACCTAAATTTAACCTGGTGTAACAGGCTTTAACGTCTGCCAAATAATACCGTAACGAAATGGTTTCACACGATAAAAAACGCATAATTAAAGCTTCGGAACTGACTGGCGCAGTATCATTGAAATATGCCATTATAGAGATGAATACGCTTAGCGTTATATATTTAGCTACATTATATTCTTCGTGCGTTTAACCATGCTAACACTGGCCAGGAGAGGAAAAGGGGATGAGCGAAAGCCGCCTGATACCTGATGTGCGCAGTGAAAAAGCCTCCTTTGACTATATGGAATATCTGTCAGCATCGTGCAAAAAGCACTGGAGCTTTCTCGATGCGATTTATGGCGTGATGCCGTTTTTTGGCATGGTCCTCAAATCGCGCACCTCGCAGGAAAAGTCTAAGCAGGAAAGTTTAAGTGCGCTGGCGCTTCAGGTGGTTTCAACGCAGGTCAGCGATGAGACCAATATCGTGCGTCTGATTGAATTGGCTGAACAGCAGGGCTTCTATGCTATAGAAATACATTTACCCTATGGCCTGAGTGAAGAACAGCTGAAGGCAATAAAAGTAGAATGCAAACATCTGCTTCAATTGTCTCAAAATAATGAATTACTGACGGTGAAAATCCTGCAGATGGCCGCCCAGCATTAAACAGCCCCAATTAAATCTGATTCGATGATTTAACAAAATGACTTAGCAAAAAGGCAGCCAACTGGCTGCCTTTTGTTATTACGTCAACGGTAGGGCGATTACTTGAACAAGTCAGCACTGACGGTCAGGTTACCACCACTTTTGCTCTGCCACTCACGGGTCACATGGTAGAACTTAGCCCCTTTCGCCGCGGCACGGTTACCCACTTCCTGCGATACGTCCGTAACACTGTTGAAATGGCCAGTGAAGGTGATCGAGTCAAAAGGCACCATTTGCGCAGCTGTTACATTGTTCACTTCCTGAACCTTCGCACCATTTACTGCAGTCACGGTATAGCGCTGACCGGTAGAGGATTGCGTTTCGAAGAAACGACCAACGTCACGGCTTGGGCTGCCAGAAGAAGCGACACCTGGAATTTCAACTTTCTTCGCGGCAGCGCCACCGGCAGCCAGTGCAGCTTTACCAGCTTCAGAATCCGCTGGGATAGCATCGGGATCCTGAACAACACGTTTGGGAGCATCTTTCTTGTAAATGAATGCGGTGATGTACTGATTGCCGCCGCTGTTGGCATCAATCTGGCGAACGATGAAGAAGGAATCGGCCCCTTTTTCTTTCGCTGCTTTACTGATGGCGTCAGTGACATCGGGCTGGCTGCGATAGAAACCACTAACAGTCACCGTGTCATAAGGCTCAAGCAGATAAGCTTCATCCTTAGGTAATTCTTTTACGCCATTCATTACACGGTAAGTGGTTTTCTTACTGACTTCAGCCGCATCTTTTTTATAGATATCCGCGACGACACGCCAGTTACCGCTGTTACCTGAGCTGTTAGTATCCTGAATATAAAAATAATCTGCACCCAGCGCATCAGCACGGCGAGAGACGGCATCTGCCGCATCACCCAGCGTGTTAAAACGACCGGAAACAACGATGCGATCAAAGGGTTTGATGGCTGCTGCTTTTTCTGGAGCGATTTCCTGGGCTGCCTGTGCTGCTGACAACGCGGAAATAGCCGTTAGAGTTAAACACAGGGCCGATGCGATGATCGTTTTGGTCAGCTTCATAAAAAATCCTTTCACCTTGCGCAGTAAT
>Ga0105855_1000048_pt1 | contig 68121 bp, 58 predicted proteins | sample OrgsoiDNA_201059_FD_89680 | JGI IMG/M metagenome (GOLD analysis project Ga0105855, IMG submission 89680) | Permafrost soil microbial communities from the Arctic, to analyse light accelerated degradation of dissolved organic matter (DOM) -... | ecosystem: Environmental > Terrestrial > Soil >... | reverse complement strand
TATGAGCAAGTTGTCCAAGAAGGACAACGAAACTGGCCTTCAGGCATATCAAAAGGAGTGATTGTGAAGACTTTAAAAATGATTGTGGCATCAGTTCTGTTGGGCACTGTCTCTTTCGGCGCAATGGCCGCAAAAGAGATCACCCGTGAAGAAGCTGCTAAGTATGAAAAAATCGGTGTGGTTGATACGACTTCTCAGGCTACTGATCCTATGGATGCGAAAGCGCAGCTTTCACGTCTGGCAGATGAGAAAGGTGGTAAGTATTTTGTCGTTATCGCCGCTCGCGAACATGGACGTTTCAGCGCTACGGCTGAAGTCTATAAGTAAGGGCTGCATCTAGCAGTCCTTTTCGACCGGAAACGCCCCCTGACCTTCACACTGTTTCCGGTTGAAATCCGTCTACCCCTCTTTCCTTTCTCTCTCTGACATCTCTCTTTCCCGGTATTCTCAGTAATGCCCATCAAACTGTGATCCCTTTCATACTCCTGATCTATATGTCTATACAACTATACATTCTATGACTTAACTCAATTAACGGTGCTTTTTTCACCAATTGACTAAGGGAAAACAGATGATGAAATTAGGCAGTAAAATCCACGACCTGGGCAAGGCGCTGATGACGCCGATCTCGGTGATCGCCGCCGCAGGGATTTTTCTCGGGCTGGCGGCAGCATTGCAAAACCCGGCAGTCACCGGTGAGGCCTTCGCGCAGATAAAATCCCTGCAACTGGTTATCGGTTTTATACGTCAAGTCTCCGGCGCGCTGTTTGCCAACTTGCCGCTGTTTTTCGCGGTCGCTACGGCGATGGGGCTGGCCAATGCAGAGAAAGCTACAGCAGCTTTTTCTGCAGTGATTGGCTTCGTTGGCCTGCACGTCGGGGTTAATTATAGTTTGCTGGCGCAGAACATTACGCCTGAGACCATTACCGTCGCCAAACTGACGGCAAAAGGTATGACTGAAAGCGACGCGATGATCTATGCGGCCGAGTTCACCCACACCCTGGGGATTTTCACCTACAACATGAGTGTGCTGGGTGGCGTGCTGGTGGGATTGATCACTATGTGGCTGCACAACCGCTTCTATACCATTGTGTTGCCAACGGCGATCGCATTCTTTGGCGGACGGCGTTTTGTGCCAATAGTAACCATTCTGGTGTTGCCAATTGTTGGGGTACTGATGTCACTTATCTGGCCCACTATTGCGCAGGGAATTCAGTGGGTAGGGGAGCTGATAGGCCGTACCGGCGAAGTGGGTACCTTCATTTATGCCACATCCGAACGCTTGCTGATCCCGACTGGTCTGCATCACATTATCAATGAAACGGTGCGCTTCACGCCTATCGGCGGCGTCACCACGGTAGATAATCAGAGCATTGTCGGGGCGCTGAATATCTTTAACGCCTCGCTGGCCGATCCTGGTGCAATAAGCGATCAGGTGACTCAACAGGCTACTCGGTTCCTGGCGCAGGGCAAAATTCCGGTCATGATGTTTGGGCTGCCCGCTGCGGCGCTGGCCATGTACCACTGCGCCCGGCCTGAGCATAAAGGGCGCGTGAAAGCGCTGATGCTGGCGGGCGCACTGGCCTCATTCACCACGGGAATTACGGAACCGCTGGAGTTCTGTTTTATCTTTGTCTCACCGGTGTTGTATGTGTTGCACGCCGTGCTGACCGGGATCTCATTCGTTCTGATGCAAATGTTGCACGTAATGATCGGTAATGTTCAGGGTGGGGCGATCGATTTTCTGATCTTCGGCGTACTCGGTGGAACGAAAACCCACTGGTGGTATCCACTGATCCTCGGGATCATCTATGCCCCGATCTATTACTTTAGTTTCCGCTGGGTGATCTTGCGTATGCAGGTCAAAACCCCCGGACGTGAGGATGAAAATGATGCGGTTGAGCGCGCAAAACCGGCACAAGGTAATGAGAAGACTAAAAATATTATCCTCGGTCTGGGCGGCGAAGGAAATATTTCTCAGGTTGACTGCTGCTTTACCCGTTTACGGGTAAAGGTTAACGATATGGCGCAGGTGCAGGATGAGACCTTGCTTAAAACCGGAGCAATGGGCGTCAAGCGGGTGACAGAGAATGACGTGCATGTGATTTACGGTCCGCAAGTAGAGCAGGTGGCCAATCTGGTAAAGGCGGCACTCTCGGGGATTAGTTAAATGAGATTTTATGTAAAATAATAAGGCTGATAAAGGGTCAGCCTTTCTTTTTGCCTTTCACTTCTGCGCGGATACTAAAACTGTAATGCTGCTGATTGTAATAGACATCCGACACTTCGAATTTCTTACCATCGGAAAATTCGGCCACGGCACGTGAATGCAGTACCGGTTCATCTCGAGACAAATTAAGTGCCAACCGGATTAGACTGGACGGCAGTTCCGCCGAGATCTCTTTATTACTCCCCATCGGCTCGAATCCTTTTGAGCGCAAATAGGCATATTTTGAGGTGATCAGATCCTTCTCGGTCAGGTCTGGGAACATATCTGCCAGCAACCAGCACTGTTCATAAACGAACGGCTCCTGGCCGAGTAAACGCAGGCGCACCATAAAATGCAGCGCAGTACCGATCGGCATATTCAGTGCGGCGGCAATCTCTGCATCTGCGCTGGTGCGTTTGAATTCCAGCAGCCGGTTTTCAATGGGCTGATTGATCTCAACCGCCAGTTCGCTGGCCGTCAGGTGCCGGTCGAGTGGCAAATTGACTTTGGTTACCGGGTTTTTCCTCACGACAAAAGTCCCGCGCCCGCGAAAACGCTCAACCCGTCCCTGACGCACCAGGTAATCCACTGCTTTACGGGCGGTCATACGTGAAACGCCATAAATATCGCACAGCGCGGCCTCAGTCGGAATAGGGTCGCCTGGCTTGATCTCTCCGGCGGCAATTCTTTCTGTAAGTTGTTGTTCTATTTGTAAATAAAGCGGAACGAACGAGGTTTTGTCGATTTTCATCAGCCCTCCAGATAGTGGTCCGAAATTGTATAGCGGGGTATACATTTGAACAAATTTAAAGCAGTGAACTGTGCGCTGTGATGGGTTTTAAGAAAGGATAGACGGTGAAAAGAACCAAACCCCGAAGGGGTTTGGTTCTAGGCTTTATTCGGGCAGCAATGCCGATGCAGAGAACTGGCTACCGCCCTCTTCCTGACGTCTGAAACGCCAGCAGTGCTGATGATATTTTGCCACGCTGTTGCGATGCGCGACGCTGATCACCGAAGTCTCAGGCAGTTCGCTGACTAACAGGCTATACATACGCTGCTCGGTTTCATCATCCAGCGCGCTGGTGGCTTCATCAAGAAACAAAATGGCTGGCTTGATAAGCAGCGCACGGGCGAAGGAGAGGCGCTGCTGTTCGCCTGGTGACAGACGTTGGCTCCAGTTGGCATAGTCATCCAGTACGCTTTGCAGATGAGGAAGACAGCATTGATCCAGCACTTTATTCAACTGATCGTCAGTGTAGTCGCGGCTGGAATCAGGATAACTCAACGCTTCACGCAGGGTACCAATCGGAATGTAGCTGCGCTGTGGCAGGAACAGATGGCTTTTGCCGGCGGCCAGGTGAATGCTACCAGCACCGTACGGCCAAATCCCGGCAATAGCGCGTAGCAGCGTTGACTTACCGCACCCTGAAGGACCGGCGATCAACACGCGCTCACCGGCCTTCAGGCTGGCAGATACGTTACAAAACAATGGACTACCGTTCGGTAATTTCAGGGTCAGATCATCAAGTTGTAGATCCAGCTTGTCTGACTCACCGACATTGATGCCGCGCGGTTGTGCATTGACCTGATCGATAGCGGCGTTGAAACCGGCCAGACGGTTAACGCAGGCTTTCCAGCTGGCGAGATCGGTAAAAGCATTGATAAACCAGGAGAGTGATCCCTGAACCTGTCCGAATGCTGAGGCAATCTGCATCAGCGCACCCATTTGAATTGCGCCGGAGAAGTAACGTGGCGAGGCAACCAGAATAGGGAATATGTTGGCGAACTGAGCGTAGAAGGTAGAGGCCACGTTGAGCCTACGGGTGACCTTCATGATCGACCACCAGTTAGTTTTGATAGACTCAAATTTACCGCTTAACTGCCCACGTTCACTTTTTTCGCCGTGATACAGCGCAATTGCATCGCTATTTTCACGTACGCGGATAAGACCAAAACGGAAGTTTGCCTCAAACCATTCCTGGTTAAACCCGAGGCGGACCAGCGGCTTACCCACCCACCAGACAACGACTGAGCCGACAATGGCATACAGCAGTGCGAACCAGAGCATATAACCTGGGATAGTGAATTCATGAGAAGAAATAGCGAAAGTCAGCGGTCCGCTGATAGACCAAAGAATGAACACGAAAGAGAACAGGGTCACCACGCTCGACAACAGCCCTAATACCAGTGACAGCGTTCCACTGGTCAATGCATTGAGATCGTCTGAAATACGCTGGTCCGGGTTATCCACCTGATGTTGATACTCGGTGTAATAATAGGCGTGATTGCCTAACCACTTGTCCATATACTCTTCGGTCATCCAGCGTCGCCAGCTCATTTGCAGGCCTTGCGTCAGATAGACTTTATAGATGGCAATGACAATAAACAGCAGCGCCAGCCAGGTAAATTTGAATAGCTGGGCTTTAAAAACAGGATAGTTTCTGTTTTGCAGAGCGTCGTAAAACACCCGGCTCCATTCGTTAAACTGGACGCTAAGGTAGACGCTAGCCAGTGAAAGGATAACGATAGTGGTCAACATGCCCCAGGCTCGCCACTTCTCTTCCGAGAGCCAGTAAGGCTTAATTAACTGCCAGACAGCACGCCAGGGTGCCGATTTACCAGGTTTGTTAGTCATAAATTGCCGTGTTTCAAAAGAGTTATGTTGTGAATGATTCATCATCCCAGAATGAGTGACCCAGCGCGAGAGGGCAATGGCACACATGTAAGGATGTTTTTCCCGCGGTAAAGTTCAATTCCGTACTAAGAAAAGGGTATTTGATGAAAGTGGTTTTGAATCTGTTGTTGATGGCAGGAGGGTTGGTCAGTCTTCAGACATTGGCTAAAATCGATGAACCTGATATCAATGGCGACTGCCTCAAAGCAGGTATTTATGCCTCCGCCGGAAAAATAGCCTATCAGCAGGGGCAGTATGACAAAGCGCGGGAAGTGTTTCGCGATCAGGTCGCATGGAGTGAGTTTTGCCATAAACCGCAGGAGAGTATTGCCACTGCCTACAACAATATTGCGCTGACCTACATCCGCCAAGGGCAGTATCGCAAAGCCAGGGCTTGGCTGATGCTGGCGCCAGAGGACAAGAAATCCAAATATAACCTCAGCCAGATCCAACCTAAGCTAGAGGCATTACCCGACGAGACAAGTATTGCCGGTGTGTACTGGCAATATGCCGGTTATGGCAACTGGAACATCGTCGATGTGAAAGCCGAAGAGGCACAATTTAGAATTGATTTCAGCGGAATGTATATGGGGCTGATGTCACTTTATTACGGTCCCAACACGGGTGAGTTTTCGGTGGTAACGGCGGTAAAACAGGGTAAAGCTGAGTATCGTCAGGCCGACGACAAAAACGCGGGTGGTGGCCAGTGTATCGTCAACATGGATTTTTCCACTGAACAGGTCACACTCCACACAGAGGGTGACTGCGGTTTCGGTATGAATGTACAGGCTGAAGGGCCGTTTTCTAAAATTACATCATAAAAAGGGGGCTCAGGTCAGAACCGCCATCTGACCTGAGAGATTGTTATTCTCCAGGCTGAGTTGAGTAATGAACAAATTGCAGCCGCTGTGTTGAAGTCGTGCACCAGCCCTATACTGAGATTCCTATGTGGCTGTTATTTTCAGAAAGTAATAAAAATGATGAGATTAACATTCATTTAATTATCGTTGAGAATAAAAGACAATTTCTTTATTTAACAGGGTGTTTTATAGAAATGCAGTGATTTGTTAATATGCTTAACAAGTCCAATTATATACAAAAAAAATAACGTTAAGTTAATATCTCATTGAAAATAAAAGATATTTTGTTTGATGATCAAAAATCTTAGGTGTTCACCTATAAGAGTGATTGAGTATTCGACGATTTTTTTTGTTAGTATGAGAACAGATGAGGATTAAAGAGTAAGGCGCTAAACTCTGTTGGAGTATTATCGGGGGATAGGGCGAGCCTTAGCGAGCACGCATATTGCTAAATAAAGCTCTAATGTGAAAATTTAAGGGAATAATACTTAATTCAGTAGTGCTGGAGTTTGTACATGGACGGTATGGATATGGAAGATCTGATGTTTACCCTGGATAAAGGAGTGAGGTTCATTCCGGCTAAACGCTGTTTGGTGGCTTCAGGGGGATCAATTATTACATTATCTGAGAATAGTTATCGTTTTCTTCTTCTGCTGCTTAAAGGAGAAACAGATAAACAAAGTTTAATTAATCAGGTGTGGTTTGAACAACGTGGCTCAGTGAGTGAAAGTAGCTACTATGGGCAGCTCTACCTGTTAAGAAAAGCGTTTAGCCTGGCGGGTTTGCCTCATTCGCTGATTAGAACAATACCTAAGAAAGGCGTGAAATATGTTGGTTATGTAGCCAGTGAGTCTTTTCAGGAAACGGCGCATTCCATTATCGATGGAGATAACACTGTTATTTCGGTTGAAGATACCGCGGTGCTCGCGATTAATGATGAAGAAGCCAGTCTGGAGATAACAAAAAACAATGCTGAACTGGGTAATATAAAAGCAGTTGTCTCCTCATGGTCTCAAAATCGGAGCTGGAATATTTTTGTTTCTACCCTGGCGGTATTAGCAGTTTGTTGGCTTACTACTTTGATTTTCGCGATATTTTTCCTGTTGAAGAGATAAAATAAGAGTTCGATAGTAATTAAAAAAGATTAATTGAACCGTTAATGAGGACAAGGGATGTCGATGTGTCGTTTAATTGCTGGGTCGAAACAGTGGTGAGTATGTTTACTGCATGACTGTGCTGATACGAACCAATTTAAACACATAAACATTAATGTAACCGAAGTCATGTGATGCTTCGGATAATTAAACAAGGAATGAACAATGAACAACGTAATGCTGAAAATGTACGTAGCTGCTAAAGTCCGCGCTGAAGGTTTTGTTAATGACCAACGTGGTGTAACTGCAATTGAATACGCCCTGATCGGCGTAGCAATGGCATCTCTGTTAGCTGCCATCTTCGGTAGCCAGTCTTCTGGTTTCCTGGGTGCAATTAATGACGCATTCCTTAAAATTGTCTCCTCTATTACTTCTGTTACAACTAAGTAATAAGTTGCGTTTATAAACCTGTGGGGACGCGTATGCGTGGCCCCACAGGAATTTAAACATTGTTATATGTTTTTTGACTTTTAGCACAGGGATATATCGTGCTTGATTTTATTTTTCATACTTACAATAAGAATCGGAACTTGATCGTTGAATTTTGCGATAACCAGCAGGGTGTTACTGCGATAGAGTACGCAATGATAGGTGTAGCGATTGCTTTGTTATTAGAAAAAGTCATGGGTAATCAGACTACAGGCTACTTAGGGGCGCTTAATTTTGCGTTCAAAACCACAATTAACGGCATTGAAGCTGTTTTTGTTAAATAGTAATTTTAAAACCAGGTTTATTTGAAAGTCCCTGGATTTTTAGGGACCAGGGAAAGTAAGTTCATGGAATGGATAACCAAAATTGATTTTTATATTGTAGTCATACTGCTAGCCTTAATTTGCGTTCAAGATGTGCGCTCAAGGATAATCAGTAACCGCAATATCATATTCACAGTATTAGCTTTATGTCCGTTGATTTTTTTATCGGGCAACTTACCTAACCTTCCTCTTTCTCTGGCGGCTCTGTGTGTCGGTTTTCTGTTGTTCCTGGGTAACGTTCTTGGCGCCGGGGATGTGAAACTGATTTCAGTTCTGGCTTTATCATTTAGTTTGTCGTCGTTCTATCAATTCTTGTTAATGACTGCCATGTTCGGTGGTGTAATTGCATTAATTGGTTTGGTTTTTTTTCGCAAAAGTATCAAGCAAAACGGTCTCCCTTATGGTGTTGCTATCTCATTAGCATTTGTTTTTTCTTACCCATAAAGAAACTATTAATTTAAAGGAATAATTTAATGAATCATAGAGTGCTTTTTGGGCTCTCAATTCTTGTGATCGGCGTAGGAATCGCAGGTATTTTTGTGCAAAAAAATCAACCAGCCGTAGAAAAAACGCCCGTGGAAACGAAAGTTGATATGGGACGTTCTATTATGGTGGCACAAGCCATGAGAGATTTATCTCCATACGACATTTTGAGCCCTGATGATTTCAAAATCACTGAAATGAAAGTTTCATCCGATTCCAATGATTCTCGAGATATCTCATCGGCATCGAATGGTAACGTTCGAGGCTATTTAGTGAAGAATAATGTGAGTAAAGGAAGCTATTTGTCTCTCGGGGTGATTGAAGCTCCTAATAGCCCAACATTTGCCAGGCACAGTTTGCAAAGCGATGAAATGCCTTATTCATTCCCTATAAAGCCCATTGATGATTATTTGCTCTCATCTACTTATGCTGGAGATAAACTTTCCATATATATCAGGCTCACTGAGGATGGGAAAGATAAACAGAGTATTTCTGAAATTGTCAGCGCGAGCAGTGCTAATAGCGGAAGTGGCAATGTCAATAAATATGTGTTGAATCGGATTTTCTCGCAGGTCACGGTGTTAGAAAGTCAGCGGTTTGAACAGGATAAAAAAGATAAACCCAAGTATACCAATGACAGCATACCTGTAGGCGTCATTGTGGTCAGATTAAATCAACGGCAATTGGCGGAGCTTCGTGTAGTGGAGAAAGCGGGCGATGTATTGTTACTCCCAGAAAATGGTGCTGAGCCTGCTGTAGTTAATATGAGAGTCGCTGAGGTTTTACCTCAAACGCGCTCAATCAAAGAGTTAAGAGGAACAAAGTGAAATTACAATGGAATGTTTTCGCAATTTTGTCTCGCACTAATATTGCTATTTTAACCGTATTTTTCGGGCTGTATATCCAGGGCGCTTTAGCTGGGGAAACCTATCTGACACCGGGGGATTCTCAGGTTATTCAGGTACGTGACAACATTGATACTGTTTTTATCTCCTCACCAAATATTGCAGATTATCAGCTGGTGGGTGACAAAAGCGTGGTGGCCTATGGCAAGCAGGAAGGTCGCGCAGAGTTGATCGCTTTTGATATCAACGGCGCCGAAGTGTTCAAAACTACCCTGGTGGTGGATTCCGTGCTTGGCAATGTGCATAACGCCATTAAGCAGGAGTTTCCTGACGCCAATGTCACTATCCAGAGAGTGGGGCAAGCCTACATTATTTCTGGCACGGTACCTGATGAAGAAACCCGGGATCGTATTTATCGGATTGTTGGCGAAGGTGTCCATGCTGACGGCATTATCAATAAAAAAGAAATTGCTGATGTCAGCCAATCGACTAACACCGGTAGCGGAAGCAGCACGAGTTCCTCAGGTAGTGCCAATTCCTGGCTGGATGAGACCATTTATCGCGGAGTGGTCAATAAGTTAGAGCTGCCGGTGACCAATCAGGTCAATGTAAAACTGTCTGTGGTGGAGGTCACCAAATCCTTCACGGATAACGTTGGTATTGACTGGGGCACCATTACCGGAGGAAGCGTTAACCCGACTCCAGGGGCCTTCCGCTTCGTTAAGTTCAATGCCGATACACTTTCTGGCCTGGTTCATGCTATCAGTAATGATTCAGTGGCAAGAGTACTGGCGGAGCCCAACCTCTCAGTTATGTCAGGTGAAATTGCAGATTTCCTGGTCGGTGGCGAAGTGCCGCTGGTTACTACCTCCATGAATGGCACCAGCGTGCAATACAAAGAGTTCGGTATCAAATTGAGCGTGGGTGCCAAAGTTAATGACAATAAACATATTCGTGTAACTCTGGGCCAGGAAGTCAGCAATGTTGACGAGTCCTATACCACCACAGCAGGAAGCAGTTTCCCTACTTTCCAAACCCGTCGTGCAAGAACAACGGTGGAGCTGGCTGATGGTGAAAGTTTCCTGTTGGGCGGCTTGATCAGCAATAACGAACGTGAAGCGCTGGCAAAAATACCTTTCATTGGCAGTGTTCCCATTCTTGGCGCGTTATTCCGTAACGCCTCAACGGAGCGTACCCGTGGGGAATTGGTTGTCGTTGCCACGGTCAATCTGGTGAAACCTATCGCTTCACGGGACGTGATTTTGCCTGATTTTGAACGTACTTCAACTTGGACAAGATTGCTGGGTCTGGACGGTATTACTAACAAGCGTGACAAACAACGAGCTCAGCAATTCATTGAACAGGGAGGATTTATCAAATGAAAAATTCTAAGCCTTTATGGAAATGGGCGCTGTGGTTGTTGGTGATGGCTCCGGCTATTTCTTTTGCCAGCCAACATATGATGGTGAGCCGCCCTGGTATCAATTCGCAACAATATGAGCTTCCAACGGGTAATACGTTATCTCATACGCCAATGGTAAGTGGGATCGGTGGTTATCCATCGCATAATTCTGATGCTGCTAAGAGCATAGAGCATCGGATAACCAAGCGTTACCCCGAATGTGATTATGAAAGTCAGAGCTACTCTTTTGATCTTCAGGATGAACAAGGATGCGCACTCAATAGCATTCGTGCTCGTTCAGTAATTAGCCCACATCAATATAACTTCTAAGGAAAGAGGAATGTTGTTATTTCCACAAAAAGCAGGCGCAACTATTGATGCGGCGAGCAGGAAATTTTATGTGCTTTCAGCTCGTTCAGGGATGAGTGAGCAGTTATGCGAACAGTTTCGTATGGCGGGAATCAATGCCGTAGATACGCTGCACCAGGATTTTCATCAGGAAGGCCTCAGTATCCCGACCAACGCCAACGGTGTGGTGGTAGACATTGGGGCCAGTGAACAGATCGATAAAATTGTTCAGTCTATCCAGATGCAGATCCCGCGTGACGTCTGGTGTTGTCTGGTCGGTGACAGTGATTCCATCAGTCTGGCGCAGGCCTTTGCGCGCAATAATATTAATTATTTTAGCATTCACGCCCAACAAGACGTCATGGTACAAGCTGCGGTCTCTGGCATTGAATTAAAAGCCAATCGCCAGCCGGTGAGTATAAGCGTGCTGGGCTGTAAAGGCGGAGTAGGGACTTCAACAATTGGTTACCAATTGTCGAATGAGATTGCACGTATCAAGCAGATGCCAACCTTATTTGTTCATGGCGCGCATGGCTCGCAGGATTTGGATTTGATTGCTGGCATGAAGTTGACCCATGAGATCACGATGGGTGGGAAGCAACTTGATCTGATGAACAGCCAGAGTGAGCAACTTCCGAACCTTAATCAGGCAGACTTACAGAAATACAATTTTGTGGTATTCGAGCAGTCAATCATTACCGCTGATAAAGAGTTACAGCGTCATCTAGTCGAGAGCTCACTGTGTCTGATCTTAGTTATGGATCGATCAATGGCCTCGGTACGTGTAGCCCGAAATATGATCGAAAACCTGCAACTCTTGCAGCGTACCAGCCAGGCCTCACGTCGTCTGTTTCTCTGTATAAATGATAGTCGCCCGGTGGCTGCCAATGCCCTGACGCCAGAGGATATTAAGTCGATATTAAACCGCCCCGTTGATCTGATATTTCCTTATAACAAACAGAAAAATACGGCTCAGATTAAGCGCCTGCCCTTTAGTCGCAAGATTTCTCCAATGGATGAGTTGACTCACTATGTACTGGGTGGGGCGACGAATCCAAAAGCATCACGTAAGAATCAACTGCGTCTGCGTAGTGGGAAGGTGAGCTAATGGATATTCCAATTGAACTACAGGAAACCTTACGTGATGGTGTCCTTGGTAATATCGAAATCAGTAAGATTGAACACTTAATGGAAGATCGCCCGTCAATGGTTGTAGAGATGAACCGCATTCTCGACCGGGTAATTGAATTAAAAAATATCTATCTGAATGCCATGGCTCAGCGACATATGGCCGAAATGATGGCCGATGAGGTCATGGGATTCGGCCCGCTGCGGCCATTATTGGACGATGATACGGTCAGCGATATTTTAGTTAATGGACCAGACCGAATCTTTGTCGAACGCTTTGGTAAATTGGAACAGACCAAGTGTCGTTTTATCAATAATACTCAGTTGACTGATATAGCGAAGCGTTTGGTGCAACGTGTTGGCCGTCGCCTCGATGAAGGCCGGCCACTGGTCGATGCCCGCTTGCCAGATGGTAGCCGTCTTAACGTGGTTATTTCGCCTATTTCTCTGGATGGAACATCAATTTCCATTCGTAAGTTTGGCAAGTCCAACCTGCAACTGACGAATTTAATTGAGTCTGGTGCCATGAGCGGGCAGATGGCCAATTTCCTGGTGATAGCGGCACGTTGCAGGGTGAATATTATTATCTCCGGCGGTACCGGGTCTGGCAAAACGACACTCCTCAATGCGCTGTCAAAATACATTGATGAAAGCGAACGTATTATCACCATGGAAGACGCGGCTGAGTTGCGGTTGATGCAGCCTCATGTACTGCGTATGGAAACCCGTCTGGCAGGGGTAGAAAATACCGGGCAAATTACCATGCGCGCATTATTGATCAACTCACTGCGTATGCGCCCGGACCGCATTATTGTCGGTGAGTGTCGCGGTGAAGAAGCGTTTGAGATGTTGCAGGCTATGAATACAGGTCATGATGGTTCTATGTCGACGTTGCATGCTAACAACCCTCGCGACGCTGTCTCACGTTTGGAAAACATGGTAATGATGGGGGGGATGAATATTCCAATGGAATCCATACGCCGAAATATCGCTTCTGCCGTCAACATTATTATTCAGGCATCGAGATTAAATGACGGTTCTCGAAAAGTAATGAATATTAGTGAGGTTATGGGTATTGAGGGCGACCGTATAATTCTGCAAGATATATTTGCGTTCAAAAGCCAAAACGACCGTGATGAAAATGGAAAAATTAAAGGTGAATTTGTTAACAATGGATTGTTAATGCGTTCGACCGTTATGCAAAACGCCATTATGTTTAACCTCAGCAATGAGCTGAAGCAAATCTTCGGTATGGAGTGAGGTATGTATTATCTTATCCTGGCGGTGGGTGGCTTGTTGCTGGTATTGAACTTTCGTTATCGGCAGTTGTTAGAGAAATCGGTATCCCAAACTGGAAGTAATTCATTTCGTCAATTTATGCCAGTGGCATATTTTATCTCTCTAGTGAATGAATGGAAACTTTATGCGTTGGGTGACAGAACCTTGCGCGGTCAAAAGGGGCTTTATATTAGCCTCTGTATATTGATGGGGATGATGCTGGTTAACTATAACTGGCTGCAGTTTGATTGGCTGATCTTTATCTCAGTATTATTGGTCGTATTGTTTATTGGGCAGGTCCGTATCGGACGTATGTTGCACCATAAATATTTTGAAGATGGTTTCCCTGAAGTTCTGTCGGTGATTAATGCGGCAGTCTCTGCAGGTCATAGTATACACCAGGCATTACACCGCTGCGGCCAAGGTGTCGAGGGTGAAATGGGGGTGTTGTTTAACAAAATTGACCGGCGCTTGAATTTGGGCGAAGACCCGGAGCGTGTATTTAACGATGCCAGAAAACTTTATCCCTACCGGGAATTTTACTTTTTCTCTGTCGTGATGTTGGTGAGCCTTCAGCGTGGCGGCCAACTCAGGCTGCTCATCAGTCGCCTGTCCCGGATTATTAATAACAGTAAAACACTGGGACGTCGTAAAAAGGCCATGACATCCGAAGCCAGAGCGTCAGCTAAAATCGTTGCGGCCATCCCTATTTTATTCTTTTTTGGTATGAAGTATTTGAGTCCGGAGAATTACAATTTCGTCGTGCACGACCCGGTCGGTAAATTGATTTTGTATTATGTCATCGGTAGTGAGTTAACCGGCATGTTGATTATTTGGTTCCTGCTAAGGAGAGCAACATGAGCATACTCTTCTATGCATTGGTATTTATCCTCGGTGCTTACCTGCTGTTTTCTATTATTTATCAGCAGCAGAAGGTTGCCCGGCAGAAAAAAATTATTGAGCCTGTTACGGAAGAAGCGGATGGACATAAACTTGCAACTATCGATTACGTTTCTTTAATTATTAAAAACAGCCGTTGGCTCCAAACCCTGGATATGCTTGATAAACGCGTTGAACTCAAGATGAAGATCATCGGCGCTATTGGGGTATTACTGGTCGGTATCAAATTGTTGGGTATTATCGAACTCTCCATGCAGGGTGTGGCAATGACTATGGTGGTTGTGATGGTGGTGATCATCGTAACCCCTTCAATACTGCTGAATTCTGCGGTGAAAACGCGGACCAAACTTATGATGGATGCGCTGCCCTATTATATTGATCTTACTGCAGTATGTGTGCAATCAGGGATGACGGTGGAGAGTGCTTTGGGTTTTATCGGAGAACGTTTTGACGATCTTGACCCGAACCTGGCAAGTTTGATGATGTATGTGGTCAGAAGAGCTGAAGTGAGTGGGTTGGAAGGAGCTTTACTTGAACTCTATCGTTCAATAGATGTAACTGAAATGCGTATGTTCAGCTCGACCTTAGAGCAGAGTGTGCATTACGGTACATCATTGTATGAGAATTTATTAGAACTTTCTAAGGATATAAGAGAGCTGCAGTTATTAAGTACAGAGGAAAAAATTGGCAAGCTCTCCGCCAAGATGAGCGTCCCTCTCATTATTTTCATTATGTTTCCAATCGTTATTTTAATCGCCGCACCAGGAATTTTAAGGATTATGAAAAGTGCTATTTTCTAAAAGGACTATCGCGGCATTACTATGTACGCTGATATTAAGTGGCTGTGCAGCCACTACGCATAAGTCGGCCAGTGATTTGGCTTCTCAAGAGGATATTTTACTAAAGTCTAAAAACTATGAGGGGTTGATTAATCTATACCGTAGTTTACTTAAGGAAAAAGAGGATCCTAATACCCGCCTTAAACTCTCACGTTATTATTATCAGGCGGGGGATTATAAGTCGTCACTTTATTATCTGCAGCCATTGCTCGCTAAGGCAGACCTTAATGTTTACACACAACAGGCAAAAAGTCTGATTGCTGCCGGTGATTATCCGCAGGCAATTCGTGTTGCGGACACCATGTTAGCTAAGTCGCCGAAAAGTGGCGAAGCCTATAATCTGCGCGGCATTGCACTGGCATCTTCAGGCAAGCTGAGTGAAGGCAACCAGTCAATTCAAAAAGCCCGGGATCTGTTTATTGCCGACGATGTTGCTATCAATAATCTGGCGATGGTCGCCATGCTTGATCAACGCTATCAGGATGCTGTTTCCCTGCTGCTGCCGCAATATCAGCGCGGAAGTAAGCAGAGCAAAACATTGCATAACCTTGTGCTGGCACTCGTGAAGGTGGGAGATATTCGTTATGCCCGCAACATTATCGAGAGTGAAAACCTGTCCGATAATCCGAATGAGTTAATTGATGCTCTGAGTCTTGTGGGGCCACTTAAGAAAGGAGTTGCCTGATGCTTTGGATTCGTCGATTTATCCACGATCGCCGGGGAGTCGCCAGCATTGAATTTGCCCTTACTGTGATTGTCTTTTTGTTCCTGGTGTTCTTTATCGCCGAGATGGCGCGTATGGCTTACATCTCTTCTGTAATCGATCTGGCCCTTTCCGAAGGGGCAAAAGAAGCAAAAAATGCCCCTGCCAATGTTGACGGGGGTTATCAGGCACGCTTTTCCCGGCGCATCACTGAGCAGGGTGGAACGCTGTGGGGGTTTGTTACCAATGCGGATGCAGTGGTGATAAAAATAACTTATGCAGATTCAATAGCCGATATGGCCAATGGTAAAGATCAGGGGGCCACGTCATCAGGTAAGCCGATTGCCCGCTATTACATTGACTACAAATACCAACCGATGTTTTTCCCTGTCCCGCAATCTTGGACGACATCTATTTTTAGCCGTGAGGTGATCTTTGTTCAGGAATATGAACGTTCGCAATTTATGGACTAATCAGCGTGCATCTATCACGGTAGAGTTCGTTTTTATCTCTATTGCGCTGATAACCTTTATGTATTTTCTGGGCGATCTGGTATTGCGTCAAGCCGTGACCGGACGATTGGATCGCACTTCTTATTCTATTGCCGGCGTATTGCGTGAGCGCATCCAGCTTTTTGATGGGCGCGAAGCGTTAACGCAAAATGATGTGGACATGGCGTTGTCTTTGACTAAAAAAATGTTGAAAGACATGGACCCCAACGTTGATCTTCAGTCCATCGGCTTAAGCGTAGAGGAAATGCATTTCTATGAACCTACAAACTTGCATGATACGACTAAACGATTGAAATATTACCATAAATGGAATGCCAGCTCTTCGGCAGCAACCTGTTCTGCGCCTCAGCCTTTGACGGGCTTACAGGAGTTATCGCCTAAAGGGAGTTATGGCCGTTGGGTACCCCTTTATCAGTTGAGTGTCTGTTTACCCACGACCAGCTGGTATACCCGCCTGACAACCGGCGTATGGATAAGTCCGGTAATGAGTTCATTTGCCATTGTGATGTTGCGTTAATGCAATCAAGACCAGGGACTTTGCCCTCTTCATTTGTCTGGGGGGATTCCAGGGAGCCGTTACTTTCAGTAATAAGGATAAAATATGTCTCTATATCAGAGAGGGTTGACAGGCATTCGCCGTTTTTATAGCGAACAGCGGGGAGCATTCGCGGTTAGTTTTGTCCTACTTGGCAGTTTTTTATTAAGCATGGCATCATTCGGACTAGAGGGCTCACGTTATATTAGTGAAAAGGCGAGACTTTCTGATGCTATGGAACAGGCCTCGCTGGCCCTGAGTGCCGAAGACAACGGTGACGGTAGTCCACGCAATCAGCAGATGGCGATAAATTACTTTCAGGCTTATATGCGCCATGATGTGGCAACATTTTCCCCTAATATTATTGTGTTACACGGCACCTCGCAGAATAATAGTAATCTCTCATATGTAGAATATCGCGTGAGTGGCCGCACGCTGCAAAACTCATGGTTGTACTCAACTCTCTTCCCAAATTTCGGCAAGCAAGTGATGGTCGGGAATAATGGGGCAGCCCGTAAGTATCGTTCAAATATTGATGTCATCTTCGTCACTGATTTCTCAGGGTCAATGAATGCCATCACTGATGGATATGTAAAAATAGATGAACTGAAGCGAATTGTACTGCAACTCTCTAACGAGCTATTTTCCTACAAAATGGAGAATAAAGTCGGCTTTACCCCCTTTGGTTGGGGAACACGCTCTGGGGACACGTGTACTCCACAGTTTGTCAGCAACGGGCCTGTACCATCGGATGTACTGAGCGGAGAAGATTTTGCCGCAGCGGCCTCAAGGCTGGAGAGCTATATCAATATCGCTGGCACAGTAGCAGCGATCCCAAATCCGGTTACTGATATACAAGCTTCACTGTCTAATGTGCCGCAAGGTATGTGTCTAAGCACAGCCGATAATGCCGTTGTTCCCCTGACTGATGATATTAATGAGATTAATCAGATTAACAATATGACGGCAGATGGCGGTACGCTGGTAAGTTCTGGCGTGTTATTAGGCGCACAGGAGCTGGCGAAAGGCACCGCATCGCGCAAAGTTATGGTGATTGTGTCTGATGGTACGGACGACCCTGCTGATATCATGATTACGCCTAATCTGTTACAAGCTGGGATGTGCGATAAAATCCGTACGGTGCTTTCTACGGAAGATTCGGTGGGGAAAATTGCCTTTATTGCGATCGGTTATAAACCGACAGTCGATTGGACCAGCTGCGTAGGTGCTAATAACTTCTTCGAGCCGAACAGCCTCTCTGAATTTGAAGATGCCCTGCGGCGTGCGGTATTTGAAGAAGTTGGCCACAATACCCTTAAAGATTAACGATCTCTGTTTTATTGAGATAAATATTAAAGATATTTAATCAGAACTAATGAGATCCATTTTTAAGTTTTTTAATTAAAACGCAGTTAGTCTGTGTCTCGTAATTACTGTGAGAGATTGATTGGCCGCGTTGTATTAAACCGCAGTAAAATTTACACGTTACAGTTAATTATATAGCTAACATGCGTATTTACGACATCTGCATGGTGGTAGTTTGTAAGCATGGATATTAATAGTGTTTTAATCATAGGATTGATGAATTAATGAAAACTAAAATTGTTTTATCTTCACTGGCAGTAATGATGTTCTCCGCTTCAGCCCTGGCTTCAACTCCTGCCAGCTATGATACTAAATTCAACGTCAGGGCTAACGTGCCTGACAGCGCACACATCGTTACTCCAGACGGTAAACCAGTTACCGACGTTGACATTGAGCTGACAGCTAATGGTCTTGTTGGCAGCAAAATGGAAGCTAAATCACCACAGCTGATGTTGTGGAACAACGACGTTAACAAACTTGATGTTACCCTGGTTATGGATGACAGCCAGTCTGCAACCGGCGGCGCATTCACTCTGTACAGCACTCAGGGTGGCGTTCTGAACACAATGACTTATAAAATCAATACTATCGACGGTACTGGTACTAAGTCATTCGCAACTTCTGGCGCAACTCAGGACTATACCCTGACTGCAAACGGTACTCACGGCCAGCTGCCACTGCAGTGGCAGTTCGTTTCTGATGCTGATTACACTGCACTGGGTCAAGGTCTGTACACTGGCGTTGTTTACGCTAACGTAAACGCTAAAGCATAATTTTTTTAAATTAGGCCATGGTCGACTTATTAGTCGGCCATGTTAACAACATGATTAAATATAAAAATAAGTATGCACTGTTGTTAATTACGCTGTTGTCTGCGTTCGGCAGTTTGGCCGCGTATTCTCCTCAAGTGAATTTTGACATTTCTGCGGAATCGGTTCCGCGCGTTGCTCTCTATTACAAGGGTAATGTGGTAACCGATAAAATAATAGATTTCCCACTAGTGGTAAATGGTGTTTCACAGCACTTCGAACAGACATCTGACTTTTTTTATGTGGTCGGGAATGTTAACAATGTCAATGTCATTTTTGCTGACTCAGACTTTGTACTGCACTCAACTCAAGGTAGTGCAGCAAATGTTAATTTAAATGGCGACTTTATTCTTAATAATGTGTCGTCAAATGCTTTACAAGCTTTGACTGTTCCGGTGATTGGCAATATAAGCCAAGCCCTCGCTGCTAACGGATTTAAGATTCATTTTATATCTGAATTCTTGGCAGGAAACTATGCGCAAGATAGCTATGCCAATTCTTTTACATTATTGGTGACGCCAATACTCTAAATTTTAGCAGGGAAGCATGAACAGTAAATTAGCTTTCAGTGTAATTTGCATTGGATGTGCCAGCTATATGAAATCGCCACCGGCATTTGCCGCCGGGGTCATTTTACCGCCTGGATTTGAAGATGTCTTCGAATCACGGCAAAGCGGTATATTTGATGTCATCTATGATGATGTATCAATCGGTTCACTGAGCGCTGAATATGATCACGATAGTGTCCTGTTGAGTTCCCCACGCACAGTTGTTGAGCAAATTACGTCCGAAGACATGCCTGGGCTAATTATCAGTAAAGAAGAGTTGGTTAAGAAACTCTCCGCTCCGTTGCAGCGGGTGTCAAAGCAGGAGTTTGGTAATAAGACGATTGTCGCCTGGATTAATGATTCAGATGCAACGTTGCATCTGGTGTTTCCAGCAAGTATGTTCTCATCACCGGACAGTGCGAACGATCGTACCTTTATTGTTTATAAGCGCCAGCCTGGGTTTGTTCATAACCATAATCTTAACTATCTATCGGATAATTATGGGCAAAGCTTTTCCTGGGGCTCCAACGATACGCTTAACCTGACTGGCAATAGCTATATTAAAAGTGCCTGGAGTTATTCTAAAGATATTAATCTAAGTATTGATGAGCTGGCTCTCTATCTTGAAAGTAACAGCAACCGCTTCAAAGCGGGGCGTCAACGGCTGAATGACAACTTTGTATACAGCACGCCGTCACTCAGTTACAGCTTTTTTAATCCGGTTAGCTTTGATGGTGTATCTCTCGGTTATATGACCGATAACTATTTACATCAAGCCAGCGGCGCCGCTTCGCCTGTCACGATCTATATGCCAATGGCAGGAACGGTTGAAGTTTATCGCAATGGGAAAATTATCGATCTACAGCAATTTCCCGCCGGCGTTCAACAGCTGAATACTGACTCTTGGCCTATGGGAGGATACGATGTGCAACTGGTATCCAAGCTGGTGAATGGTGCCCGTGAAGTAAAAACTCAGCCATTTTTCAAACGTAGTGGCATGTTCCGCTCAGGCGATCTCGAATATACCCTGCAAATGGGACGCTACGATGAACGCCAGGGGCAGTTATCAACCCAGCGTAATGTTTCCTGCGTGGGATGTGTGACTGAAGACCCTCAGCATCAAGTTGATGGGCACAATCTCGCTGGAATAACCTTGGGTTATACCACCCAGTCGGCAACGTCATTGGGTGGTGGAACCATGTGGGATGATAATCACCTCTACTTTAACAGTAGCCTTGATATTCCTCTGGATCTTTGGTTTGCAGAGCGTTTGTATACCGATGCGATTATTGGTAACGACACCAGTACGGGCTACCAGGTAGGGATGAGTAAAAACTTGTCTAACCTTGGTTTGAATGCGAGCTATCGCAGTAACCGTTACAACGGTGATGAAGCCAACTTTAGGCGTTATGGTGTAGTGCCAGCCTATGATTTCGATTATATGCAATTTGGCGTCAGCACATTTTTACCCTGGAATGTCGGTTTTTCAGTGACCTACAGTCTGAATACGTTATATCAGCAGTATCAAAGACAAGATAAGTCTAAATATAAAACCTGGGATGCAACATTAAACCGTGATTTTACACTGACTGATCGTCTTAATTTGCGTGTGGATATTGGCTACCACCAGGGAATCAATGAATACACGACGAATCATGATCAGAGCATCAGTATTGATACCACTCAGGATAACCGTGTATTTGCACAGTTCACCCTGGGTATGCGTGAACAGAGCTATAACCATTATCAGTCTCTCTATCTGCGCGATAAAGTCAGCGATAATAATAGTGAGAATGGGCAGTACAGTGCCGATTATTCTCTGGACTTGAGTAACCCTGAATTTGACCGAACAGGCCAATACTCAGTCACCGCTAGCGCAAGTGGTGGAGCCAATAATGATGCTTCTGGCGGCGCGGGTGTTTCGATTGATAATGCGCTGGGTTATACCTCTGCAGGTACGAACCGATCGCTGGGGAATGGCACCTATAACCAGTATTACCTGTCGCAACGCAGTGGTTTTGCCATTGGCGAAGGAGAATTTGCTTATGGGAAAACGGATAATAATACCGCACTTATCGTGGATGCGACTGATTTGCCAAAAGATCAGTATTTTGATGTACGCAACTATGATTCTCAGTCGGTAGTCGTGAAGGGTGGAACGAAAACTACGCTGAATGTTCTGCCATATCAGAAAATTGCGCCGACCGTAGAGCAGGTTTATACCGGTGATGAAACAGCATTTTATAATTTGACCACGAAATCTACCTCGACATTTATTATGCCGGGTCAAGTTTATAATGTGAAAGTCGCAGCCACTAAAAATCAGACTGTTGCAGGACGTATTTATTACCAAAGTGCACCATTGAAGAATGCCCGTGTTGTCGGAGGAAATGCTCTAACAGATGACGAAGGTTTATTCATTGGCGACTTTACGCTTGAAATTAACAGCAAGCTGGAAAATTTAACCGTTAAAAAAGACGGACATACCTATAGTTGCCCAATACTTGATAAGAACGTCAAGATGACTCAGGGCGTAATGCAAATTCGTGAGGTTGAGTGTGAGATTCAATAAGTTTAAAGCCGCTATGCTGTCTCTGAGCATGTCGTCATTATTTATGATTGGGAGCGTACATGCTATTGAGGTATACCCAATTATTAAAGAAATTAAAAGTGAAACGCCACGTGATAATTTCGTGACGGTAAAGTCTATTTTTGAGGCTAAGAAAACGGTCACTGATGATAAATCAGCACAGCAACAGTATGAGTTTGTTACGCTCGAACTGTTTGAAGTGAAAAACCCAGGGGCGGAAAAAGAGATTTTTGAGAAAGAGCTGGGTAAGCAAGACCCTACTTTAATGTTCTCGCCTACCAGGCTTGTTATTCCTTATGGTGAAGAACGTAAAGTCAGGTTAATGCCACTTAAAGCCGTTACCCATGAAAAAGTGTATCGTTTACGCATTCGACCAAGTTACCCGGAACAAGAGTTAGATAAAGGCAAGGTACGTTTTGCTATTGGTTATGACGTGCTGCTACGTTATTTGCCCGAGGGAACGCGTACTCAGGGGATTTCAATTTCCTGCGATAAAAATAACTGGACGTTCACTGCAACGGGGAATGTGCGCAGCGAAATGCGTAATCTGGTGGTTGATGGCAGAAAAGGAGCGGTCAACTTCAACGTTTATCCGGATTTCACACGTAGCCTGACGGTCAACCGTACACTGTCGTTCGAAATGGATAAGAAGCTTTATAATTACGAAGCATGCAGCCTTAAGGGATAAATTATAATGCGCCTAGCTTTGCTAATATTTTTGTTACTGAATGCCTGTTCAGCGGTGGCCGGTGATTGGATATTTCGCCCAACGGTGAATGGAACTTTGCGAATTTCGCAACAAGGCGGATCGGCTGAAATGGGCCCAGATACCTTGACGCAACATCAGCAGGCAGGCGAGACATTGAGTTTGCAAGTGATACCAGTCGGCCAGGGGCGCTGTGAAGGCGGCCTGCTGGTTGGCAATGGGCCACTCTCTGTGGTGAAGTTATCGCTGACACCGGTCTTGCGCAGTGTAGTTCAAACCGGTCAACAAATTGCTTGCGGTGAGTCAGTACAATTTGATGCCCCTGATGCGCTTCAGTTAGTGGGAGTAAAGGCGCAAACCAGTTCGGTAGCCGCAGGGAGCCTGAAAGGATTGCCCGCTGATATAGCCAATCAGCGTATTTTACTGGGCAACATTAACTTTATCAGTTCCGGGAAAACGGTCGCCTCAAGTGCAATCTATCTTGATTTGACTTCACTGGGTGACGAAGCCGCTACCTTAAAAGCGTCTTTTAATAAATCAGCGCTGTTATTTGGTGAAGTGACTTCAATGAAAGACGCACAAGGGACAGCTACGCTGACGATTAGTAAAGCTCAGCAAGTGTGCGGTTGCGAAACCGCTATTCCCTATGTACTTAAATTTGAATCGATACAGCAGCGAGATAATAGTTTTCGCCTGGTTTCGGCTCAGGGGGATGTATATGTCCCTTATCGTGTCAGCATCGGTGACAGGAATATGTCACCGTCAGATAGTTATAACGGGACGGTCCCGGCGGGGAGCGGCACGGTCGATATTTTAAATATCAATTTTACTCTGGCCGCACAGCAAACTTATGGGTTAGCAGCAGGAACAAAGCTAACTGATACATTAACAGCAGTGATCACACCAGACAGCTAATAAGGAGATTAAGCGTGAAAAAAAGTTTTAAGCGGGCGGCTCTGGCTCTGTCACTTTTATCGTTAAGTGTATCGGCGATCGCTGCAGTATCAATCCATACTGATATTGTTGTTCAGGCGGAAGTTGCCACCGCTGTTCATGTTTATTATGGTGGAAAAGATGTTACCAACGGGAGTATTAATCTCTCGCTTGCCGAAAATGCGGGATATCTGACGGCCACGACCGGTCCTTTGCTATTTATCGGTAATGCCAGTTCTGTTTCATTAAGCATGACTCAGCCAGCCAAGAAACAATTGATTTCGGGGGGGGGTGATGTCATGGGCGTTAACGCGATGTGGATTAATCCAAATGGTGGTTCGGCGACGTTCGTGGAATATAATCTTTCAAGTATTCCGGTCTATCCCACTCTAGCGGATGTACCCGATCCTAATAAGGGTGTACAGGTACAGTTTAAATCGACAGGGCGTACTGAGACCTATCCATTAGGAGTGTACAGCGGGACTTATACGATATTGGTGACACCGTCCACCTGATGGCCCGATAGATTTTGAATAATATTATCCCAGCACGCTATTATATTGAAGCGACATGCTTAACCGGTTATAAGGCATGTCACTTTTTTTACTTTTCAGTCTGGGCTAATGGCTATATGAGCCAGAAGACTACTGCGGCCACTTCATTTCACCCTTCAATACTTTGGCGCTCATCAGCAGCGAAGAATCATCTTTCAGCTGCGGATAGCGACCTTTCATGGCGGCGACTAACGCCTTGGAATCCTTAGCTTTCGGCAGCTCTTTTTCCAGCGTCAGCAGATAATCTTTGGTGAATTTCACCGATTCCAGCGTATGCGGTGCGCCCGGCAAGAAGTGGCCCGGCACGACGGTCAACGGTTTCAACGCCGCGATCTGGTCCAGCGCGTCAACCCACTGCTTGCGGGATTTAACCGTCTGGTTGTCGGCAACCCAAAGATGCATGTTATTGCCATCCACCAGCACACCACCAACGACCGCTTTTAATGAAGGGATCCACACGAAAGTACGATCGGCTACCTGGCCTTTCACTTCAAACTTTTTGCCTTCCAGTTCAAAGCTGTTGCCTTTAAGCGCCTGCGGCACGATCACAGACTTCGGTGCATTCTCTTTCAGCTGCGGGCCCCAGAAAGCGACTTTACCCTGTTTGGTGGCATTGATCTCATCAATCGTCGCCTGAGTCGCGAGGATCTTAGCGTCCGGGAAGGCGGTATGGATCACGTCCAGCCCGAAGTAAAAATCCGGATCTGACTGGCTGATATAAATCGTGGTCAGGTTTTTACCGCTGGCTTTGATCTTTTCCACCAACTTTTCTGCGTCGTTGCGCTGGAACTGGGCATCGATCAGCACCGCATCTTTTTCACCCGTGATGATTTCTGACGACACCGGGAAGATACTCTTTTCACCGGGATTGTAGACTTCCATTTTTAAATCGGCGGCGTAGGTGGACAGGCTGGTGCCGAGCAGCAACGCGGCGGTAAGGGCGAGTTTGTTCAAACATTTAGCTTTAAGACGCATGGGACTTCCTCAGAGGATAAGGGCAAAAATAATAACTGTCTGTAAGCACATACTGTACGTTGCATAAAGCGAGAGAAAAACCGGATAATACGCAACTGTTTGTTGCATAAATCGGACGAATCCATGGACAGAATTACCGCTGCTGAAGTTTTTGTCGCTATTGTTGAACGTGGAAGTATGGTCAGCGCCGCTGAGTCACTGAATATGTCACGCGCAATGGTGACGCGGTATCTCTCCGAAATGGAAAAGTGGTCCGGTGCGCGTCTGCTGCACCGCTCGACCCGTAAACTCAGTTTAACGGATGCTGGTGAAAACACCCTGGCGCGCTGCCGTAAGATGTTGGCGGTGGCGGCGGAGATGGTCAGCGTCGGCACGAGTCAGGACGACGCGCTACGCGGTTTATTGCGCCTGAGCTGTTCGCAATCTTTCGGGCAGGGGGCTGTAGTCATTGCCGTGGCGGAGTTTTTACGCCGCCATTCGCAGGTCAGCATTGATCTGCAACTCGAAAGCCGGGCGATCAATCTGGTGGAGGATCGTATCGATCTGGCGCTGCGTATTACTAATGATCTTGACCCTAACCTGATTGCCCGCCCGCTGGCGCAGTGTCCCTCAATCGTCTGCGCCTCTCCAGCCTATCTGGCGGTTCATGGGACGCCGCAAAAACCCCAGGATCTGGCGCTGCACAACTGCCTGACCTACAGCTATTTCGGCAAAAGCCTGTGGCAGTTTGAGCGCGAAGGTGAGAAAACGGCGGTACCGGTGAGTGGTAATCTCAGTGCTAACGAGTCTCTGGTGCTGCTGACGGGCGCGGTGGAAGGCGCGGGGATCGTCATGCAGCCCTATTACTCGGCCGCGCCACTGGTGGCTAGCGGGCAACTGCTACCGCTGTTGCCGCAGTGGCAGCCGCAAAATATGGGCATCTACGCTATTTACGCCTCACGCCGGCAAATGCCTGCCGCACTGCGGGCGCTGCTGGACTTCCTGGTAGTATGGTTTGCCGGGCATCCGCGCTGGTTGTCACTGGGCACTGAAATACAAACCTGAGATGTTATTAGCTGCTTTTTTGAAATCTTTCTACACATTTCACTAAATCCTTAAACATCATTTGTTTAGGCGATTTTTCATGGCATTTTGTGCCCTACAGGCCCGTCAAAACTGGTCAAAAGTGTGATCTGCGTGGTATTTCTGTCGGCTGTATGTCTGTGCAACATTGCGCTAACAATTATAAATAAACCAACGGGGAATTTTATGCCTGTTTCACTGCTGGCACTGGCGCTGAGTGCATTTGCAATCGGCACTACTGAATTTGTCATCATGGGGCTGTTGCCTAATGTGGCGAATGATCTACAGGTCAGCATTCCGCTGGCGGGATGGCTTATCAGCGGATATGCGCTGGGCGTTGCCATCGGGGCGCCGATCATGGCGGTACTGACGGCCAAATTACCGCGTAAGAAAACCCTGTTACTGCTGATGGTGATCTTCATCTTCGGCAACCTGATGTGCGCCTTGTCGTATAGTTACGGTTTCCTGATGCTGGCGAGGGTGATCACCGCGTTGTGCCACGGTGCCTTCTTTGGTATTGGCGCCGTGGTGGCCGCCAATCTGGTGGCACCTAACCGCCGTGCCTCTGCCGTCGCGTTGATGTTCACTGGGCTGACACTGGCCAATGTGCTGGGGGTGCCGCTCGGTACTGCGCTCGGTCAGGCGCTCGGCTGGCGTTCAACCTTCTGGGCGGTGGCGATCATCGGTGTGGCATCACTGTTCGCACTCTATAAGAAGTTGCCGGACAAGAAAGACGAAGAACCAACAGATTTACGCAAAGAGATGGGCGCATTACGCGGTCTTGGCCTGTGGCTGTCGCTGTCGATCACGGTGTTTTTCTCCGCCGCGATGTTTGCGCTGTTCACCTACATCGCGCCGATGCTGACAGAAATTACTGGCGTCTCTGAGCATGGCGTCAGCTGGACTCTGCTGCTGATTGGTCTGGGTCTGACTATTGGTAACGTGGTCGGCGGGCGTCTGGCTGACTGGCGTCTGGGCGCGACCTTGACGCTGATTTTCTTGCTGATTGCCGTGTTCTCGGCACTCTTTAGCTGGACCAGCGTGAATCTGCTGGCCGCTGAGGTTACGCTGTTTTTCTGGGCGATGGTCAGCTTTGCCGCCGTTCCGGCCTTACAAATCAACGTCGTGACCTACGGTAAAAATGCGCCGAATCTGGTCTCGACCCTAAACATTGCGGCGTTTAACGTCGGTAATGCGTTGGGTGCCTGGGTAGGGGGGGCAGTGATTGCCCGCGGGATGGGACTGACTGCGGTTCCTCTGGCAGCATCTGGCCTGGGGCTGTTCGGTTTTGTGCTGTGCATTGTGACGTTCCGCCGTGCGGCGAAAAAAGCTCAAAAGGCGGTCGCCTGATTTAGCCCTTTATCAGAATAGCCGCCATCGCGTTGGGAGCTTCGCGATGGCGGTATTTTTTTGCCCATAATTTGGGGATTAGTGATCTGTAGCCGGAGTGGACCACACATAGTCGGCCTGAGTGCTATCCACGATGACGCCCGGTTCTGCCAGTTTCAACACGGTTATTTTCGCGGCATGATCGAGATCTTTTACGTGCAGCGGCACCCCGAGACTTTTCGCCGCATGATATCCCCCGGCAATCAACAGGGCAGGCTGCGGCGCGGCCAGCAGGCGCTGTGCCATTCTTCGGTCGCGTTGCTGCTGGATTACCAGCATCGCATTGAGCTGTGCCGGTTCGATATTTTGCTGGTGCGAAGTACGGATGGTCGCAGCAATCGCGTCCTTCACCTTGGCATCTGAACTGTTTTTACCGGCCGGGAAGACCGGCTTCTGGTAGAACGCCATGATTTCGCTGCGGTCCAGATTGGCGGAAAGCAGCGGGTAAGGCGCTTTTATCGCCGCCATCACCACGTCGCTGTACATCGACCAGTCCCAGCCCTTCTGCCAGTTGAGTTTTTCTGCTACCTGCGTTGATTGGGCATCAGAGTTGGTTTGCAGCCAGGCTTTGACTTTATCCACCTGCGGCTGCTGGGCTGGTGTGAGCATTTCCATCAGCACGCTGCCCTGTGGGCGCAGCAGTGGCAGACTTTGCACCAGCCAGTTTTCAATTTGATGATGGTACGGGTTGTCGTGCTTTTCCCCGATAATCACCCGTGGCTCATCGGCCAGATAACTGATCAGCTGAGACGGCGATAGCATTTTTCCCGTACGTAAATCGGTAATGGTGCCTCCCGGTGGCGTCACCGGGGCGGGCATCTTTTGAGGTGTGTTGGAGCAGGCGGTCAGTGCCAGAATAGCCAGCAGTAAAAACGCGTTCATGGTGATGCTCATTTTCCATAGCGGGATGATGTCCGCATGTTATGGATAATGATTATCATTTACAAGATCACTGATTGAGGGCAGCCTTGAGGCGTTCGGCAAACCGTTCTGCCTGCTGGTGGCAATGTTCGATGAAGGTAGTAACCAGCGCCGAAGCAGGGCGATGCAGCGGGCGGATCAGGCTGACGGTGAAGGGCACTGGCACACTGAATTCACGAATGACCATGCGGTTAGCACCGCGTTCCGCGTAGTCCAGCGCAGTCAGAGGATTGACGACCGACACGCCGACGCCTTCACACACCATACTGCACACGGATGCGGCGCTGTGGGTCTCCATCACCAGACGGCGGTTCACCTGATGCTCGTTGAACAAGGTATCCAGCAGCTGGCGATAACTGTCGGTGGCTGACAGACTGATGAAATTGTGGCCAGCAAAGTCCTGCGGCGTGAGGCATTTTTTCGCCGTCAGTTCATGTCCCGCGGGCAGCACACACACTTCGTTGAGGGCCAGCAGCGCCTGGCGTTCTGTACCGGCGGGCGTGTGGGTATTTTCAGTCAGCCCGAGATCGTGGCGTTGCGCCGACAGCCACTCTTCCAGCAGCGGTGACTCCTGCGGCACGATATTGAAACTGACGTCCGGGTAGCGATCGAGAAAGGGTTTACACACCGCAGGCAGCAAAGACTGGCTGAACACCGGCAGGCAGACGATGGAGAGCTGTGCCTGCTCAAACTGACGGATGCCTTCTGCGGCGCTGACGATGCGGTCCAGCCCGTAGTAGGAGCGCTGCACTTCTTCGAACAGCCTCAGGCCCTGAACCGTTGGGAACAGGCGGCCGCGCAGGCGTTCAAATAGCTGTAAATTCAGCAATTTTTCGCAGCGCGCCAGTTCACGGCTGATCGTCGGCTGTGAGGTATTGAGCAGCGCGGCCGCCTCAGTCAGGTTACCGGTGGTCATCACGGCATGAAAAATTTCGATATGGCGTAGGGAAATGGCTGGCATGGAAGGCTCCGCAGCGTGGTGACGGATGGCGATTTCCATATCATAAATGAATAGACTGGTGCGAAACAGATATTTTCCCGCAGGGAAGGGATCGGCGATACTCAGGTTAACTTCCTCTTAGCCGATCTCAGGACTCTTTATGCCACGCGCCTTAAACGATACTTCTACCGCGCTGAACGCCGCCAATCTTCTGGCACTGACGCAGCAATATGGCTGCCCGGTCTGGGCCTATGACGCGCAGATCATCTGCGAGCATATTGCCCAGTTGCGCCAGTTCGATGTGATTCGTTTTGCGCAGAAAGCCTGCTCGAATATTCATATTTTGCGCCTGATGCGTGAACAGGGCGTGAAGGTCGATTCCGTTTCGCTTGGCGAGATTGAACGTGCGCTGCTGGCTGGTTTTGTACCGGGCCGCGAAGCCAGTGAGATCGTCTTCACCGCTGACGTGCTTGACCAGCCAACGCTGGACCGCGTGACGCAACTGGATATTCCGGTTAACGCCGGGTCAATTGATATGCTGGGGCAGATTGGTCGCCAGAAGGCCGGGCATCCGGTATGGCTGCGAGTCAATCCAGGCTTTGGTCACGGCCACAGTCAGAAAACCAACACTGGCGGCGAAAACAGCAAACACGGCATCTGGTATGCCGATTTACCTGCAGCCCTGGCTGAGATTGCGCGTTATGACCTGAAACTGGTGGGCATTCATATGCATATCGGTTCCGGGGTGGATTATGCGCACCTTGAACAGGTATGCGATGCCATGGTGCATCAGGTGATTGAAACCGGCCATGATATTGACGCGATTTCTGCCGGCGGTGGTTTGTCGATTCCCTACCATGTCCGCGAAGAGGCTATCAATACCGAGCACTATTACGGATTATGGAACCGTGCACGTGAGCAGATCGCTGCACATCTAGGGCACGCGGTGCATCTGGAAATTGAACCGGGCCGTTTCCTGGTCGCCGAGTCCGGTGTGCTGGTCGCGCAGATACGGGCTGCAAAAAATATGGGCAGCCGCCACTTTGTATTGTGCGACGCAGGTTTCAACGACCTGATGCGCCCGGCCATGTACGGCAGCTATCATCACATCTCGCTGCTGCCAGCCGATGGCCGGGATCTCAGTGGACAACCGCTGACCGACTCAGTGATTGCTGGTCCGTTATGTGAGTCCGGTGACGTATTTACGCAGGAAGCGGGAGGGGGCATTGAGACGTTCCCGCTGCCGCCGGTGCAGATCGGTGATTATCTGGTGTTCCATGATACCGGCGCATATGGCGCATCGATGTCATCGAACTACAACAGTCGTCCGCTGCTGCCGGAAGTGCTGTTTGAAAACGGCGTGCCGCGCCTGATCCGCCGCCGTCAGACTATCGAAGAGTTACTGGCGCTGGAACTGATCTGATTCAGGTTGGGGGCCGCTCTCTTGTCGGTATTTGGCGAAGGGCCCCGGTAATACCGATTCCCGTAATTTCAATTCGCCGGTAAATGGCACAATCGGCGATAGCGGTTTGCCTTCAATCAGCCGCAGCGCCTGCGCAATGGCAGCGGCTATCATGGCATCAATCGGCAGATAGACAGTCGAGAGTGCCGGATGCAAATACGCCGCGCTCGGCTCATCGTCAAATCCAAACAGTGAAAGGTCCTGCGGCAGGCGAATTCCCGCCTGGTGCAGCGCCTTCATCGCCCCTATCGCCATATCGTCATTACAACAAAAGAGCGCACTGAAGCTCACGCCACTTTCCAACAGGGTTTTACAACCACGGTATCCGCTCGGCACGCTGCTGTCGCCGTGAGCCACGCGTAAGGGTTCAAATGGCAAGTGATGATGTGCCAGCGCGGCTTTATAACCCGCCAGCCTGGCCTGAGCGGTCGGCGTGCGCATCGGACCGGTAATACAGGCGATATGGTGATGGCCCTGTTTGATCAGAAACTCGGTCGCTTCAAAGGCCGACTGCTGCTGCTCAAAGTAAACGCAGCGCTCAGGCGCGTCTGGCAACGCACGGTTAACAACCATCAATGGAGTAGAAAGTGTGCCCAGCAATTCCATCAGCTGGCTGTCGGACATAAAACGGGTATAGAGAATAATGGCATCGCAGCGCCGATCGGCCAGCAGATGCACGGCCTGCAATTCATCTTCCGGTGTATCGTGGCCGTCGGTGACAATCAGGTGTTTACCGCTACTCTCTGCCAGTTTCGCCGCCTGACGCAGCAAGCGGCCAAAATAGGGGCCATCGAAATTGGAGATAACCAGCCCGAGGCTGTGCGAACTGTTGGTGGCCAGCGATTGCGCCAGAAAATTGGGCCGGTAGCCAAGTTCGTCCATGGCGCGAAAAACCGCATCACGCGTGCTCTGCTTGACCTGCCCGGTGCCGTTAAGCACCCTCGATACCGTCGCTTTTGAGACCCCCGCGCGCAGCGAAACATCTAACATGGTTATCATTGGTCTCCTCCCCGCATCCGGCTAATTAAACTTAACTTTATCACAGCTCGGCGGCAGGGAAAGGGGGGGGGGAACCGTCAGTTCGCCGGCTCTTTTTGCGCAAACATCTCGCGGCGTAGCAGGACAATCTCTCCGGCCAGATCCCGGCACAGCATGGCGGTCATCAGATGATCCTGTGAGTGCACCATGATCAGGTTAACCGGGATCTTACCGGTGCCCTCATCCATGCCGATCAACTGCGTCTGCACCTTGTGCGCCTTGCGGGCCGCCTCGTCCGAGGCTTGAAGCATGGCATCGGCTTCCTCCCACTGTTGTTTACGGGCGCTCTGAATCGCCATCATGGCGTGGGATCGTGCTTCCCCTGCGTTGATCAATAACTCCATGACGGTCTGCTCGAGGTCGAATTCCATCGTTAACTCCAATTGGTATACCAGAATGAGGATAATTCATCATATTGGAATTCCAATATTCACATGTGAGAACAAGATCACAGAAATTAACCGTCAATAAGCTATTTTTTGGCATACCAAATTGCGATGGCGCTGTACGCACTGGATAAACAGGAAGACCTCAGAACCGGAATCTGATCTATTTCGCGACAGAAATTTTTCTGGCACCTCTGCACCGGGTATTCACACTGCCTTCTGCGCGAAATAAACACCCAACAGTTTAACGACGCATAAGAAGAGTAGAGGTGGTGTTATGGCTTTACAGGATCGCTTAATTGACTCTCTCGGGGGGTTTGCCAATTCGTTTAATAGCCTGCGTTATATTATGGCCATTAAGGCGGCATTTATTACGTTAATGCCCGTGATTATTGTCGGGGCATTTTCGGTATTGATCTCCAATATGGTAATGGACCCGAAAAATGGCCTGGCGCATTTCGAGATGTTCTCCTGGCTTGCGACGCTTAAGCCGATTATGAGCAGCATTAATTATGCCACGCTGAGTTTTCTGACCATCGGTGCGGTATTTTTAATTGGTATTGAACTCGGCAAAATTAACGGGTCGCGTTCGTTATTTCCGGGCCTGCTGGCCGTGATCTGTTTTATTGCCGTCACGCCGACCACCGTCGATATGATGGTCAACGGCCAGATGCAGGAAGTCAAAGACGTTCTGGCGAAACAGTTCTCTGATACCAAAAGTCTGTTCCTCGGTATGTTTATTGCCATTTTGTCGGTGGAGATTTATTCCGCGCTGGAAAAGGTTAACCGCCTGCGCATTAAAATGCCGGAAAGTGTACCGCCAAACGTTTCGGCCTCTTTCTCCGCCCTGATCCCCGCCATCATTACCGTGGTGATCATCGCTACCTTCGGCTTTGTTTTCCATCGTGTCACCGGCATGTATTTGTACGATGCGGTGTATCAGGTGATCCAACGTCCACTTGAGTCCGTGATGCAAAGCCTGCCGGGGATCTTGTTGCTGATGTTTGTCGCCCAGCTGTTCTGGGTGATCGGGATCCACGGCAATCAGATGATCAAACCTATCCGCGAACCGCTGCTATTAGGCGCGATCATGGTCAACATGACGGCGTTCGAGCAGGGCAAAGAGGTGCCGAATATCATTACCATGCCGTTCTGGGATGTATATATGAGCATCGGCGGTTCCGGTTGCACTATCGGCCTGCTGTTGGCGGTACTGATTGCCAGCCGCCGCAAAGAGATGAAAGAGATCGCCAAACTGTCGATGGGGCCGAGCTTTTTTAACATCAATGAGCCGGTGATTTTCGGCATGCCGATCATGCTCAACCCCATTCTGGCCATTCCCTTCATCGTCACACCGCTTATCACCGGCACCATCGGCTATTTCGCGACCAGCCTCGGTTTCGCCGGGCGCGCGGTGGTGATGGTGCCCTGGACCACGCCGCCGATCATCAATGCCTGGCTCTCCACCGCGGGGTCGATGGGCGCAGTGATCACCCAGCTTGGCTGCATCGTGGTGTCCGTGCTGATTTACCTGCCGTTTGTGAAAGTGGCGTCGCGTCGTGCGGAGTTGGCCCAGCAGCAGGCCATGCAACAGCAACAGACTGCCAGCGCTCAGCGCACCGCATAACGTAATGAATCATAAATAATAAGAGGCAAGTGATGAGTAAGGTTTCTATTGCTATACCGGACGGCTTTATCCTTGGCGCGGCAGCCTCTGCCTGGCAAACCGAAGGCTGGAGCGGGAAAAAGTCCGGTCAAGATTCGTATCTCGACCTGTGGTACAAAAATCACCGCCACGTCTGGCACAACGGCTATGGTCCGGCGAAAGCCACTGATTTTTACCACCGTTATAAAGAGGACGTGGCGCTGATGAAGGCCAGCGGCCTGACGCATTACCGCACCTCGATTAACTGGTCGCGTTTCTTTACCGATTACGAGTTGGGCAGGGTGGATGAAGAGTATGCTGCCTACATCGACAGCTATCTCGATGAGATGAAACGTCAGGGCATCGAGCCGATGCTCTGCCTCGAGCACTATGAATTACCGGCGTATCTTATAGAAAAATATGACGGCTGGAGTTCGAAGAAAGTGGTCGAACTGTTCGTGCTTTATGCCGAGAAAGTGTTTGCGCGCTTTGCGGGCAAAGTCAGCCGCTGGTTTACCTTTAACGAGCCGGTGGTAGTGCAGACACGGGTTTATCTGGACGCGATCCGCTGGCCGTTCGAGCAGAACACCGGCAAATGGATGCAGTGGAATCACCATAAAGTGCTGGCAACCGCCAAAGTGATCGAACTGTTCCGCCGCCAAGGGTATGACAGCCACGGCAGCATCGGTGTGATCCTCAACCCTGAAGTCACCTATGCCCGTTCCTCAGCGCCGCATGACCGGCAGGCGGCGCATTTGTACGATCTCTTTTATAACCGCGTTTTTTTAGACCCGATGATCAAAGGGGAGTATCCGCAGGAGTTGCTGGATCTATTGCAAAAGCACGACGTGCATCTCGATTATTCAGAGCAGGAACTGGCGGTGATCCGAAATAACACCGTTGATGAAGTGGGGATCAATCTTTATTACCCGCACCGCGTGAAAGCCCCGAGCCGTGGATGGAATAAAGAGACGCCCTTCCACCCGGCTTTCTATTATGAACATTTTGAACTGCCGGGCCGGCGGATGAACACGTCGCGCGGCTGGGAAATCTACCCCAAAATTGTCTATGACATGGCGATGCGAATAAAAACCGAGTACGGCAATATTCCGTGGTTTATTGCCGAAAACGGGATGGGCATTGAAAACGAAGGGCGCTTCCGCGATGCCGCCAGCGGCGAAATCCAGGACGATTACCGCATTGAATTTGTTGCCGAACATCTTTATTGGGCGCTGAAAGCCCGCGAAGAGGGGGCGAACTGCGGCGGCTATATGCTGTGGGCCTTTACTGACAACGTTTCACCCATGAATGCGTTTAAAAACCGCTATGGCCTGATCGAAATCGATCTCGACGATAACCGTAACCGCCATCAGAAAAAGTCATCGCACTGGTTTAAATCACTGAGCGAATCCGGCGTGCTTTCATTAACGCTGGACGACGAAGATAAATAATCGAGGGAATTGCATGAAACGTATCGTACTGGCCTGTTCAGCAGGTATGTCCACTTCGCTGGTGGTCACAAAAATGGAAAAAGAGGTCGCCGCGCGCGGTCTGGAATACCAAATCTACGCCATTCCCGAGCAGGATCTGCGCGATGAACTGGAACATTATGCGCAGGATGTGGTGGTGGTGCTGCTTGGCCCGCAGGTGCGCTTCAAGCTGACCGAGAATAAAAAACTGACAGATCGCTACAACATCCCGATCGCCATCATAGATTCGGTGGCTTATGGCACTTTGAACGGTGCGAAAGTACTGGATCAGGCACTGAGTTTGCTACACTAGGCGCGGCTAAAAATCCGGTATGCCAATCAGGTATGCCGGATCCTATTCATGGTTCGGGGCATTAGGGTGGAAGTGTGGAAAAGGGCGCGGTTTCGCAGGAACGTAAGCAGTATCAGGAAATAGGTCATGACCTGCGGGAGAAAATCCAGCAGGGGCATTTTGCTATTGGCACGCGTTTGCCGCCTGAACGAAACATGGCTGAAACCTACGGCGTCAGCCGCACCATTGTGCGCGAAGCCTTGCTGATGCTGGAGCTGGAAGGAACGGTGGATATCCGCCAAGGTTCCGGCGTGTATGTGATCCGTATTCCTTCGGCAGAAGAGGGACAGGACGACCTGCTCTATCAGGGCCAGATTGGACCTTTTGAGATTTTACAGGCGCGGCAACTGCTCGAGAGCAACATTGCCGCGTTTGCCGCCAAGATGGCGACCAAAAACGATATCGAAAACCTGCGCCGTACGCTGGAGCAGGAGCAGAGTGCCATTGTGGCTAACGACGAAAGTGGTGATAACGACCGCCTGTTCCACCTGCTTATCGCCGGTGCGACGCAAAATCAGATGCTGCTCGATTCAGTTAAAAACATCTGGCTACACCGGGATTCCAGCCCGCTGTGGAAACAGTTACATAGCCATATCGCCACCCGGGGCTACCGGCTGAAGTGGCTGGCGGACCACCAGAATATTCTGGCCGCACTGCGACGCCGCGATGTCATGGGCTCATATCAGGCCATGTGGCAGCATATGGAAAATGTCAAAAATACCCTGATGGAACTCTCCGACGTGGATGCGCCGGAGTTCGATGGGTATCTGTTTGAGTCGGTGCCCATTTTTCAGGGCAAGTTGGTGTAACGAAGGGAAATCTGCCTACACCGCCGGGCCGCTCACCGAGTGGCGGCGCACTAACGTCGGGCTGAACATGTGGGTGGTTTCCGGCAGCGGCTGCCCTTTGGCTAAGGCGAGAGCCAACTGCGCCGCCTGATTGGCCATCGCCACCACCGGATAGCGCACCGTGGTCAGACGCGGGCGCAGATAGCGGGAAATCAGCACATCATCAAAACCAATCAGTGAAATTTCCCCAGGTACCTCAATGCTGTTGTCACTCAGTACCGACAGCGCACCGGCGGCCATGGAGTCGTTGTAGCAGGTGACCGCCGTGAAGCTGCGCCCCAGCCCCAGTAAATCCGCCATCGCCTGCTCGCCGCCGATCTCATCCGGTTCGCCATAGGCAATCAGTTTGTCATCCACCGGAATGTTGTGCTCTTTCAGTGCGTCCAGATAGCCCTGCAAACGATCGGTGGCATCGGAAATACCGTGGTTTGAACATAAAATAGCAATACGCTGGTGTCCGCTCTGAATCAGATGACGTGTCGCCAGCCAGGCGCCGTGGCGGTCATCCAGCGCCACACAGCGCTGTTCAAAATCGGGTAGGGTACGGTTAATCAGCACCATGCCGGGGATCTGTTTCATCAGGCTTTGCAGTTCGTCATCTGACAGCATTTTGGCGTGAACCACCAGTGCCGCGCAGCGGTGACGGATCAGTTGTTCAATCGCCTGCCGTTCTTTATCGACATTATGATAGCCGTTGCCGATCAGCAGAAAATTACCTGTGGCATAGGCCACCTGTTCCACTGCTTTTACCATGGCACCAAAGAAAGGATCAGACACATCGGCGACAATCAGGCCAAGGGTTTCGGTCGATTGCTGTGCCAGCGCACGCGCATTGGCATTCGGGTGATATTGCAGATGTTGCATGGCGCTCTGCACCGCTTCACGCGAGCTGTCACTGGCCTTAGGGGAGTGGTTTATTACGCGTGAAACTGTCGCGACGGAAACACCCGCCAGTTTTGCAACATCTTTGATGGTAGCCATTACACGTCCGAAATTTGTGTGAGGGTAAGCGTTTACACTATCAGTTTTGCGGAAAAAGCGCGGTGGAGCAAGGGATGGAGATCGCAACTTTGTGATGCAAGGCAATGTTTTGTGGATTGGTCGCTGGCAGGTAAACCCCGATTGAGGGGAGTTTTACCTGCCAACCTTCCCGATTATCGATATTTGTGCTTTGAGTTCCCGCCACCCGCAATGCTATTTTTAACCCTATTCACTTGCCGATAATAATAATCCCATCTGAGAACAACATGACAATCAAACGCTATCCGCAACTGGCTCACTGGGGAGCCTATACCGCCGTGGTTGAAAACGGGCGACTGATCCGCTGCGAGCCTTATTCTGCGGATGCCGATCCTTCGCCGTTGCTCGATTCTATCGTCCCGCTGGTTTACTCCGACAAACGTATCCGCAAACCGGCGGTACGCCGTTCATGGCTGCAAAAACGTGAAAACAGTGACCGCACGCTGCGCGGTAAAGAAGAGTTCGTCGAAGTTGACTGGGATCTGGCGCTGGATCTGGTGGCGGAAGAGAACAAACGCGTGCGTGACCGCTACGGCGCCTCGGGTATTTTCAACGGCTCATACGGCTGGTCTTCCGCCGGTCGCCTGCACCATGCGCGATCCCTGGTGAGGCGTTTTTATTTCACCGGCGGTGGTGGGGTGGATCAGCAGGGCAACTACAGCTGGGGCTCGGCGCAGTTCTTTCTGCCCTATGTGATTGGCACCTTTACGCCGATGACCGGGCGCGTCACCTCGTGGCCTAGCGTGGTGGACAATGCGGAGATCCTGTTGGCCTTTGGTGGTTTGGCATTGAAAAATGCTCAGGTGGCGTCCGGCGGTGCCGTGGAACACACGCTGAAACCGGCGCTTGAGCAGTTGGCGAAAAAAGGCACGCCGGTGATTAACATCAGCCCGATGCGTGATGATTGCCCGGCCTTCCTGAATGCGGAGTGGATCCCTATCCGCCCGAATACCGACGCCGCCTTGATGATGGCGATTGCCTTCGAAATTCAGCAGCAGGGCGCGCAGGACGATGCCTTCCTCGCCAGCCACTGTGTAGGATATCCGCAACTGGCGGCCTATTTACAGGGTAAAACCGACGGCGTGGCGAAAACGCCTGAGTGGGCGAGCGATATTACGGGCATTCCGGCGGAGCGCATTGCCCGGCTGGCGCAGCAGTTGATTGGCGTGCGCAGTTTCATCACCTGCTCTTATTCAGTACAGCGTGCCCATCGCGGTGAACAGCCGTACTGGATGATGATTGCGCTTTCGGCGATGCTTGGGCAAGTCGGTCTGCCGGGGGGCGGTTTCTCCTTTGGGCATGGTTCAATGAACAGCGTCGGCAACCCGCGTTTTGACACCCCGGGACCGGCAGTAAGCGCGGGGCCGAACCCGTCTGGGCTGTCGATCCCGGTCGCACGCATCAGCGACATGTTGCTCAACCCCGGCCAGCCCTATGAGTTTCAGGGCGAAACGCTGAGTTATCCCGATATCCATCTGGTGCACTGGTCTGGCGGTAACCCGTTCCATCATCATCAGCAGCTTAACCGGCTGGTGGAGGGTTGGCAGAAGCCGGACACAATTATTGTGCAGGACAATGTCTGGACCCCGGCTGCCAAAATGGCCGACATCGTGTTACCGGCCACGACCACGCTTGAACGCAACGACATCGGCGGTTCTTCCCGCGACCGCTTCGTGCTGGCGATGCATCAGGCCATTGCGCCGCAGCATCAGGCGCGTAATGACTTCGACATTTTTGCCGATCTGGCTGAGCGTCTGGGCTACCGTGAACAATTTACTCAGGGCCGCGACGAAGATGCCTGGCTGCGCCATATCTATCAAAAATGCGGCGAAGCGCAAAACGGTACCGGTGTGGAATGGCCGGAATTTGAACGCTTCTGGGAGCGCGGTTTTGTTGAATTACCGATGCCGCAGAAAGATTTCGTCTTCTTTGAGGAGTTCCGCAAGAGCCCGCGTGCTAACCCGCTGGGTACGCAAAGCGGCAAAATCGAGCTGTTCTGCGAGAAGATCGCCAGTTACGGTTACCACGATTTCGCCGGTCATCCTGAATGGAAACCACCGGTGGAGTGGCTGGGTTCTGACACGGCCAAACAGTGGCCGTTGCATCTGATCTCCATTCAGCCGAAAGATCGTTTGCACAGCCAACTGGACCAGTCACCCCTCGCGCAGTCGAACAAAACGGCGGGTAAAGAAACGTTGATGATGCACCCGGAGGATGCCGCAGGGCGTGGGCTGCAAAATGGCGCGCTGGTTAAAGTGTCCAACGATCGTGGCAGCTGTCTGGCAGGCGTATCGCTTAACGACGGCATTACCCGTGGCGTGGTGCTGATGGCAACCGGTGCCTGGTTTGATCCGGGCTTTGGCGGCCAATGGAAAGAGACAGAGCAGGCGGGTAACCCTAACGTACTGACGCTGGATATCGGCACCTCACCGTTGACCCAAGGGCCGAACGCCATGAGTTGCTTAGTGGAGGTTGCGCTGCATTCTTGACGCCGTGACCCCATCAAATTTTATCGGGTAACTGCCTGATGTTTCATGAATGTGTGAACTCAGGCAGTTTTTCACCACTGGTTACACTTTGCGGGAATATGTTGCGATTGGCTGCTGGCTGCACATTAGTCAAAGCAGCTAGATTAAACGTCCCAGAGGTATTGATTGGTGAATCATCAACGTGCTCTGTACGTTGATACCGATTAGATTTGCACCAACCTACGCGGATGCGTAGGTTTTTTTTGCCTAAAATTCGTGTTTCTCCGGTTTTGTATCCCGCATTTTCCTAAACTGTCCTCTGGCCGTCGTCAAAATCCTCCCTGCTGTAGTATGCTGTTTCTATAACCTTTTTCGTCCAAATTCCGGGATGGTTCATAAGGAGATGGCTCTGATGTACAACTTTTTATTTTGGTTTTTCCGGCTGTTGTTCCGCTTGGCATTTCGTGTGACGGTGACACCGGCTAACGCCAGCTTTAACTATCCTAAGTTATTGATAACACCTAACCATGTCTCGTTTATCGATGGCATCCTGCTGGTGTTGTTCCTGCCGGTCAAACCGGTATTCGCGGTTTATTCCAGCATCACAGAAAGCTGGTATATGCAGTGGCTGAAACCCTATGTGGATTTCGTACCACTGGATCCTACTAAACCGATGGCGATCAAACGCTTGGTGCGTGAGGTCGAAAAAGGCCGTCCTGTGGTAGTATTCCCTGAGGGGCGTATTACCGTTACCGGCTCTCTGATGAAAATCTACGATGGCGCAGCCTTTGTGGCGGCGAAGTCTCAAGCGACGGTCATTCCGGTGCGTATTGACGGCGCTGAGTACACGCCGTTTGGTCGCCTGTTCGGCAGCTTTAAAATCCGCTGGTTCCCGAAAATCACCATCAATATTTTGCCGCCGCAACAGGTGCCGATGCCAGATGCACCGCGTGCGCGTGAGCGCCGAGTACTGGCCGGGCAGAAACTGCATGACATTATGATGGATGCGCGGATGAACACCCGCGAGCCGGAAACCCTTTATCAGGCCTTGCTCTCCGCGCAGACCCGCTATGGTCGGCGCAAACCCTGCATTGCAGATATTGCTTTCAAAGAAGACAGCTATCAGGGACTGCTGAAAAAATCTCTCGGCGTCAGCCGCATTCTGCAACGTTTTACTCAAGAAGGTGAACACGTCGGCATGCTGCTGCCGAACGCCACGATCATGGCGGCGGCACTATTTGGCGCCTCCATGCGCAACCGTATTCCTGCGCTGCTCAACTATACCGCCGGTGCGAAAGGCATCAAAAGCGCGATGAAAGCTGCGCAGATTGAAACGATCATCACCTCACGACAGTTTCTGGAGAAGGGGAAACTCACGCATTTGCCGGAAAATGTGCGGGAAGCGAAATGGGTTTATCTGGAAGATCTGAAAGACACCGTGACTACCGAAGATAAGTTGTGGATCCTGTTCCATCTGATCTTCCCGCGCCGGGCAATGCTGCCGCAAAAAGCCGACGACGCGGCGCTGGTGCTGTTCACTTCAGGCTCTGAAGGCAACCCAAAAGGCGTGGTGCACTCTCATGCCAGCCTGCTGGCGAACGTTGAGCAGATCCGCACCATCGCGGACTTCACGCCGCGCGACCGCTTTATGTCCTCTCTGCCGCTGTTCCACGCTTTCGGCCTGACGGTGGGCCTGTTGACGCCGCTCATCACCGGTGCGCGGGTGTTTCTCTACCCAAGCCCGCTGCATTACCGTATCGTACCGGAATTGGTCTATGACCAGAACTGCACCGTTCTGTTTGGCACCTCGACCTTCCTTGGAAATTACGCGCGCTTTGCCCACCCGTATGATTTCGCACGCCTGCGTTACGTGGTTGCCGGGGCCGAGAAGCTGTCTGAAAGCACCAAACAGATCTGGCAGGACAAATTCGGCATCCGTATTCTGGAAGGTTATGGCGTGACGGAGTGCGCCCCGGTGGTGTCTATCAATGTGCCGATGGCGACCAAAATCAATACTGTTGGCCGCATCATGCCGGGCATGGAATCGCGCCTGATTAAGGTACCAGGGATTGAAGAGGGCGGGCGCTTACAACTGCGCGGTCCGAATATCATGAAAGGTTATCTGCGGGTTGAAAACCCGGGCGTGCTGGAAGTCCCTCAGGCTGAAAATGCTGAAGGGGAAATGCAGGCCGGTTGGTATGACACCGGGGATATCGTCACCCTTGATGAGCAGGGATTTTGCGCCATTAAAGGCCGCGTGAAGCGCTTCGCTAAACTGGCCGGTGAAATGGTGTCGCTGGAAAGCGTTGAGCAACTGGCGCTGAAAGCCTCGCCTGATGCTCAACATGCGGCGACTTCGCGCAGCGACAGCAGCAAAGGCGAAGCATTGGTGCTGTTTACCACCGACGGCGAACTGCGCCGCGACGCGTTGTCGAAAGCCGCCCGCGACCTCGGACTGCCAGAACTGACCGTACCGCGCGATATCCGTGTGGTGAAAGCGCTGCCATTACTGGGCAGTGGCAAACCTGATTTTGTCACCCTACGCGAGATGGCAGAAAAACCGGAGAAAGAGACATGAGTCAGCCCTTAGCTGCAAAATCCCCGCTGATGTCCCGCAGTATGACGGCGGTGATCGCCGCACAGTTTCTGTCTGCGTTCGGTGATAACGCCCTGCTGTTTGCCGCACTGGCATTGATTAAACAGCAGCTTTACCCCGACTGGAGCCAGCCTATTCTGCAAATGGCTTTCGTCGCGACCTACATTATTCTCGCACCCTTTGTCGGCCAGTTCGCTGACAGCTTTGCCAAGGGCCGGGTAATGATGTTTGCCAATATTCTCAAACTGGTCGGGGCCGCTGTGATTTGCGCCGGTCTGAATCCTTTCCTCGGTTATACCCTGGTCGGAATTGGCGCGGCGGCTTACTCACCGGCTAAATACGGTATCCTCGGTGAAATCACCGAAGGCGAACAGTTGGTAAAAGCCAACGGTTTGATGGAAGCCTCAACCATCGCCGCTATCTTACTGGGCTCGGTGGCGGGCGGCGCGCTGGCGGACTGGAGTATTCTGGCCGCACTCGGCATCTGTGTGCTGGCCTACGCGGCAGCGGTGGTGTCGAATGGGTTTATTCCCAAGCTTACGGCGGCGCGGCCGGGGCAGTCATGGAATCCGAAAGCGATGACCGGCACCTTCTTCCACGCCTGCCGTATTTTGTGGAACGATGGCGAAACCCGTTTCTCTCTGGTGGGGACCAGCCTGTTCTGGGGCGCGGGCGTGACGCTGCGTTTCCTATTGGTGCTGTGGGTGCCTGTGGCGCTCGGTATTACCGATAACAAAACCCCGACCCTGCTCAATGCCATGGTTGCGGTGGGTATCGTGATTGGTGCCGCTGCGGCGGCCAAACTGATCACCCTCAACACCGTTAAGCGTTGTCTGCCTGCGGGCGTGGCGATTGGCGTGGCGGTGGTTATCTTTGCGGTGCAAACCAACATGATGAACAGCTATGCGCTGCTGGTGATTGTGGGGGTACTGGGCGGATTCTTCGTGGTGCCGCTCAATGCCCTGTTGCAGCATCGTGGTAAAGAGTCGGTCGGTGCGGGTAATGCGATTGCCGTACAGAACCTGGGCGAGAATACGGCCATGCTGTTGATGCTTGGCCTGTACTCGCTGGTGGTGATGATAGGGGTGCCGGTCATCGGTATTGGTATCGGCTTCGGTGTGGTCTTTGCGCTGGCCATTACGGTGCTTTGGGTATGGCAGGTCGTGCAGAAACGCCGCAAATAACTTACCGCTTTCCCACTAACAACAACCCCCGTTAATCCGGGGTTGTTGTATTTTAACCTGGCAAGCTCGGTCAGGTTTACCAGTAGCCCAGCCACTTCCACCACACTCCCCCGACCAGGATCCAGATAATCAGGTTTATCACGCTCAGGATAAAGCCGGTTTTCCACCATTCACCCAGCGTGACGTAGCCCGACCCGAAGATGATCGGCGCAGTTCCCGTACCGTAATGGGTCAGGGACATCATCAGTGAGGAAGAGAAGGCCAGGATTAAGGCTAACAGTGCCGGGGGCGCGCCGAGTGCCATACCGGCGGTGAAGAATGCTGCAAACATCGCGGTAATATGCGCGGTGGTGCTGGCAAAAAAATAGTGCGAGTAGACGTAGACCAACACCAGCAAAATAGTCCCGCCAACCCAACCGATGCCTAAGTGATCAATCGCGCCACCGACACTCTGTGACAGCCAGCTGATCAAGCCAAGTTTACCGAGGAAGGTCGCCATCATGACCAGCGCAGCGAACCAGACGATCGTATCCCACGCGCCTTTATTTTTGAGCAGATCCTCCCAGCTTAATACACCGGTTATCAGCAGGATGGAAAGTCCTATAAACGCCGCTGTGGTTGGATCCACTGCCCATGCAGGCCCCAAAAGGAAAGCGGGAACACCTGCCCACAGCAACAACAGCAAACCGAATGCAGTCAGGGTGATTTTCTCTGGCAGAGAAATGGGACCGAGTTCGTGCATTTTCTCTTTGGCAAACACCTGGGCATTGGGCGTTTGTTTGATTTGCGGCGGATAAAGCCAGTAGATCACCAGCGGAATGACAATCAGCGACACCAGTGCGGGTAGCAGTGCCGCTATGGCCCACATTCCCCAAGTCAGCTCAAAGGCAGAACCGGTTTCTTTCATGATCAGATTAACAATCAGAGGATTCGGTGCCGTGGCGGTAATAAACATCGCGGAAGTAATGGGGTTGATATTGTAATTCACCAGGGCTAAATAACGGCCAATTCTCTCAGTCGATCCAGGCTCGGGTTTTGAATTAAAGCTGTCGGAAATCGAGCGCATAATCGGGTGAATAATCCCGCCACCTCGGGCGGTATTACTGGGGGTGACCGGTGCCAGCAGGGTTTCGGCAATCGCCAGCGCATAGGCGATACCCAAAGTACTTTTACCCACCAGTGAAATAAAGTAGTAACCGATACGCGCGCCCAGTCCGGTTTTATTCAGACTTTGCGACAGCATGATGGAAATACCAATCAGCCAGATAAGATTATTTGAAAAACCGCTTAACGCGTCATTGAGCGCCGCGGTGGGTTTGCCGGGATTGGTCACTCCGGTGAGCGCGACCAGCGCTATGGCAATGATGGAAATGGCGCCAATGGGTAGGGCTTTGCCGATAATTGCCGCGATCGTGCCGACAAACAGTGCCAGGAGATGCCATGCGCTGGGCGTGACTTCTTGTGGCGCAGGAATAACAAACCAGATAATCAGTGTAATAATAATCGCGATCAGGGAGGGAACTGGTTTCAGTGGGGTCATCCGATCCATAATATTTTCACTCTTCCAGAGATAATCAACATCTCAGAAAAGCAGGCGCAATAATCTGAGATTAATGAATGCTTTTATTCTGTGATCAATGCTTCCGCATTGTTAGAGGTGCACCGATCGTTTCTCGATAATAGGTTTTGGAAGCGGCTGAGTAATTGTCCGAAATCATTGATAGTGCAGGAAGGGAATAAAAAAAGGGCGCTGTGCGGGTCAGAGTGAACTGACGGCACAGCGCCCTTTTTAATGCTTAATCGCCGTGATCACGGCGCAGGGATAGTGAAGCGCTTGTGGATATCTTCCAGCGAATTCAGTACGTCCTGATCCAGCGTCAGGTTCTGGCTGTCGATGTTGATCTTCAACTGATCCAACGTTGTTGCGCCGAGCAGGGTACTGGCAACAAACGGCTGCTGGCGTACAAAGGCCAGGGCCATTTGTGAAGGATCCAGACCGTGCTTTTTCGCCAGTGCGACATACTCAGCGACAGCAGCTTCAGACTGTGGTGAAGAGTAACGGGTGAAACGGCTAAACAGCGTGTTACGCGCATTGGCCGGTTTTGCGCCGTTGAGGTATTTGCCGCTTAGCGTACCGAAAGCCAGACTTGAGTAAGCCAGCAGCTCTACGCCTTCGTGCTGACTGATCTCCGCCAGACCAATCTCAAAGCTGCGGTTCAGCAAGCTGTACGGGTTTTGAATCGACACAATGCGTGGCAGATCGTGTTTCTCGGCCAGTTGCAGATAGCGCATCACGCCCCACGGTGTCTCATTCGATACGCCGATATAGCGGATCTTCCCGGCGCGCACTTGCTCATTCAGTGCTTCCAGCGTTTCCAAAATAGTGACTGGTGAGCTGTCGTCAGTGTACTGATAACCCAGCTTGCCGAAGAAATTCGCCGGACGCTGTGGCCAGTGCAGCTGATAGAGATCCAGATAATCCGTATTCAGGCGCTTGAGACTGGCATCCAGCGCGGCGCGTATATTTTTGCGATCCAGATATTGATCCGGACGGATGGCGTTATCGTTGCCGCGTGAAGGTCCAGAGACCTTACTGGCCAGTACGATCTTTTCACGATTGCCGCGGGCTTTCAGCCAGCTGCCAATATAGCTTTCGGTCAGGCCCTGAGTTTCAGGACGCGGCGGTACCGGATACATTTCTGCCGTATCAATCAAATTGATGCCAGCAGCAACGGCGTAATCCAGCTGTTGGTGGGCTTCGGCTTCGCTGTTCTGTTCACCAAATGTCATGGTGCCAAGTCCCAGTAAGCTCACTTCTAAAGAACTGTGGGGTATGCGGTGATATTGCATTGCCGGTCTTCCTTACTTTTTGAGGATGTCAGGCCGGTTAAAAGGGCCTCAACAGACCTTATGTCTATTTTAAATTGAAGACGTTATCTGTTTTAAAGACGTTGTCTGTGCGTCAGGGACGATATCTGACTATATACAAGCGATGCGGGTGGGGGAAGTGGCAAGCTGAGATCGGCAGAAAATGGTCATTCAGGCGTTCATCAAAAGCAAAAATGCCAGCGGTGAACTTACCCACTGGCATCCTTTCTGAGCACATCGACTTAACGTTTCATCACCTGGCTGACGTCGTCATTATTGATCTGACGCTCATTGCCTTGTTCATCGGTATAACTCAACAAACCGGTCGATTTATCCAGTTTAGGTTTACCGTCCGTCAGGATCATGTTGCCGTCTTTGGTTGAAATCACATAATCGCTGGCGCAACCGGCCAGACCAACTACGATCAGCGCTGCACTGATCATCAATAAGCCTTTTTTCATTACTGTTCCTTAATTGTGGGCTTGTTCAAACAGTTATCAGCGTAGCAAAACTCCCGGCTGACGTTAGGTGAAAAAGGGTTTTTTATGCCTGTAAAAGCAGAAAGATCAATTAAAGGAGAAAATGTCTGGCCAATAGAGGGCGGGTAAAACTCTTTTTGAGATAAAAACCTCGCGGGAGGGTCATGATAGGTTGACCAAATTCGCCGATGGCCTCTGTCAGCGCTTTACTGTTCGCACCTTTCGGGCGTAGCTGCAACACCTCGCCGTGGCGGGCGGTGATTGTTTCGACTTTCCCAAGCACAATGAGATCCATCAACTCTTCCCAATCCTGGCGCAGCTGTTGCTCTTCTTCGGCAGAAGGACTCCACAACAGCGGTGCACCAATCCTTCTTTCTGCCAAAGGGATCTGGCGTTCACCTTCCACCGGGATCCATAGTACGCGGGCCAGTTTATGACGAACATGGCTGCTTTCCCACGTCACGCCACTATTGCCTGTCAGCGGGGCAACGCAAACAAAAGTGGTTTCCAGCGGTTTTCCCGAACGATCAATGGGGATAGTTTTGAGTTCGATACCGATATCGGCGAAATCCTGCTCTGGCTTACTGCCGGCCATCGCCCCCAGATAGACTTCCAGCAACATTCCCACCCACCCTTTTTCACGTTTCAAGTCGGGTGGAATGGCCAGAGAAGCGTGCGCAGCTAACTCACCCAGTGAATAACCCGCAAGAGATTGCGCGCGTGCCAGTAACTCTTGCTCGTCACCAGGGGGGGTGGTAATCGGTAATGGAATCGACATACAACAGGTTCCGCATTGATTGGTTAATTTTCATACGCGGGTAAGGCGCTGGTGGAAATTAAAAGTTATACCCGTGAAGACCACAAATAATAGCATGATTTATTGCGGTTTTTTTTTCGAGGTATGTCGCAGCAAGGGTGAATAATTTAAGGTTAACCCACAGTTGAGGCGGACAATGAACAGGATCTTCCCCCTACTTATCCACAGATTTTCTGGATAACCCACTGCAATGACGATCACTGGTTCGATTTACAGGCTTGACTGCGGGGTGATTTTGCCATTTTGCCCCATAATTAGCCAACAGGGTGCATTTATCTGTGGATAAAAACGGCGTTGATGGATCTTTCGCCATCTGAGGATCTGCGCGTGGGTTAAGCCACTGGTAAACCCGGTGGAGAAGCTGTGAATTACTTTTAACATACTGAAATATAATAAATTAAATTTAAATCAAAAAGCGGGTAGGAAAAAGCTTAAAATAGTTTTACCCCTCTTGCTATGAAGTTCTTCACATACCTATCCACAGAAAAAGTGAATAAAATCGAACAAGTTTGACCTTGCCTGTTCATAACTCTGGGATTTGGCCTGACTTATCCCATTTTTATTGATGAAGATAGGCGCTAAGCAGTGGTTTACCGCCTCTTGGTAGTGTGAAACAATCAGAACATCTATGATTTTATGCTTATCGAGGTAGTCCGGTGATCGATGATGATGGCTACCGCCCGAATGTTGGTATCGTAATCTGCGACAAGCAGGGCCAGGTTTTATGGGCCAGACGATATGGCCAGCACTCCTGGCAGTTTCCGCAAGGGGGCATCAACCCTGGCGAAACTCCCGAACAGGCCATGTACCGTGAGCTGTTTGAAGAGGTGGGTCTTGGCAGAAAAGACGTGCGAATTCTGGCTTCGACCCGCAACTGGTTACGCTATAAATTGCCAAAACGTTTGGTGCGTTGGGATACAAAGCCGGTATGTATCGGCCAAAAGCAAAAATGGTTCCTGCTGCAATTGATGTGTAATGATGCCGACATCAACATGCAGCGCAGCAGTACGCCAGAATTTGATGGTTGGCGCTGGGTGAGTTTCTGGTATCCGGTGCGTCAGGTCGTGTCATTCAAACGTGATGTTTATCGTCGCGTAATGAAAGAGTTTTCCATGACTGTGATGCCAATGCAGGAAATTCCCGTGCCGCGCACATCTCCCGCTTATCGTCGGAAAAGAGGCTAAGTCACGAAGAAATGCTCACGCGTTTGCGAGAAATTGTTGAAAAGGTAGCGATGGCGTCCAGCCTGAATGATGCGCTGGATGTGTTGGTCAGTGAAACCTGCATGGCGATGGACACCGAAGTGTGTTCCGTCTATCTCGCTGACAATGATCGTCGTTGTTATTACCTGATGGCGACGCGGGGTTTGAAAAAACCCCGCGGGCGCACTATTGCGCTGGCTTTCGACGAAGGTATTGTCGGGTTGGTAGGGCGCCTGGCAGAACCCATCAACCTCGCCGACGCGCAAAGTCACCCCAGCTTCAAATACATCCCGCAGGTAAAAGAAGATCTCTTTCGATCCTTTCTCGGTGTGCCGATCATTCACCGACGTCAGCTACTTGGTGTGCTGGTTATTCAGCAGCGTGAACACCGGCAATTCGATGAAAGCGAAGAGTCTTTCATGGTTACGCTTGCCAACCAGTTGGCGGGCATTCTTTCCCAGGCCCAACTTAACGTTCTGTATGGCCGCTTTCGGCAGACCCGTGTTAAGGCACTGGCCGCTTCTCCAGGTGTAGCCATTGGTACCGGCTGGCAGGACAGCACGCAGCCTTCGCTCGATCAGGTCTACATGGCGTCCACGCTGGACACTGTGCGTGAGCGCGAACGTCTGACGCGTGCGCTGGAAGATGCCGGTGCCGAGTTCCGCCGCTTCAGTAAGCGCTTCAGCGCCAGTGCCCAGAAAGAAAGTGCGGCTATTTTTGACCTTTACTCGCACCTGCTTAACGACGCGCGCCTTAAGCGCGAACTTTTCTCTGAAATTGATAAAGGCGCAGTTGCTGAGTGGGCGGTCAAAAAAGTCGTGGAGGAGTTTGCCGCGCAGTTTGCCAGCCTGCAAGACACCTATATGCGTGAACGGGGCAGTGACTTACGTGCCCTCGGTCAGCGTCTGGTGTTCCATCTTGATGACACCATTCAGGGCAATACCCAGTGGCCGGAGCGTTTTATTCTGGTGACGGATGAACTGACGGCCACGTTGCTGGCTGAGGTTCCGCAGGAGCGTCTGGCCGGTGTGGTCGTGCGTGACGGCGCTTCAAACTCTCATGCGGCGATACTCGTGCGAGCTATGGGCGTGCCCACCATTATGGGGGCTGACATTCAGCCTTCGCTGCTCAACCAGCGTCAGCTGATTGTTGATGGTTATCGCGGTGAGTTGTTGATCGACCCAGAGCCGGTGCTGGTTAATGAATATAAGCGCCTGATCAGTGAAGAGATGGAGTTGAGTCAGCGTGCGGAAGATGACGTTGAACAACCTGCAGCAATGAAAAGCGGTGAACGGGTGCAGGTCATGCTGAATGCGGGTCTGAGCGCCGATCACGAAAAACTGTTCGGTAGCCGGGTTGACGGCGTGGGACTTTACCGCACCGAAATACCGTTTATGCTGCAAAGTGGTTTTCCCTCTGAAGAGGAGCAGGTGGCTCAGTATCAGGGCATGTTACAGCTGTTTCCTACCAAACCAGTAACCTTGCGCACCCTGGATATCGGCTCTGACAAACAGCTGCCCTATATGCCCATCAGTGAGGAGAATCCTTGTCTGGGCTGGCGTGGTATCCGTATCACCCTCGATCAGCCGGAAATTTTCCTGATTCAGGTTCGTGCGATGCTGAGGGCCAATGCGGCCACCGGCAATCTGGGTATTCTTTTGCCGATGATAACCAGCCTGGAAGAGATTGATGAGGCACGTCGTCTTATCGATCGCGCCGCACGTGAGGTGCAGGAGCAACTCGGTTACGACATACCTAAAACGCGTATCGGCGTGATGATTGAAGTCCCTTCGATGATCTTTATGTTGCCTTCACTGGCGGGGCGGGTTGATTTCCTCTCAGTGGGAACCAACGACTTAACGCAATATCTGCTGGCGGTGGACCGTAATAATACCCGCGTTGCGGGGCTTTACGACAGCCTGCATCCGGCGATGTTAAGAGTGCTAAAAAAGATTGTAACCGATGCCGAAGTTGCAGGTTTACACCTCAGTTTGTGTGGTGAAATGGCCGGTGACCCGATGGGTGCACTGCTGCTTACCGGCATGGGGTATCGCAACCTGAGTATGAATGGGCGCAGCGTTGCGCGTATTAAGTATCTGTTACGTCGTATTGATTTGGCTGACGCACAGGAACTTGCTCGTCGGGTACTGGAAGCACAATTCACCACCGACGTACGTCATATGACGGCGGCGTTTATGGAAAGACGTGGACTGGGTGGTTTGATTCGCGGCGGTAAATAGAAACCTTCAGGCATTCTCCTGCACGTCGCCGCTACGTTGAACGCCCTAAGCTCAGGGGGTGAGACGTTTTTTTACAGAACTTTTCCAGCCTGTCTTGTCCGTGGTGAGCGCGGCCTGTGCTATGATCCGGCCCCTGCTGACCCCTAACCGGGCGATAACAATAAACTAATTGTGGTGATAGATGAGTAACAGCTATCTGGCGTTTCCCCAGTTTGACCCGGTCATTTTTTCCGTAGGACCGGTTTCTCTGCACTGGTATGGCTTGATGTACCTGGTCGGTTTTGTCTTTGCGATGTGGCTGGCTGTGCGCCGTGCTAACAAGCCTGGCAGTGGCTGGACGAAGGAAGAAGTTGAGAACCTGCTGTACGCCGGATTCCTCGGTGTCTTCCTTGGTGGCCGTATCGGTTATGTACTGTTCTACAACCTGCCGCTGTTCCTTGATAATCCGCTTTATCTGTTCAAAGTGTGGGATGGTGGGATGTCTTTCCACGGTGGTCTGATAGGCGTCATCGTCGTCATGCTGTGGTTTGCACGCCGTACTAAGCGAACTTTCTTCCAGGTTTCCGATTTCATCGCGCCGCTGATTCCTTTTGGGCTGGGTGCCGGTCGTCTCGGTAACTTCATCAATGGTGAATTATGGGGTCGCGTAACCACTGATGTGCCATGGGCGATGCTGTTCCCAGGATCACGTCAGGAAGATATCGCTATCGCCGCCGCTGACCCTAAATGGCAGCCGCTGCTGAACCAATACGGTGTTCTCCCTCGTCATCCATCGCAGGTGTATGAACTGCTGCTTGAAGGCGTGGTGCTGTTTATCATTCTCAATCTGTTCATCCGTAAGCCGCGCCCGATGGGTGCTGTCTCTGGCCTGTTCCTGATTGGCTATGGTGCTTTCCGAATCATCGTTGAGTATTTCCGCCAGCCAGATGCCCAACTAGGTCTGTTTGACGGTTTCCTCAGCATGGGACAAATCCTTTCCATTCCAATGATTGTCATCGGTCTCATCATGATGATCTGGGCCTACCGCCGCCCGCAGAAACAATTGTCGTGAGGTAATATGAAACAGTATCTGGATTTAATGCAGAAAGTGCTCGATGAGGGCACACCTAAAGCTGACCGTACCGGTACGGGAACGGTGTCAATTTTCGGTCATCAGATGCGTTTCAATCTGCAAGATGGCTTTCCGCTGGTTACCACCAAAAAATGTCATTTACGTTCCATTATTCATGAGCTGTTGTGGTTCCTCAAAGGCGAAACCAATATCGCTTATCTGCGTGAGAATAATGTCTCTATCTGGGACGAATGGGCAGATGAGAACGGCGATTTGGGGCCTGTCTATGGTAAGCAGTGGCGCGCCTGGGGTACCGCTGATGGTAAGCAAATTGACCAATTGAGCAATGTGGTTAACCAACTGAAACAGGATCCGGACTCACGACGCATTATTGTTTCTGCGTGGAACGTCGGGGAGTTGGAGCACATGGCGCTGGCACCTTGTCATGCGTTTTTCCAGTTCTATGTCGCCGATGGCAAGCTCTCATGCCAGCTCTATCAGCGCTCATGCGACATTTTCCTTGGTCTGCCTTTCAACATTGCCAGCTATGCTCTGCTGGTACATATGATGGCCCAGCAGTGTGACCTGGAAGTTGGTGACTTTGTCTGGACCGGTGGTGATACGCATCTCTACAACAACCACATGGAACAGACGCATTTACAACTGGGTCGTGAGCCACGCGCACTGCCAAAATTAGTCATCAAACGTAAACCCGCGTCCCTGTTTGACTATCGTTTTGAAGACTTCGACATCGAAGGTTATGATCCGCACCCGGCCATCAAAGCCCCCGTTGCCGTCTAAGTTATGACACCCCGCCGGCTAAATGCTGGCGGGAATATTGCCTGCTGACCTCTCCTTCTTTATTCCCTGTCGGTTTTCTACGCCTTTCATCCGCTATCGCCAGATTAATTTCTGCCTGTCTTACTGCCTTGTGAGTCATCCCGCATAAACTTTGTCGCCCTGAATGAATGTTCGAAAATATTCCCGAGGAGTGCTGGAAAGCGTTGCTTTGCCTGTTGGCGGCAAAATTTCTCTGAGTAAACTCGCCGTATGAAAATAATCGGTGACTTAAAACAACAGGGCATGAGCCTGGTAGAAATCCTGCTGGTCATTATGCTAATTGCCCTCTGCAGCATGTGGGGGCTACACGGCTGGCAGGGTTATCAGCAGGCGCTTCGTCTTGAACAGAATGCGCAGAGATTGCGGCTCTATCTCGTTGGCCTGCAAACACAAGCCAACCTGTATAACCGTTCCATCATCTTATGGGTAATCGGGGGGGAACAGGGTTGTGTGGGATATTCAGCCCTCCCGGAAAATTGTGCTTCATCTGGCGTGCTACCGCGCTTTGTTGTATCTGAGCCTGACATGGAGGTTCTGGATTTCACGGACAAAGTGATGGGCTTTTATGGCATACGTAACGCGGCACAGGCAGGTCATCTTACCTTAAGAAACTCAGCGGGCAGTATCAGGCTGGTTCTGTCGGCCAGAGGGCGTATCAGGTTATGCAGCGAGGGCAAACCTATGCTCGGGTTAGCGCTATGTGTGTAAGCCACACGCGTTCACATGGATTCACGCTTCCAGAAGTGCTGATGGCACTGAGTGTCGGCAGCATGCTAATGCTCAGCGCGGCACAGCTCTACCCATTGCTGCGCCAGCGTAGTCAAAGCCTCAGCCGGCACTTCCAATTGGATCAACTGCTCAGGGGGACGCTTTTCAATATTGAAAAGGATTTACGGCGGGCCGGATTCTGCAACGGTGAGTGCACCGGTAAGGCCGTGATTATCGGAAACAGCGAAGGTGAACGGCCAAATTCCTGTGTCATCATCGCGTATGACTTAAACCGCAATGGGCGGTGGGATCTGCCCGGTAGCAGCGAACCCGACTACTTTGGCTACCGTTTGCGGCAGGGCGGCATAGAAACTCAGCGCGGAGCGGAAAATTGTACCGGTGTTGGCTGGGAAAAACTTCTGGATCCCTCAGAGGTGAAGGTAACGGAATTCAATCTTGCTGAGAGTGTTTCGCCCAGAGATGGCCATGTTTACTCCCTTATTTTGTCAGCCAACTGGAGCGATGTACCCAATATTCACCGGCGAATTGAAAAGCGGGTTGCGGGGTATCAGCAATGATAAGTCTTTATAGTGATAAAAATGACAAGCAGAGAGGCAGCGCAATGATCCTGAGTATCATGATGCTAATGTCGCTGAGTCTTTTGGTTTTGACGACGTTGGGCCAGCATTTGTCAGGTGCTTTGCTGCTTACCGCCAGTGAGCATCGCTATCTTTTGGCCTGGGAAAATGCGCAATCGTCGTTAAATTGGGGAGCAAAGCAGTCGTGGGCAATTTCCTCCGCAACGGCCTGGCAGTGTCAGCAGGGGAGCCTAACAACCGCCTCAGGGCAGCAGTCGCTCACGAGTTGCCTGCGCCCATCATTACGCAAAGAGGTATTTCTGCTCAAAGGTGAGGGTAAAGTGTCTGAAGGTTCGCCCCCGGTGGTGTTATTTCAGCATGTTACCGCCGGTAAAACTTCAGAGGGGCACTCTATGCTGACGCCGCAAAAGCAGGGTTGGCTGGACTTTTGCCCGGAATCAGATCCCGGCTATTGCGATGCACAGACCAAAGAGATCGCAGATGCAAAAGGGATTTAGTTTACCGGAAGCGTTGATAGCAACGCTGTTGCTGGCCGTGTCGCTGCTGGGTTTATTACAATATTATCAGTCGATTACTCAGGGGTTTATGCGTCAATGGCAGTTCAGGCAGGCGTGGTCCGAAGTGCATGCTCAACTGGATGTTTATGCTGCAACAGGGAAAGGCTATGACATATCTCGGGCTGGCTGGCAAAGCCAGATCGCCGCTGTGACAGGGCAGGGAAGATGTAAAACCGTTACCGCGCGCGTACAGACTCCTTCTGGGTATGTTGCAATTGCCTCGCGCCTGTTGTGTGAAGCAGAGACTTCAACCGGTTTATAACGTCAACAAAGTCAGCCGCCACGGCTTTGCATTACGTTTTAAGCCAGTTAGAGTAGTCTGCTGAGTTGTTAAATTACGCCTGTCATTTTGCCCTCAAGGAAGCGCTAATGTTTACGGTTTATCATTCAAATCAATTAGATATTCTGAAAACGCTCACCACGGCGCTGATTGAGGGACGCCCGCTTGCGGATCCTTTTCGTCAGGAAGTGATCCTGGTGCAAAGCCCCGGTATGGCCCAGTGGCTACAAATGGAGCTGGCACAGACTTTCGGCATTGCTGCCAATATCGCTTTCCCACTTCCTGCGACTTTTATCTGGGATATGTTTACTAAAGTTCTGCCGGGTATTCCGAAAGAGAGTGCGTTCAGCAAAGATGCCATGACCTGGAAGCTGATGTGGTTGCTTCCCCAAAAGCTGGGCGATGACGATTTTATTGCTTTGCGCAACTATCTGGATGATGACGATGACAAACGCAAAATCCACCAACTTGCAGCCCGCGTAGCGGATTTATTCGACCAATATCTGGTGTATCGGCCCAAGTGGTTACAGGCTTGGGAAAAAGAAACCGAGATCGAAGGGCTGGATGAGTCTCAGCGCTGGCAGGCTTCACTGTGGCGTGCGCTCTGCGAGTACACCAGAGAATTACAGCAACCTGAATGGCATCGCGCCAACCTGTATCAGCGCTTTATTTCTGAGTTGGACAAAGCCAAAGAGACACCGGCGGGCTTACCTTCCAGAGTTTTTATTTGTGGGATTTCCGCATTACCGCCGGTTTACCTCCAGGCGCTGCAGGCGCTGGGCAGGCATATTGATATTCACCTGATGTTCACTAACCCCTGCAAATACTACTGGGGCGATATTCAGAATTATGCATTTCTGGCGCGTCTGCAAAGCCGCAAGCGTCGCCATTTTCTTGAGAAATCTGAAGCCTCCCTATTTCGCGATCCTTTGCAGGCAGCGCAGCTTTTCAACGAGGAGGGCGAGCAAAATATCAGTAATCCGTTGTTAGCCTCATGGGGGAAGCTCGGGCGTGACCATATGTACTTATTATCGCAAGTAGATGAAATTCAAGAAGTACACGCCTTTGTGGATGTCGGGCATAACAACCTGTTGCACGCTATTCAGCAGGACATGCTGGAGCTGGAAGATAATGCCGTCATAGGTATGAGTGCGGAAACGTTATTACATAGCGATCAAAAACGAATTCTGGCACCTGACGATCGTTCTGTAAGTCTGCATGTTTGCCACAGCCCGCAGCGCGAAGTCGAAGTACTGCACGATAATTTGTTGGCATTGATCGACCAGAATCCTGATCTTACCCCGCGTGACATTATCGTGATGGTGGCTGATATCGACAACTATGCCCCCTATATCCAGGCCGTATTTGGTAATGCTCCCCCTGATCGTTATCTGCCTTTTGCTCTTTCTGACCGAAAAGCGAGTCAGGCACATCCGGCGCTTCAGGCCTTTATTTCGTTGCTAGACCTTCCGCAGAGCCGCTTTACGGCCGAGCAGGTACTGGGTTTGCTGGAGGTTCCCGCGCTCGCCGCTCGTTTCTCCATTGATGAAGATGGGCTCCGTCTGCTTCGCCAGTGGGTCGGAGAGTCGGGTATACGCTGGGGGTTGGATGATGACAACGTTCGCGAACTATCACTCCCTGCCACAGGTCAGCATACCTGGCATTTTGGCCTCACCCGCATGCTGCTGGGTTATGCCATGGACAGCCAGTCCGGTGAATGGCAGGGGGTTCTGCCTTACGACGAATCAACCGGGCTGGCAGCAGAGCTGGCCGGGCATCTTGCTGAATTACTGATGCAACTCAGTCAGTGGCGAATCAGGTTATCGCAACCCCGCGCGGTAGAGGGGTGGTTGCCCCTATGTCAGGAGCTGTTAACCACCTTTTTCTCCGCCGAAGGGGAAACAGAGATCGCTCTGGCATTGATTGAGCAGCAGTGGCAGAAAGTTCTCAGCCAGGGCGTGGCCGCGCAGTATCCGGATGTCGTGCCGCTGTCTATTTTGCGTGATGAGCTCTCATCCAAGCTCGATCAGGAACGTATCAGTCAGCGTTTTCTCGCCGGTCCTATTAACTTCTGTACCCTCATGCCAATGCGTTCGATTCCCTTCCGCGTGGTGTGTTTACTGGGAATGAACGATGGGATTTACCCAAGGACCTTACCCCCTTTGGGATTTGATCTGATGTCGCAAAAAGTCGAACGTGGTGATCGCAGTCGCCGTGATGATGACCGATACCTTTTTTTGGAGGCTCTGCTTTCTGCTCAGGATCACTTTTATATCAGCTATATAGGCCGTTCAATTCAGGATAACAGTGAGCGCTACCCTTCGGTGCTGGTAAGTGAACTGTTGGAATATATTGGGCAGAGCTACTGTCTTGAGGGCGAAAGCCATCTGGGGGCGGACGAGAGCGCTTTTCGGGTTAGCGCACATTTGCAGTGCTGGCATCCGCGAACGCCTTTTGATGCTGCCAATTTTGAAGCGGGTAATGAACATCAGAGCTATGCCGCTGAGTGGCTTCCTGCTGCCAGTTTGCAGGGCGATGAGGCCATCGATTTTAATCAACCGCTGCCACCCTTGCCTCTGTCTGAAGTGACGCTCGATAATCTGCTGCGTTTCTATCGGCATCCTATTAAGGCCTTCTTCCAGATGAGGCTGAACGTCAGTTTCGTCCTGGAAGAGACCGAACTCCCTGACGAGGAGCCTTTCATTCTTGATAATCTCGATCGCTATCAGTTCAATTCACTGTTGCTCAATACTTTGATTGACCAACAGGATAGTGCACAGCTTTTTTCCCGTATCAGGGCTTCGGGTGGGTTACCGTATGGCCCCTACGGCGAGATCTACTGGCAAAAGCAACTCGATGAAATGTCAGAACTTGCTGAACAGGTGCGTAGTGAAAGAGTGGAACACGCCAGTATTGAACTGGATCTACCGGTGGGTGACGTCCGGCTCACCGGCTGGCTGCACCAGGTGCAGGAGAATGGCCTCTTACGCTGGCGGCCAGCGGCACTGTTGGCACGGGATGGTCTATTGTTATGGATTGAACATTTAGCCTATTGCGCAGCCGGTGGAACAGGAGACAGCCGTATGTATGGGCGAAGCGGCACCGCCTGGCGTTACAGCGCTTTATCCCCGGAACGGGCAATGCAGCATCTGGAGGATCTCATTGCGGGATATCAACAGGGGATGAGCGAGCCGTTGGTCCTGCTGAATAAAAGTGGCTGGGCCTGGTTGATGCAATGTTTTGATCAAAGTAGCGGAGGCATTAGTCACGATGCTGAAAAGCAGGAGAAAGGGCGCAGTAAATTACTGCAGGCCTGGCAGGGGGATTATCGTGTCCCCGGCGAAGGTGCCGATCCTTATATTCAACGTGTTTTCCGTCAGATAAATACACAGAAGCTGGAGATAATTGTCCGCGAAGCTGAGCGCTTCCTCCTGCCTATTGCCCGCCACAATCTGGCATAGTAAAAGCTCAGGGGGTTACGGCAGGTTAAAGGTGGATTTTGGCAATTCTATGCCGCAAAAAATTCAACAACTAACCACCGCTTATGGGGTCTGAAAGATATCAAAAGCAGAAAACTGCTTACTGAGGTTCACGAGTCGTTGAACCATTTTTTTATATTGCCTGTGGGCATATTTATCTGATTGAGGGAGAGCGGCAATGCTAAAACAGCTTACCCGTGTTTGCGGGTTACTGTTGTTATCGGTTTTTTGGGTTCCTGTTGTATGGTGCGTAACTGACTGGCAGCCGTATTCACAAGCCATCAATAAAAGTCAGAATGATCCGCGTCAGTACCAGGCAATAAAATTGGCTAATGGTCTCACCGTATTGTTAGTTTCTGACAGTGAAGCCAGTAAATCTCTGGCGGCGCTGGCTATCCCGGTAGGTTCTCTGGAAGATCCGGATTCTCAACTGGGGTTGGCTCACTACACCGAGCATATGCTGTTGATGGGTTCCAAAAAATATCCTGAGCCCGAAAGTCTGTCTGAATTCCTCAAAAAACACGGTGGCAGCCATAACGGCAGCACTGCTTCCTACCGCACGGCGTTTTATCTTGAGGTTGAAAATGATGCGCTAGAGCCTGCGGTCGATCGCCTGGCGGATGCTATCGCCGAACCTCTTCTTGACCCTACTAATGCCGATCGTGAACGAAACGCGGTCAATGCCGAGCTGACTATGGCGCGTGCGCGTGACGGCATGCGTATGGCGCAGGTCCGGGCTGAGACTCTCAACCCGCTACATCCGAGTGCCCGCTATTCTGGCGGGAATCTGGACACCCTGAAAGATAAACCCAATAGCAAATTGCACGATGAGCTGACGGCGTTTTATCACCGTTATTATTCAGCCAATTTGATGGTGGCGGTGATTTACAGTAATAAACCTTTGCCGGAACTGGCGCAAATGGCCTCTGACACTTTTGGCAAAATTGGCAATCACAATGCTGAGGTGCCTGCTATTACGGTGCCGACCCTGACTGACGCACAGAAGGGCGAGATCATTCATTATGTCCCCGCACAGCCACGCAAGCAGTTACGAATAGAGTTTGCTATTGATAACAATAGCGCGGCATTTCGCAGTAAAACAGATACCTACATTAGTTATCTCATTGGTAACCGCAGCTCGAATACGTTGTCTGACTGGCTGCAAAAAGAGGGGCTGGCTGACGGGATCAACGCCGGTGCTGATCCGATGGTTGACCGTAACCAGGGTGTGTTTACTATCTCGGTATCGCTGACAGATAAAGGGTTAGCGCAGCGAGATAAAGTGATTGCAGCCATCTTTAGTTACCTTGCCGAAATGCGCCAACAGGGCATCAGGCAGGATTATTTTGACGAAATTGCGCATGTTATGGCGCTCGACTACCGCTACCCCGCCCTGACACGCGATATGGATTATGTTGAATGGCTGGTAGACACCATGCTGCGTGTTCCGGTTGAGCATGTTCTTGATTCACCTTACCTCACCGACCAGTTTGATCCGGCCGCGATCAGTTCACGTCTTGATGAGCTGACTCCTCAAAACGCGCGCTACTGGTATATCGGCCCTGATGAACCGCACAACAAAGTCGCCTATTTTGTTAATGCGCCGTATCAGGTCGACAAAGTACCGGCCGAAAAATTTGAACAATGGAAAAACGAAGGGCAGCAAATCTCACTCGCGCTGCCTGCTTTGAACCCTTATATCCCTGACTCGCTGGCGCTGGTTAATAAAGATGGTGCTGCCAACAAACCTGAATTGGTGGTCGAGAAAAAAGGGCTGCGGGTCTTCTATATGCCAAGTCGCTATTTCTCCGCTGAACCTAAAGCGAATGTCACAGTATCATTTCGAAATGCACAGGCGCTTGATAGTGCCAAAAATCAGGTACTGTACGGCCTGACGGATTATCTGACCGGCGTGGCATTTGATGAGCTGAGCTATCAGGCTTCAATTGGAGGAATCAGTTTTGCTACTTCGCCGGACAACGGGTTGCAGTTTACCGCCAGTGGTTTTACTGAACGACTGCCTGTCTTACTCAACAAGCTAGTTGACAGCTATCCGGATTTCAAACCGACTCAGGAACAGCTGGATCAGGCGAAGTCATGGTACCTCGAACGGCTTGCCTCCGCCGATAAAGGCAAAGCCTTTGAGTTGGCTTTACAACCGGTACAACTGGTGTCTCGCTTGCCTTATACCGAGCGGGAGGCGCGTGAAAAACTGGTTGCGGGTATCACGCTGGAACAGGTGAATGCTTACCGTGAAAGCCTGATCCACAATGCTGCAGTTGAGATCATGGTGGTTGGAAATATGACGTCGCCTCAGGTTAAGGCTATGTCCGAGGAGATAGTCAATAAAATCGGTGCCCACGGTACCCAGTGGTGGCGAGGTAGTCAGGTTGAAATTCATCACCCACAAAAGGTTAATATCCAGCGTCAGGGCAGCAGTACTGATTGCGCACTGGCGGCAGTCTATGTGCCGACGGGATACGATGAAGTTCAGAGCATGGCCTACAGTTCACTACTCGGACAGATTATTCAGCCATGGTTCTACAGCCAGCTGCGTACTCAGGAGCAGTTGGGATACGCCGTGTTTGCCTTCCCAATTCCGGTCGGCAAACAGTGGGGCATCGGTTTCCTGCTCCAAAGCAACAGTAAGCAACCAGATTATCTCTATCAGCGCTATCTGGCGTTCTATCCTCAGGCGGAGAAACGTCTGCGCGAAATGAAAAATGATGAGTTCGCCCAATACAAACAGGGGCTGATGAGCGAGATGCAGCAGCGGCCGCAAACCCTGGATGAAGAGTCCGATCGTTTTGCCAATGATTTTAGCCGTGGTGACAGCCGCTTTGAGACGCGCGATAAAGTTCTCGCCGTCATTAATGGTCTGACGCAGAACCAACTGGCAGATTACTTCCATAAGGGCGTAATCAAAATGCAGGGACTGGCAATGTTGTCCCAGGTCTCCGGTAATGATGGTAAACCTGCTGCTTATGCCGCGCCGGCAGGTTTTAAAACCTATCCAGACACCTCTGCATTACAGAAAACCTTTCCTCATCGTGTGAGTCAATAATGGCAGAGAGTACTGCGCAAAAACTGGATCCCCTCACGCTACCGCTCACCGGGGCCAGGCTGATTGAGGCGTCGGCGGGGACGGGAAAAACGTTCACACTGGCCGTGCTCTATTTACGTCTATTGCTGGGTTTAGGTAAAAATGCGGCTTTTCCGCGCAGCCTGACGGTGGAAGAGATTCTGGTAGTGACCTTTACTGAGGCGGCGACCGAAGAGTTACGCGGGCGTATACGCAGTAATATTCATGAGTTGAGGCTCGCGTGTGTGCGTGGGCAAAGTAGTAATCTGATAATGACGGCGTTGATGGCGCAAATTGACGACTTGCCTTTCGCTGCACAAACCTTATTGGCCGCCGAAAGGCAGATGGATGAAGCCGCGATTTATACCATTCACGGTTTTAGCCAGCGGATGCTGACCCACAACGCTTTTGAGTCAGGGATCTTGTTTGAACAAACGTTAGTGCAAGATGAGCTGCCGCTTCGTCGTCAGGCCTGCGCGGATTTTTGGCGTCGTCATTGCTATCCGTTGCCGTTGAGTATTGCGTGGGCTATTTCTCAAGAGTGGAGTGGGCCAGAAGCTCTGTTAAGCGATCTCTCACCGTATCTGCATGGTGAGATGCCAAAACTACGCCAGCCGCCTGCCGATGATGAAACAATAGAAATCCGTCATCAGCGGATAATCAGCCGCATTGATACTGTTAAAAGCCAGTGGCGCGCTGCGGCGGCCGATCTTGGGGCTATTATTGCTGATTCCGGCGTCGATAAGCGCAGTTACAGTACCCGTTTTTTACCCCTGTGGCTGGATACCGTCGGCCAATGGTCTTTGCAGGAAACGCAAGATTACACCCTGCCAAAAGAGCTGGAGCGCTTCCGGCAGTCAGTGCTGTTTGAGAAAACGAAAAAGGGTAACCCGCCACAACATCCGCTCTTTGACGTCGTCGATGCGATTTATACTGAACCACTGTCCCTGCGTGATCTGATTATCGCCCGCGCGCTGAGTGAGATACGTTTCACCATTCAAAAAGAGAAACGCCAGCGAGCTGAACTGGGCTTTGACGATCTGCTGAGTCGGCTGGACGGTGCCTTACAGCAACCCGGCGGAGAACTGCTGGCGCAGGCGATTCGTAGCCGTTATCCGTTGGCGATGATTGATGAGTTCCAGGACACCGACCCCCAGCAATACCGGATATTCCAGCGCCTGTACGTTAATCAGCCACAGTGCGGTCTGCTGTTGATTGGTGATCCCAAACAGGCGATTTATGCTTTCCGTGGCGCAGATATTTTTACCTACATGCGCGCCCGTTCGCAAGTTAGTGCTCACTATACAATGGACACTAACTGGCGCTCATCCGTTAGCATGGTAAATGGTGTCAACCGCCTGTTTTCTCAGGTAGATTCGCCTTTTATTTTTTCGCAAATTCCCTTTTTACACGTTGCACCGGCACCTAAAAATGCCGACCTGGCTTTTGAATTTGCCGGTGTGAAACAACCCGCTTTGCATTTCTGGTTACAGCCGGGGGAAGGCGTTGGAGTAAGCGATTACCAACAACTCATGGCACGGCAGTGCGCTGCACAAATCCGTGACTGGTTGACTGCCGGCCAGCAGGAGCAGGCATGGCTGGTGAATGCTAAAGGTCGTCAGCCCGTACAGGCATCGGATATCACGGTTCTGGTCCGTAGCCGTGCTGAAGCAGCGTTAATTCGCGACGCACTCAGCGGTCTGAATATTCCTTCGGTTTATCTTTCAAATCGCGACAGCGTGTTTGATACCGCCGAAGCGAAAGATATTTTATGGATCCTGCAGGCTGTTCTGGCCCCCGAGCATGAACGCACCTTGCGAAGCGCCATGGCAACAGGCGTTATGGGGCTCGATGCGCTTACGCTTGACCGGCTGAGTAACGATGAGCGTGCGTGGGACGCACTCGTTGATGAGTTTGATGGGTACCGGCAGCGGTGGATGCGTCGCGGTTTTTTGCCGATGCTGAAGTCATTAATCAGTCATCGTCACCTGGCCGAAAATTTACTGGCTATGAACGGCGGAGAGCGGCGCCTTACCGATTTATTGCACCTGGGGGAACTGTTGCAGGAAGCCGCGGCTCAACTCGACAGTGAGCACGCTCTGGTACGCTGGGTAGCACAGCAGATATCGGCCCCTGACCGGCAGTCACAAAGCCAGCAGTTGCGTCTGGAAAGTGACCGGCATCTGGTTCAGGTGGTGACGATCCATAAATCTAAAGGACTGGAGTATCCGCTGGTCTGGCTGCCTTTCATCAGCAACTTCCGCCAGCAGCAACAGGGGCTGTATCACGATCGCGACACCTTTTCCGCCATGCTCGATCTCAACAACGACGAACAGAGCCAGATGCTGGCCGAAGAGGAGCGTTTGGCAGAAGATCTCCGGCTGCTGTACGTTGCGCTAACCCGTTCTGTTTACCACTGTAGCGTGGGCATTGCCCCGTTGATTCAGGGAACACGAAAAAAACAGGACAACACCGATTTGCACCTCGGCGCATTGGGTTATCTGGTACAACAGTCCCAAGCGGCTGACGCCCAGGGGCTAAGCCAGTATTTATCAGGGTTAAGTTGTGATGACGTAGTGTTTTCAGTCATTGATTCCCCGGAACAAACACCATGGATACCCCCTGCTGACATAAGCAAAACGCTTTTGGCGCGGCAGGTTGAGCGAAAAATTCAGGATAACTGGCGGGTCACCAGTTATTCCGGTCTGCAACAGCACGGGACAGCACTGGCGCAAGACTTACTGCCGAGACTTGATGTCGAAGCGGCGGGCGAGCAGCAACCTGCTGCTGAGCCGCAGATGAGTGCACACGCCTTCCCGCGGGGGGCTTCGCCCGGTACTTTCCTGCACAGTATTTTTGAGGAGATCGCCTTCGACCAGCCGGTAGATGAAGAATGGCTGCTTGAGAAGCTGAGTGCTCAGGGGCTGGATCCCGCATGGCTGCCGGTGCTGAAAACCTGGATAGATGCCATTTTACAAACGCCACTGGGTGAACCGAAGTTAACACTGAGCGCACTGGACAGTGAGAAATTACAATCAGAACTTCAATTTTACCTGCCTATCGACGGTCTGCTGCAGGCTCCTGATTTGGATGCAGTCGTTAAGCGCTACGACAGCTTGTCCGCGCTCTGCCCGCCACTGAATTTCCAGCAGGTAAAAGGCATGCTGAAAGGGTTTATCGATTTGGTCTTTTACTGGAACGGTCGCTATTACCTGCTTGACTATAAATCTAACTGGCTGGGCGAAGACAGCAGTGCCTATACCGAACCCGCGATGGAAAGTGCCATGGCTGAACATCGCTATGATTTGCAATATCAGCTCTATACGCTGGCGCTGCATCGTTATTTGCGTCATCGCGTCTCCGGTTACGACTATCAGCAGCATTTTGGTGGCGTTATCTATCTGTTTTTGCGTGGAATGAATGCGGAACATCCTGGCAACGGCGTTTTTCGCCGCAGGCCATCTGAGGCGTTCATTAACTGCCTCGACCGGCTATTTAAAGGGGAGGCCGTCGCAGATGAACAGCCTGTGGAAGGCAGCTTATGAACCTCTTATATGAACAAGCGCAGAATTCAGGTGTGCTGAGAGCCCTGGATGTACAGTTCGCCCGTATGATTACGGGCGATGACATGGCGGGGAGAGACCAGGCTGCACTGATGCTCGCTGCCGCCTGTCTGAGTGCCGAAGCCGGTAGTGGCCATGTATGTCTTCATCTGGAGCAACTTCAGCCGGATATCCTGTTTGATGGGCGTTTCCCTACGCTGGCGAGTGCACTCTGGCAGTCCGCCGGTGAGCCGGATACTGAAGGGTGGCTGGCACTGCTTGGGCAGCATCCATCAGTGAGTGATGGTACGCGCCCTGCGCCGCTGGTACTGAATGAGCACCGCCTTTATTTACAGCGCATGTGGCAGAGTGAAGGCGAAGTGGCGGCGTTTTTCAATACCGGGCAGTCAGTGGACTCCTCTCTCAGGGTTGATGAAAACAGGCTCAGGGAGATCCTGGATTCTCTGTTTGGCGAGGCGATGCCTGGACAGGACATTGACTGGCAGAAAGTGGCAGCTGCCGTCGCAGTAACACGGCGTATCTCAATTATTTCCGGTGGGCCTGGCACGGGTAAGACGACCACGGTGGCCAAACTGCTTGCGGCCCTGGTTCAGCTTTACCCAGAGCAGAAATTACGTATTCAGCTGGCAGCACCGACGGGGAAAGCGGCGGCGCGTTTAACCGATTCTCTCGGTCAGGCCAGCTTGAAATTACCGCTCAGTGCAGCAGAACGGGAAATTTTCCCGGCTGAAGCCTCAACGTTGCATCGTCTGTTGGGAGCTCAACCCGGCAGTCAGCGTATGCGCTATCATCGTGGTAACCCGTTACATCTCGACGTGCTGGTGGTCGATGAAGCTTCAATGGTCGATTTACCCATGATGGCACGTCTTATCGAAGCGCTGCCAGAACAGGCAAGGGTGATATTTCTTGGAGACCGTGATCAGTTGGCATCGGTTGAGGCCGGCGCGGTGCTGGGGGATATCTGCCGCTTTGCCGAGCAGGGCTACAGCCCGGAACGCGCGGCCCAGCTCAGTCTTTTAACGGGTTGTGAGTTAAAACCAACGCCAGTTGAGCAGCCGGCGAAAGTGCGTGACAGCTTGTGTCTGCTGCGGCGTAGCTATCGCTTCGATGCCGGTTCGGGCATTGGTCGTCTGGCCACTGCAGTGAATGCGGGCAACGGTGCAGAGGCGATAAGTATTCTGGCAAAAGGTCTGCCCGAAGTCAGGGGTTACCCGTTGAATGAAACGGACGATTTTCAGTCTTTGCTCGATGCTTGTGTGAGCGGTTATAAACCTTATTTGCAGGAGGTCGCTCAGGGGAGGTCGGCTGATGCCGTTCTTGAAGCCTTTGGTCGTTTTCAGGTGCTCTGTGCTTTGCGTGAAGGGCCTTTTGGTGTGAAGGGGCTGAATGAGCGCATTGAACAGTTGCTTAACCGTAAAGGGTTTATCCGCCGACCCGCGGCGCTGGCAGGCAAATGGTACGCTGGCCGTCCTGTAATGATTAGCCGGAATGACAGTGCATTGGGATTATTTAATGGCGATATCGGTATCGCCTTACAGGATGAACAAGGCGAGTTGAGAGTCTGGTTCCAGCTTCCAGGTGGAGAAGTTAAATCTGTGCAACCAAGCCGTTTGCCGGCGCATGAAACGGCTTACGCTATGACGGTGCATAAATCTCAGGGATCAGAGTTCGAGCATACGCTGTTGGTGTTGCCCAACCACTTCCTGCCAGTCCTGACCCGAGAATTGGTCTATACCGCAATTACCCGTGCGAAAGCGAAGCTTTCACTGTATGCCAATGAAAAAGTATTCAGTATTGCGACCCGCACGCGTACCCTACGCCGCAGCGGGCTGGTACAGAGGCTCAGTGGGCAGGAATAGTTACTGACTGACAGCCTATTAGCTAAAACGGGACGCTTTCATGCAAGTGGAAGCGTCCCGTTATTGTTTAATCTGATCAGTTCAGAGCTCGGTCAGCAGAATCTTAGAGCGGCGCTGATAGTTATACATCTCCTGCTTTTGAATGGGCAGAACGTCAACTTCGGCTGGTTTAAAACCACGCTCCTGGAACCAGTGAATGCTGCGCGTGGTCAGCACGAACAGACGGTCCAGACCCATCTGTTTGGCCTGACTGGCAACCCGTTTGAGCAGCATTTCACCGCGTGACGAGCTGCGATAATCCGGATGAACTGCCACGCAGGCCATTTCGCCGATACGCTCTTCCGGGAACGGGTAGAGCGCGGCACAAGCGATGGTCAGGTTATCGCGCTCGATAATCGTAAATTTATCGATCTCCATCTCCAGTTGCTCACGCGAGCGGCGAACCAGAATACCCTGCTGCTCAAGAGGACGGATCAGTTCGAGTATGCCACCGATATCATTGATGGTGGCACGGCGAACTTGCTCGGCACTCTCCATCACGATTTGCGTGCCGATACCGTCACGGGAAAACAGCTCCTGAACCAGTGCGCCATCTTCCTGATAACTGATGAGATG
>Ga0105855_1000032_pt1 | contig 78426 bp, 75 predicted proteins | sample OrgsoiDNA_201059_FD_89680 | JGI IMG/M metagenome (GOLD analysis project Ga0105855, IMG submission 89680) | Permafrost soil microbial communities from the Arctic, to analyse light accelerated degradation of dissolved organic matter (DOM) -... | ecosystem: Environmental > Terrestrial > Soil >... | reverse complement strand
TTTTTCAGGCTATCCACATGTTCAATCATCAGATCAATATCTCTGATCAATTCATCAAAATTCTTTGCCACTGATTTTCCTTCGCTCGGCGAAAGCCGAAGAATACCACCGCCGTTGTCAGGCGAGAAGCCAGCAAGAGAGGGAAAGATAAATTTCAGCACACATTGATTTCATTTTGCGGGCCTGAAATCACTGCAAAAAAAACGCCGGAGGGCTAAACCCACCGGCGTATGTCAAGGCTGCACTCACTATCAGGCGTTTTTAAGTGAAGCCATATCCACCACGAAGCGGTATTTCACGTCGCTTTTCAGCATACGCTCATACGCACCGTTGATGTCCTGCATGTTGATCATTTCAACGTCGCAACTGATGTTATGCTCGGCGCAGAAATCCAGCATTTCCTGCGTTTCCGCGATACCGCCAATCAGAGAACCGGCAACGGTTTTGCGCCCCATAACCAACTTGCCGCTGTGCAGCGCAGGCTCAATAGGCTCAATAAGGCCGACCAGAATATGGGTACCATCACGTTTGAGGGTATCCAGATACGGGTTGAGATCGTGCTGGTTAGGTACGGTATCGAGGATGAAGTCGAAGTGGCTTTTTACTGCTTCCATCTGCTTTTCATCGGTGGACAACACCACGTGGTCTGCACCCAAACGATAGGCCTCCTGCTCTTTGCCAGCAGAACGGGTAAACAGTGTGACATCCGCACCCAGTGCTTTAGCAAATTTCAGGCCCATATGGCCCAGACCGCCCAAACCGACGACGGCCACTTTATGGCCTTTGCCCACTTTCCAGTGTTTCAGTGGTGAATAGGTGGTAATACCGGCACACAGCAGCGGTGCGGCAGATTTGATATCCAATTTTTCAGAAACACGCAGGACGAATTTCTCTGATACCACGATCTGCTCGGAATAGCCGCCATAAGTCATCATGTTGTCATGACGATCATGGGAGTTATAGGTCATGGTCGCGCCTTCTTCACAGTACTGTTCCAGGCTTTCCGCGCAGGACTCACAGTGCTGACAAGAATCGACCATACAACCTACGCCAACGGTATCACCCACGCTGAAGCCTTTTACTTTGGCGCCAACTTTGGTCACACGGCCAATAATCTCGTGGCCCGGCACCATCGGATAGATGCTTGAATGCCATTCATTACGCGCCTGGTGAATGTCTGAGTGACAGACACCACAATATAAAATGTCGATAACGACGTCGGTATCACGCGGATCGCGACGTACAAAATTATGGGGTGCCAACGGCGCATCAGCGGACGTTGCAGCAAAACCTCGGACGTTAAGGGTCATCTGTTCTCTCCTGAGGGGTAATCGATAGATAAAATGCGTCAGTACAAACGGTACTGACGGCATTAAGTATGAGCCTTGTGCAGAGAAAATCGTTATAACGATCCTCGCCATAACTTGCCTGAATCTGTTTTTTTCAGGATATATGGCTAAGACCTGCGCAGCGACACAGCAGATGAGCCGCGTCGCTGTCGGGAAGGCAGAGGGATTGGGGGTCTATCAGATCAAACGGGCGACTTTCAGCTCACTTTTCAGATAAGCATAATAAATCGGTGCAGCGACCACGCCCGGCAAACCAAAAGCGGACTCAAAAATAAGCATCGCCAGCAACACTTCCCACGATTTGGCGTTAATCCGCGTACCGACAATGCGCGCATTGAGGAAGTACTCCACCTTATGAATGATAATCAGGTACGCCAGGACCAGCGCACCGACCCATAAAGAGAGCGAGAGGCCAACAATGAAAATCACCGTATTCGAGATGAGATTACCAATCACCGGCAGTAATCCGCAAACGAAGGTGAACACCACCAGCGTTTTTGCCAACGGCAAATGAATGCCAAACAGTGGCAGGATACCAAACAGAAACACGCCAGAGAGCACGGTATTGATGAGTGAAATCTGGAACTGAGCAAAGACCACATTGCGGAATGCATCGCTCAGCAGGCGGATGCGTTGCAATAAATCACTCTTGAGTGGCGCATGTTGCGCGTCTTTATCGTGACGCTGGAGGGAGACTATCGCGCCAAGAATCATACCGATTAGCATGGTGACAAAGGCATGGGCAGCGTTTTTCCCCACCGTCTGTATCATCGCCACGTGCTCGCGCAGCCACTGAAGGAATTCACGCTGTAGTTCTTCAATATTGGCGGGAAGATAGTGCAGCATCACCGGCGAAATTCGGCTTTGCGCATCGCTCAGCAGTCGGGAAACCATGGCATTAAATGCCGCCGGGTTTTTCACATCCAGCATGAGGAAATTGGTGATACCGACAACAATCAGGATCAGTGCACTGACCACAATAGTGCTGATCAGCGCCACCACCAGCCAGCGAGCCCGTTCACCGCTGATGATCTTCTGAAAGTGAGGCGTCAGTCCATTGACCAGCTCATACACCACAAAACCGGCGATAAAACACGCCAGTAAATGCAGGGGAAGAATAAGTAACAGCCCGCCCATGATAATCAATAAACTGAGCCAGCGGATGTGATGCGATCTCATTAACTGCATTGTCTGCGTCCTTAACATTCAATTGCCGGGCATCGTCCCGCTTCTTCGGTCAACGTCCCGTTGACTATCATAGCACCGTTGTTTCCTACACTACGCTGTACGCAGGTGAAACCGATAAGAAATTTTTGACAGTCATCCCCTGTCTTTTATCATGGTCATCTACCATGATGAATCCTCGATCTTGATAAAGAAAATCTGAGTAACAGGCGAAAAAGATGTCAGAACTGATCCGCGAAAAATTATCCCTGCCAGAGGGCCATAGCAAATTACTCCTCCACTCTTGTTGTGCGCCCTGCTCCGGCGAGGTGATGGAAGCCATTCAGGCATCCGGTATCGACTACACCATCTTCTTCTACAACCCGAATATTCATCCGCAAAAAGAATATACCCTGCGTAAAGAAGAGAATATGCGTTTTGCGCAGCAGCACGGCATTCCTTTTATTGATGCTGACTACGACAGCGATAATTGGTTTGAACGGGCGCGCGGCATGGAAAAGGAACCTGAGCGCGGTATCCGTTGCACCATGTGTTTTGACATGCGCTTTGAGCGAACGGCGTTGTATGCATTTGAACATGGCTTCAGCGCCATCACCAGTTGCCTGGGTATCTCCCGCTGGAAAGATATGCAACAAATTACCGGTTGTGGCATTCGGGCCGCGGCCCCTTATCCAGGCATGGTCTATTGGGATTATAACTGGCGCAAGAAAGGCGGTGCGGCGCGGATGGTAGAAATCAGTAAGCGCGAACGCTTCTACCAACAGGAGTATTGCGGCTGCGTCTATTCCCTGCGTGACAGCAACCTGCACCGAAAATCCCAGGGAAGGGAATTGATAAAACTTGGCGTCAAATATTATGGCGACGAAGACGACGAATAATATTTTCCCTCCACTCCTTTAGGATAAGACCCGGTTAACTGACCGGGTTTATTTCACTGCTATATTTCCAAATACCCCGTTAAATAAACCAATCACTCTAGGATGTGCAGTTATTTATTCTACGCCTTACGGTAATAACATAAATCATCGCTGCCTTCCCATTCTCCTGCCATTAGGTCTGAGTCTTGCACTCGGCGAATGCGCTTGATACTTTCCGGCTCAGCACGTGAATTATTCGATATTAATATAATTAATAACTCAAAGTTATTATATCGTTACGGGCACTGAAAAAATATAAAAGTCAGTTTTTAGCTTTCCATAAACATTACAGACAACAGGGGTAATAATAATGTGGGTACTGATTGGCATCCCAATTGTGGTGCTGGGTTTTGCGTTACGTTTTAATCCACTTTTGGTGGTCACCATCGCCGGTATTTCAACCGGTATTGCCGGCGGAATGCAGACGGTAGAAATTATCAGCGCATTCGGCAAAGCCTTCACCGATAACCGCTATATGGGGCTTATCTGGCTTACGCTGCCGGTCATTGCGCTGCTTGAACGTAGTGGATTGAAAGAGCAGGCCCGTCACCTGATTTCAAAAGTACATGCCGCCACCACCGGGCGCGTGCTGATGCTTTACTTCTTCCTGCGTCAGATGACTGCCGCACTGGGCCTGAACTCGCTCGGAGGCCACGCGCAAATGGTACGCCCGCTGATAGCGCCGATGGCAGAGGCCGCCGCGGTCACCAAATACGGTGATTTGCCCAGCGATGTACGCCAAAAAATCCGCGCCAATGCGGCTGCCGTGGACAATATTGCCGTCTTCTTTGGTGAAGATATTTTCATCGCCGTACAGTCTATCTTGTTAATCAAAGGTTTCCTGGAGCAAAACGGCATCTCAGTCGAACCGCTGCACCTGTCGGTCTGGGCTATCCCCACCGCTATTGCTGCGCTGATCATCCACTTTATCCGCCTCTGGCTGCTTGACCGCTCACTGGCAAAACGTTTTGACAGCCAGCACGGAGGCGTAGCGCCATGATCACTCTGCAGACGGTTTATATTCTGGCAGGCCTGATGTTCTGTGCCTTCGCGATTTACAACCTGAAAGATAAAAGCAACAGCCGCCGCTGGGTCAATGCGCTGTTCTGGGGCGTGTATGGCGTCACCTTCCTGTTCGGCGGCGAATTGCCACATTTCGTCACCGGTTGTCTGGCGATACTGCTGGCAGTCATTGCCGGAACCGGCAAACTTGGGAAGGGGAAAACAGACACTGACCAGCCTGAAGCCGTGGCGCGGCGTGAATCAGGAGCCAAACGTTATGGCAACAAGCTGTTCATCCCGGCCCTGATGATCCCGCTGGTGACGCTCATCGGTACCCTGACGCTCAAGTACACTCCGTTCGTAGAAGGCAAAAACGTCACGCTGATCTCACTGGTTATCGGAACGCTGGTGGCGTTTGTGGTTGCCCTGGTGATGCTGCGCGACTCTCCGCTGAAAGCCATCCGTGCCGGTGGTCAGACAATGGACACCGTCGGCTGGGCTGCCATTTTGCCGCAGATGCTGGCCGCCCTTGGCGCGCTTTTTGCCCTTGCTGGCGTGGGGGGTGTGGTGGCTGATCTGGTCAAAAGTGTGATTCCGCTGGGTTCACCGCTGGCGATTATTGTCGCCTACACCTTTGGGATGGCGCTGTTCACCATGATTATGGGCAACGGTTTTGCCGCATTCCCGGTGATGACCGCCGGTATCGGCCTGCCGCTTATCGTCAATCAGCTCGGCGGTAATCCGGCCATTATGGGCGCAATCGGTATGCTTTCCGGCTTCTGCGGCACACTGATGACACCCATGGCGGCCAATTTCAATATTGTTCCGGCGGCGCTGCTTGAGTTGCAGGATAAAAACGGCGTCATCAAAGCGCAATGGCTGACCGGTGCCCTGTTGCTGCTGGTCAACACCGCGCTGATGTACCTGTTTGTATTCCGCTTTTAATGCCTGATACAGGAATGAAAATAATGACAATGCAAATGACGCCAGAGATGGCGTCCCGTTTTGCCCTGATGGCACTCGATCACCTGAACCGCGAATTTCCCAACAAACTGATGCATGCCATGAGTGGCCCGCAGGATGCCAAAACACCACGCGCGCTGCACCCGATTTTCTATGGCAGCTATGACTGGCACTCCTGCGTCCACGGATACTGGCTGCTATTAAAACTGCTGGATAAATACCCGCAGTTGCCACAGGCGGCTGAAATCATTGACGTGGTTGACCGCCACTTCACGGAGGAAAACGTTGCCGGTGAAATGGCCTATCTGCAACAGCCGCAGCATGCCGGGTTCGAGCGGCCGTATGGCTGGGCGTGGTTCCTGGCCTTGACGCAGCAACTCAACACCCTGCAGCTTGCACAGGCAGCGGGCTGGGCAAAAAATCTTGCGCCGATGAGCCGTTTTTTTGAGAACGCCTTCTGCGAATTTTTGCCCAAGGCCACCTATCCGCTGCGCGTGGGTAGCCATTTCAATACCGCTTTTGCCCTGGCAATAACGCTGGAGTATTCCCGCAGCATTAACCACACCGCGCTCAGTTCGTTGATTGAAGAAACTGCCTGTCGCTGGCATATAGAGGATGTTAACTGTCAGGCATGGGAACCGGGTGGCGATGAGTTTCTGTCGCCGTCTTTGATGGAAGCGGAGCTGATGCGCCGGGTACTGCCGCATGAAGAATTTCTGACATGGTTTGGGGCATTTCTGCCAGATTTGGCAAGAGGTCAGCCGGCCACTCTGTTTACACCAGCAACGGTGACAGACAGAACCGACGGTAAAATCGGCCACCTTGATGGGCTGAATCTCAGCCGCGCCTGGTGTCAGCGATCGCTGGCCACCGCCTTACCGGCAGGTGACCCACGCGTGCAACCTCTGCGCGACAGTGCTGACCGGCATTTATCCGGCGCGCTGGAGCATCTCGACACCGACTATATGGGGCAACACTGGCTTGCGACTTTTGCCCTGCTGGCACTGGAAGCCTGACCTGACTGCGCGGGAGTCTAGCGAATGATCCCGCGCGTCGAAAGGCGAAAGAATTCGTTAAAACAGTAAAGCAGTGGAAACTCGATGCTCAGGCGCAGCACTTCAGATTTCACTTCATCAATCGCCACACCGTCATGAAAAAGTTTGGCGTAGATTGAGAGCAGTATTTCTCTGAGCGGCGGGTTGGCATTCACGAAGGCCAATGCCAGGGCGTTGAACCCTTCAGGCACGGCGTGATTACCGCTGGCACAGACGTAAGGTGGAACATCCTGTACTACGCCGGACTGATCGGCGATCCTCGCTCCCTGCCCGATCACACAAAACTGATGAATAGCGCACATCGAACCTATCTGAGAGAAATTCCCGGCCACCACGTGCCCGGCCAGACCGCTGTTGTCACCGATCAGGACAGAATTACCCACCACACAATCATGTCCGATGTGCACATTGTTCATCAGACAGTTATGGTGGCCAATCCGGGTACTTTGTACGCCTTGCAGGGTCCCACGATGAATCGTCGCATTTTTACCAATCTGGTTATCGTCACCCAGCACCACCGTTGTCGCTTCGCCACGGTATTTGAGATCCTGATTGCTTTCACCTACCGATGCAAACTGACCTATGACATTATGGCGGCCGATATAGGTGTGTCCGTTTATCACCGAGTGGGAAGCAATCACCGAGCCTTCACCTATCACGACATGGGCCCCGATGACGCAAAATGCACCAATACGGACATGGGCGCCTATAATCGCGCCTGGCGCAACAACAGAGTTACTTGCCACGATGGCAGTGGTTGAAATCAACGCAAAAGTCTCCAGATACCCGCAAAAGGGCATCAGTGATCGTTTTCACAGAAGGAAAATCGACAGAAAATTGGAGTCGCGCTGAAAAAACAGAAGGGCATTCAGAGAGCACGCAAAGTAGTGTGATGGTCAATTCATCTGACCATTGTTTTACACACGCTGCCCAGCATACGGGTATTGAACCACTAAGTGACTATTTTATATTTTATTTATTTTATGAACCTTTTGCCGACTCAGGGCCATCTCCTGCGGATTAAGGCTTTCTTAAGATTGCCTGTTTAGAATCGTGACCATCCTGATTCTGTCAGCCTATTTCACACCCGGCCGTCTACTTTTGCTGTTAATTCATTCAGCAGGTTGCCTTTTTGTTGGAGTTATTCTTGCGCAAATTCACTCCTAAAGTCAGTTTCCTTTCACTGACTTTACTCTTGAGTCTCTATTTTACTTTTGTCATCAACTTCCCGATTTTGCTGCATTTTTACCGGATACTTCACGCGCTCCCTGCCTTCAGCATAGGTTTTGCCCTCACGATCCCCGTGGTGCTGTTCGCTGCCCTGAATTTTGTCTTCACCCCCTTCACTTTCCGCCCGTTACTTAAACCTTTCTTCATTGTTATTTTGCCGGTCAGTGCGCTTGCCAGCTACGCCATGTTCAAATACCAGATTATTTTTGATCGCGGCATGATTGAGAATATCGTCGAGACACAACAGAGTGAGGCTTCATCCTATCTGAATATCTCGGTGGTCATCTGGTTCCTGCTCACCGGCGTGCTGCCAGCGGTGCTACTGCTTTTCACACAGGTGAGATATGAGAAGTCTGCTCTGCGCCGCCTGGGCGTTCGCCTTCTGTCCATGGTGCTTTCGCTGCTGGTCATCGCGTCGGTGGCGGGGGTTTACTACAAGGATTACGCATCCGTTGGGCGCAGTAACCGCACCCTTAATCTCGAAATTGTGCCTACCAACTATTTGTACAGCGCCTTCCAGTACTACAACCACCGCTATTTTACCCACACCGGTCCTTTCCAAAAAATTGGGGATGACGCTAAGCTGGAACAGCGTCCTGGGCAGAAGCCCACCCTGCTGTTCCTGGTGATCGGGGAAACCGCCCGTGCACAGAACCAGTCGTCCAATGGTTATGCCAAAGCGACCAACGAATTCACCGCCAAAGTGCCGGATGTGATCTATTTCAGCCGAACCCGCTCATGCGGGACCGCGACGGCAGTGTCGGTTCCCTGCATGTTTTCCAATATGAAACGGGTAGATTTCGATAATAACCGCGCCCGTAACAGTGAAGGCGTACTGGATATCGTGCAGAAGGCGGGCGTTTCCGTTTTCTGGAAGGACAATGATGAAGGCTGTAAGGGCGTTTGCGATCGCGTACCGAATATCATCATCAGCACGGCTAAAGATGGCAAAAATTGCGATGGTGATACCTGTTATGACATGGCGTTGCTTAACAATATTGATGATGTCATCAAAAATGACGGTAAAAACACGCTGATTGGCCTGCACCTGATTGGCAGTCACGGGCCGACCTATTTCAAACGCTATCCGCCGGAGTTCCGCACCTTTATGCCGGACTGCCCGCGCAGTGATATCGAAAACTGCTCGCGTGAACAGTTGATCAACACTTATGACAACACACTCCGTTATACCGATTATGTCGTGTCACACATCATCGATAAGGCTAAGCAGTATCAGGACAAATACAACGTGGCGGTGATCTATCTTTCAGACCATGGCGAATCACTGGGTGAAAACGGCCTCTATCTGCACGGCACGCCTTATGGCATCGCCCCGGCCGAACAGACCCATGTGCCGATGCTGTTCTGGCTTTCCTCCGGATACGTCAACGCTAACGATATCAACCTGCAATGCCTGAAAGATAAAGGAGCAAACGCTGAGGTTTCTCAGGACAACCTGTTCCATACGGTGCTGGATGCGATGAACGTGAAGACAACCGAACTGGACCCGCAGCTGGATATTTTACGCGACTGCAAAACAGGCGCGGCAGCGCATTAAAGGTGGGTGGGGAAATAAATCAGGAACAATAAATTAAAAGCTGTCCGTTTTTATTCCGTATTTTACGGCATAAGCTGAATTTGTCAGTTAACACGACCTGCACAGACCGGGTTAACTGATACAACCTCCGCTTAACTGCCTGCAAGGTGATAAAAATGGACAGTACTGAAACCGATCTGCGCAACCTTGAACACCTGTTCCGTGTTGCCGAAAAACAGCCCGCCCGGCCACAGGGGATGCTGGCACGCCTGCTCTATATTCCGATTGAAAAACGCATGCGCATTTTACGTGAGCTGCTGCTGCCACTGTCGCATCGTGGCTCATCGTGAAGTGGCCGCAATTTCCTGCGTCACAATCTGCGCCAGCGCATTCACCGTGTGGTCGTGGGCATCCGCATCCGCGCCAAACGTAAGGTACAAGGGTGTCTGGCGCACCCTGCCTGCCACCAGCGGTAACCGGCATAACCTTCCACTTTCCAAGGCATTTTGCACCCTTTCCTGCGGCATCCAGCCGTAACCTACCCCGACGGATATCGCATCCAGCGCGGCTTCAACCGTGGTAAATGTCCAACTGGCAGCCGGATCCAGCCGCCTTTTTTCCTGACGCTGCGCGTCGGCATCAGCAATAGTAATGAGTGGGAAACGAGCCAGGTCGGCAGCAGTGAGTGCCGCAGGCAGATGTAGCAAGGGATGTTCACTGCTCGCCACCGGAATAAAATCAACATCCAATAACCAGCGGCCACTGAGAGCATTTTCTGGTGCTAACGTCGTGATATATAAATCTGCGGCACGTTCTGAAAGCTGGCGGGCACTTTCGGTACGCAGAATCTCCGTCAGATGGACCTGCGTTTGCGGGAACTGCTGCTGAAAAGTCTTAAGGGCTGAAAACAGCTGACGTTTGGGAAATACACTGTCCACCACCAGGCTCATTTGAGTCCGCGTTCCTCCTTTCAGCCCCATTGCGCGCTGTTCAAGCTGGGTGAAAGCAGCAATAAGCGGCCGGGCCTGCGCCAGCAAAGCCTGCCCCTGCTCCGTCAGCACCGCCCGACGGCCCGCCATTTCCAGCAGTGGCAGTCCGAGACGTTCCTGTAAACTGCTCAACGCATAACTGACTGAAGACTGGCTGCGATGCAGATGCGCTGCCGCCTGCGCGTAACCGCCCTTCTCAATCACCGTCTGCAAAACGAACCATTGTTCCAGCGTAGTTTGTGGTAAGGCCATCGCTCACTCCCTGAAAGTTCTGTCGTGTTAAAAACAGCGATTAATACATTTAAATTTTAGATGTATTTTATCGAAAATCAGCGTTTTTTATTTAAAAAATGAAAGCGTAGGCTCACCTCATCGCCAAAAAACAGACGTGTATGAGGAGAAATATTATGAGTAGCTTTGATAAACATGACCTGAGCGGTTTCGTCGGCAAACATCTGGTTTACACTTACGACAACGGCTGGAACTATGAAATCTATATCAAAAACGCTAATACGCTTGATTACCGAATTCACAGCGGGCTGGTGGGTAACCGCTGGGTAAAAGACCAACAGGCGTATATCGTTCGTATCGGCAAAGATATCTATAAAATTTCATGGACTGAACCGACCGGTACCGACGTCAGCCTGAGTGTCAATCTGGCCGATAAAGTATTCCACGGCACCATATTCTTCCCACGCTGGGTGATCAACAACCCGGAAAAAACCGTCTGCTTCCAGAACGAACACATTGCACAAATGCAGGCGCTGCGTGATGCAGGACCGGCTTATCCGACCGAAGTGATCGATGAATTCGCGACTATCACCTTTGTACGCGACTGCGGTGAAAACAATGAAACCGTGATTAACTGTGCGGCCAGCGAATTACCGACAGATTTCCCGGCAGGTTTACGTTAATTCACCGGCTGAGAAATGCATCCATAAAAAACGCCCGCTGGGATAACCACAGCGGGCGTTTTTATCAGGAGAATCTGGACTTACTGGCTCAGAATTTTGAGCAGTGCCGCGTTGAACTTCTCCGGTTCTTCCATCTGCGGCGCATGGCCTAACCCTTTGAACTCCACCAAACGACCATGCGGAATCAACTTCGCCGCCTGCTTACCCAACACTTTATAGTTGCCAAGTTTGGCTTTGACCACAGCAGGCGCAATATCACTACCAATGGCGGTGGTATCCGACGTACCGATCATCAGGGTGGTGGGAACCTGCAGATTTTTAAACTCATACACTACCGGCTGGGTGAAGATCATGTCGTAGATCAGCGCCGAGTTCCAGGCCACCAGCTTATGTCCTGGTCCGTTATTCAGCCCGGCCAGCATATCCACCCAGCGGTCATATTCCGGCTTCCACCGGTTGACGTAGTAGGTTTTCAACTCATACTCGCGGATGCTCTGTGCCGAGGTCTTCAGCTCGCGGTCATACCACTCATCCACCGTGCGGTATGGCACGCCTTTGGCCTTCCAGTCCTCCAGACCAATAGGGTTCACCATCACCAGTTTCGAGACCTCCGGCGCGAACATCAGGCTATATCTGGTTGCCAGCATGCCACCGGTAGAATGCCCGACAATCACCGCTTTTTTGATATTCATGCTTTTCAGTAGCTCATGAGTGTTAGTCGCCAGCTGCTGAAAACTGTATTGGTAATGGCCGGGTTTTGTCGAGGTACAAAAGCCAATTTGATCCGGCGCGATGACCCGGTAGCCCTTACCGATCAACGCCTTGATGGTGTCACCCCAAGTGGCGGCGCAGAAATTCTTGCCGTGCATCAGTACCACTGTCTGACCATTTTTGTGGCCAAGGGGCGCGACATCCATGTAGCCCATTTGCAGAGCTTCACCCTGCGAATTGAACGCATAGTGCTTGAGGGGATAAGGATAATCAAAGCCCTGTAACTGCGGGCCGTACGATGGCGTCTCGGCCAACGCGGCAGAACTCAGAAACAGGGAAAGTACTGCAGCAGGGAGAATCATTTTCACTCGGGATAGCATTGCTCAATCCTTTAAATCGTCATGCCTGATGAGTGGCATAAAGGGTGATCCTACAAATTTTACGCCACTAAAGGAATCGGATGAGGGTACAACCGCACAAAACCACTGACGATCTGGCGCGATAGCGAACCGCAGTTACCTGTTTTTAAAAGCTGATTTTTGGAAAATAGGTTATATTTAACCGATGCCCTCACGCTCTTTATTTGCACAAGGTTCCCCTTTTGTTCCGAGCCAATATCAATAAAACACGCACCCGCCTGGTTGTTTCGGTCGTCGCTTTTCTGCTGATCGTTGCGCTGGGGATATTTTCGGTTTCCTGGCAAACGTCACAAGGTCTGAATAACGACGCACAGGAGCGCCTCGGCATGGCCGTGCAGCAGGTCGATATGATGCTCGGTAATGCCAAAAAAGCAGCAAAAGCGGTGGAGCCTTTTCTTGGTAAACCTTGTTCTCAGGACGTGGTATTGGAATTGCGCCGCCAAATTGCGGTGGTGCCGAACGTCCGCACCATAAATCTGGCAACGGAACGCGGTAAGAATATTTATTGTACGGCACTGTTTGGCCCCAGAAATGGGGTCGTTGACAACAACGAGTATGTAAATAACCAGCTTTTACTGATGAGCGGCAATGAAATTACGCCTGACCATCCCCTTATCGCCTTTCGTGACCTGCACGGTGAGAACAGTATCCTGATTGGGGTTGACGGCTATTATCTACACAATATTCTTAATTTGCTTAGCACCCACGCACAGATGACGCTGCAAATTGGTGACCAGTGGATGGATGCTCAGGGCAGAGTACATAAAGGGATTTACAGCCGACATGGCGAAAAGATTGAGCTCAGCTCAGAGCATTACCCCTATCAGGTCGTGACATTTATTCAACATACCAGCCATTGGCGCTATGTCCTCGATTACTCCCCCATCAGTCTGTTTTTGTTCCCGTTGCTTGGTCTGTTTGTCGGCTTCATGACCTTCATGGCACTTGGCCGCATAGGCACACCGCTGGCGATGATGAAAGCGGGCATGGCGAACCATGAATTCATACCCTATGTCCAGCCGGTAGTCGATGGTACTCAACATCAACTGACCGGTTGTGAAGTGTTGATGCGCTGGCAACATCCGCAAATGGGCCTGATACCGCCCTATCAGTTTATTCCCCTGGCAGAAGAGAGTGGCTTGATTGTCGATATGACCCGCCAGTTAATGGCGCAAACTCGTGATATTTATGCCCCCCTTGCGCAGCAGTTGCCGGATAACTTCCACTTCGGCTTTAACATCTGTGCCAGTCATTTCAAAGATTTAAGTCTTGTCGAGGATTGCAAAGCTTTTCTTGAAGCCTTCAAAACCAAACCGGTTAATCTGGTATTGGAGCTGACCGAACGTGAGTTAATTGTGCCAAGCGATATCACTGATAGTCTGTTCAAAGCCTTGCGCCGGCTCGGGGTGCTTATTGCTCTGGATGACTTCGGCACGGGCCATTCGAGCCTGACTTACCTGCAGAAATTCCACATCGATTTTCTCAAAATAGATCAAAGCTTTATCGGCCGTATCGGCACGGATGCCCTTTCCGGCCATATTGTTGATAATGTCATTGACCTGGCCAAACGTCTGGATATGGTGATTGTGGCAGAAGGTATTGAAACTCAGACGCAAATCGACTATCTGACCCCCTACCATCTCGACTACCTGCAGGGCTATTTCTTCGGGAAACCGATGCCACCGGAAGAGTTCAACCGCCAGTGGCTGTCACCGAAACATTGAGTTTACTGCTGACTTAATGAGAACTAATGCCTAATTTCTTCATGCGTGACAGCAGCGTGGTGCGTTTCAATCCCAGACGCTGTGCTGCGCCACGGGGACCAGCCACCACGCCGTTAGTCTCTTTGAGCACGGCGAGAATGCGCTCACGTTCATCAGTTTCGCTCAAAGGGGGCGCCGGGTCCGCCACGGATACAGCGGCAACGGCCGGCCTGATTGCCAGCGAATAATTCAACTCTGGCAATTGCAAGTCCAACACCGTACCGCGCGTCAGCAGGACGGCGCGCTCGATGACGTTTTCCAGCTCACGCACGTTGCCTGGCCAGGGCATCTGGCTAAGATGACGCAGGGTGCTGGCGGGGATACTGTCGATGGTACGCTTCATGCGCTTGGCAATTTTATAGGTGAGGAATTTCACCAACTGCGGAATGTCTTCCGGGCGTTCACGCAACGGCGGAATGACAATTGGGAAGACGTTCAGGCGGTAAAACAGGTCGCTGCGAAATTCTTTGTCGGCCACCATTTGCTGTAAGTCGCGGTTGGTCGCGGCGATCATCCTCACATTGACGGAAATCAGCTTATTGCCCCCCACCCGTTCAAATTCGCGCTCTTGCAAAATACGCAGCAGTTTGGGTTGCAGCTCCAGTGGGATCTCTCCCACCTCATCGAGAAATAATGTGCCTCCGTCTGCCAGTTCAAAACGGCCCATGCGCTGCGCTGTCGCCCCCGTAAACGAGCCTTTTTCATGGCCGAACAGATCGCTCTCCATCAGTCCGGCTGGCATGGCAGCACAGTTCATTTTTACCATGCGCTGGTCACGGCGGTCGCCAAGGTTGTGGATAGCCCGGGCAATCAGCTCTTTACCGGTGCCGGTTTCGCCGAGGATCAGCACCGAGCAGTCGCTTTTTGCCACGATTTCGACCTGTTTCAGTACTGCCGACATGCTGGAACTGCGCCCGACGATATCGCTGAAATCCGGGTTATTACTGTTGATCTGCTCCGTCAGATAGAGGTTCTCGTGTTGCAGCTTCTCTTTCAGGCTTTTGATTTCCTGATAGGCCAGCGCATTGTCCACGGCAATGGCAATACGCTCGGCGATTTGCTGCAGCACGCGTAGATTGGCCGAATTGAAATTGTCCGGCTGACACTGCGCCAACTTCAACACACCGAGCGTTTTATGGCCAAAACGTAGCGGCAGAATGCATTGAGTTTGGGTCTGGTCACGCCATAGCAGTTGGAACAGCGTGCTCTCTCCGCACTCATCCTCAGCGGCAGGCCGCACGTTGGTCAGCAGCATTTCGCCACTTGCCATGACCTGTTTCTCGAGCGTACCCGCCAGCGCCAGGCGTGATTGCTCGCGTTCAGCCACATGGGTCTGTACATAGTGCGTGGCGTAAACGTCGGCCTGTTCGCTGTCACGGTCTGCGTCACATAGCACGATGCTAATGGCGTTGAGATGGAAAAAGTGGTGGATGGTTTGAGCAATTTCTCCGGTCAGCTCATCGAGGTCCAGTTTGGACAGCACCGCGTTGGTGATATCCACCAGAATGCGAAAATCATCGCGTTCGTGGCGCAGCAAAGATTGCTGGAACAACGCCTTTTCGCGCAGTTGGATTTGCTCGACGGCAATTGCTGCCAGCATGCATAGTTCCTGTAAGCCCGTTTTGTCTTCCTCACTGAACGGACGTTCCTGCTGACGGGTAAACTCACAGCCACCGAGCAGGCCTGACGAAGCCAGTAAAGGCACCAGGCAATAGTCGGTGAAAGGGGGATGTAAACTCAGCGCCGCCAGTTGGGGGTAGCGCAAATTTAGCGCTTCGCTGCGCCACACCTGGGTTTTGGGATTATTGAGTAAGGCGTGAACCGGACCGGTCGCCAGCAGGGTTTCATCTTCATAATTTACCGGCTGATGATGCGGATCGATACCGTAAAAACTGACGCGATCGCTGTTGCTGTCAAAGAGCACCAGCGTCACTGCGTCGGCGATACCGGTCTTCTGAACCACCTGCGTCAGGGTTTCCATTAGCGACGTCATGGTCTGTTGCAGCAGCAGTGTGCGCGTCAGTTCCAGTAGTCCTTGATGTTTTGTCACGCTCATTGTTGCACTCTGCATAGCCTTCGCTCTGGATACCTGTTTTCTTAATATCATAGTTTGGGTAGCACGAAATTTATCAAAGGGGCGATAAGCCAAATTCTACCCCTTTCGGAGCACACGACTCCCTGACGAGATCAACAAATGCGGGGTAACGGCTCTGCATGCGGCAACATCAGTTGACGGCTGACGCCGAGCACACCGCGCAAACAGACGTTTGGATGTGCGGTCACTTCACCGATGGTGGCAGCGTCAACGCCCAGCGGATGTCTGCGCAAAATGTTCAACACGGCCTCTTCCGCCTGCGCGGACACCACCAGCACCAGCTTGCCCTCATTGGCAAAATTTAGAGGCTCCAGCCCAAGCAGTTCGCAAATGCCCCGCACGGCGGGTTTCACCGGCAAGGCATTTTCATCGATACACATCCCGCAGCCGCTGGCTTCGCTGAATTCATGCAAAATGGCATTCACCCCGCCGCGCGTGGCATCGCGCAGGGCGTGCACGCCGTTAAGTGTACGCAGCGGGGCCAGCATCGGGGCCAGCACGGCGCAGTCGCTCTGCACACCGAGATCCATTCCCAGTTGCTCACGCAGATTGAGGATCGCTGCACCGTGATCGCCAAGCGTACCGCTGACAATCACTTTATCCCCACACTGAATGGTTTTCGCCGCCCATTGAACACCGGTGGGGATCACCCCTATACCGGCAGTGTTAATGAAAATTTTGTCGGCGGCACCGCGCTGAACCACTTTCGTATCGCCGGTCACAATGGCCATGCCCGCCTCCCGGGCGGTCTGCGCCATGGTGCTGACAATGGTGTGCAAATCTTGTAACGGTAAGCCCTCTTCGAGAATAAACCCGCAGGAGAGATAGGCCGGTGTTGCGCCACTCACTGCCAAATCGTTGGCGGTACCGCACACCGCCAGTTTGCCTATATTGCCACCGGGGAAAAAAATCGGATCGATAACGTAGCTGTCGGTAGTGAACGCCAGACGATCACCCTGACGGCTGAGTTCAGCCAGGCTAAGACGCGCCCCGTCTTCGCGTTCGTTGAGCCACGGGTTGTCAAACGCGCTCAAAAATAGCCGCTCGATCATCTGTTGCATGGCCCGCCCGCCGCTGCCGTGCGCCATGGTAACGACGTCATAGTGATGGCTCATCCTGCTACCCTCCGTTGTCGGTCCTGTTGCTCTGTTTCCTGGTGCCGGTACTGGTACCACGCCGCGCAGGCCCCTTCGGATGAGACCATCAGCGCACCAAAAGCATTATGTGGGGTACATCCGGTGCCAAATAACGGGCACTGATGCGGCTTGCAGCGCCCGGTCAATACTTCACCGCAGCGCGCGCGTGGATCGTCAGCTACCGACTGTACTTGCGGCTGAAAACGCCGTTCGGCGTCAAACACCGTATAGGCCGGACTCAGCGAAATGCCGGAATGTTCAATCAGGCCCAGGCCGCGCCACTCGCTGCTGCCAGCCAGAACAAATACGTCACGCATCGCCTCCTGTGCCAGCAGATTACCCTCTTGCGGCACCACGCGACGGTATTGGTTTTCAGTTTTACAGGATGCCTCGCAAACTTGTTCCACCAGCATCAATACGCTTTGCAGCATATCCAGCGGCTCGAACCCGCTAATCACCAGCGGTTTACCAAACTGTTGATTGATGAAGTGATACGGCGCAGTGCCGATCACCATACTGACGTGACCGGGCGCGAGAAAGGCGTCGATGCGCACATCGTCCTGCAGCAGCAGGCTGCGCAACGTGGGCATCAGACTAATGTGCTGGCAAAACACGCTGAAATTAGACAAGCCTTCGCGGCGAGCCTGTTGCAGCGTGACGGCGGTGACGGGTAACGTGGTTTCAAAACCCAGAGCGAAAAACACCACGCTGCGCTGCGAATTCTCACGCGCCAGTTTTAGCGCATCAAGCGGCGAATAGACCACCCGTACATCAGCGCCACGTTCGCGTGCCTGCTGTAATGAACCCTGCTTGCCGGGTACGCGTAGTGCATCACCAAAAGTGCAGAAAATGACCTCAGGGTGCGCCGCGATTTCACAACAGGCGTCAATGCGTCCCATCGGTAAAACGCACACCGGACAGCCCGGCCCGTGAATAAACTCCAGCTGCGGCGGCAACAGTTTATCCAGCCCGAATTTGAAAATGGCGTGCGTATGGCCGCCGCAGACTTCCATAATCTGCATTGGTTTTTCAGCGGTGTAAGGCAACTGCGCCGCCCGCTGATACAGACGTTCGATCAGCGTTTTGGCGAGTTTAGGGTCTCTGAATTCATCGACAAACCGCATTATCTTACCTCCCCTCTGCCAAGAAACAGCGCGACGTCGGCTTCCACTTCTTCCATTTCATGCAGCGCGGCCAGCGTCTCCTGTGCTTCCTGTTCATCCAGTTTGCTGAGCGCAAAACCAACGTGGATTAAGACCCAGCAGCCGATCAGTAACTCACGCTTCCCTTCACACACCAGCGCGATATTCACTTCGCGGCGCATACCGCAGACTTCTGCCCAGGCGTGGTCGGGTTGTTGTTCATGCAACGCAACAATTTGCCCCGGAATGCCTATGCACATCGCTGCTGCTCCAGCCAGGCCAGCCACTGATCCATCCCTTCTCCGGTGGTCGCAGAGAGCTGAATGACCTCGATCTCCGGGTTCACCTGCCGCGCATTGGCAATGCAGGTGTCAACGTCAAAAGTGACGTAAGGCAGGAGGTCAATTTTATTGAGGATCATCAGGCGAGAGGCGGCAAACATATGCGGGTATTTCAGCGGTTTGTCTTCGCCTTCAGTGACGGAAAGCACCGCCACTTTATGGCGTTCACCGAGATCAAAACTGGCTGGGCACACCAAATTGCCGACGTTTTCGATAAACAGCAGGCTATTATTTTTCGGTGCCAACTGGTGTAGGGCATCGTGAACCATCTGCGCATCAAGATGACAGCCTTTGCCGGTATTGACCTGAATCGCCGGCACGCCGGTGGCGCGGATGCGGTCAGCATCGTTGGTGGTTTGCTGGTCGCCCTCGACCACGGCGCAGTCTGAATGCGGTGCCAGCCGGGTCAGGGTATGGGTGAGCAATGTAGTTTTGCCAGAACCGGGACTGGAAACCAGATTAAGCGCCAGAATTGACGCTTGCGCGAAATGCTCACGGTTGTGAGCGGCGATATGATTATTTTTTGCCAGAACATCCATTTCTATATCTATCAGACGACGCGGTGCAAACGGCAGACCGTGCGAATATTCATGAGAGTGATAGGACGTGTCGTGAGAGTGATGAGAATGTTCGTTGCTGACGCCTTCAATTCTCGTCTCGCCGCTGGCGCAACCACAGGTACTGCACATAATTTTCTCCCCAGGCAATCAATGCCTGTTATTCGATTTCAATACGCTTAATTTTCATGCCGTCATCGGCAATCACCCGCACATGGCGCCCGCCACACTGCGGACAAAGCAATACTCCGGGGCTGAGTAAACGAATGTCCTGTTGGCAGTCATAACACCAGCTTTCAGCTGCAGGGGTCTCCAGATGCAATTCGCACCCTTCGGCCAGCGTTTCCCGGCAGGCCAGTTCAAAGCAAAATCGGAATGCTTCCGGCTCGACGCAGGAAAAGGCACCCACTTCTACCCATACCGCCGTAATACGTTGAGCCCTGTTTTGCTGGCCAAATTCCTGCATTAATTCCACTGCATTTTGGCACAGGGTAATTTCGTGCATTATTCCTCCCCCCTTGGCGTTAATAACAAAATAACTGCAATATTAATGCCAGTATTTCTGTCTTTAATTAAAAGCCAATTTGAGGCGTCATCAATAAACGAAAAAAATGGCACGTCATATATGTCGAAATAAAGTGTCATCGACATGTCTGTCGTTACCTGGTCTAAGTACCGCGAAGGTATAAATAATCTCAACACATTGATTCTAAATAATTAAACCATCAAGACAGATAATTGGCACGCTTTATGCCAATAGAGCCTTATGCGCCCTATTTTTATCGACACTCTCTGTGAGAAGAACGGATAAAAAATGGCACCCACTTAACGATGAACAACGGGTAATCACCATGAGCACGCTTAGCGAACTGACCACCAAAGCAGATTATATTGCCAGCAAAAACAACCATCTTAAATCGCAGTGGCGCGCCTATCAGAACAGCCTGATTCAGGCGGTAACCCAATCAAATAAGAAGATAAATCATGAGTTTGTTTGCGGTGAAGAGCAGGACATCCGCTTCCTGCTCTTCAACCATTTCACTATCAGCATTCACCTCAGTGACGATTTCTACAGTCAGGACATTGTGTACAGTCTGAATATGGCGCACGGCAATAATGAAGAAGCCGATTTCAAAGCCTTCGCTCATGCGCGCCTCAGCGAAGAGGGCTATGTGGATGACCACGTAGATATTCGCGAGAAGAGTGCCGTCCTCGAACACTATCTGAATAAGATTGCGGCGATTTATCAGTGCCTGTTTGATTCTCTGCACAGCAATCAACCTATCAAACCGCAATTAGAGAAATTACTTATTCAGGAAGAGAAATTGGCCTGAAATTATTTTTACAGCGTGGCGGAAATAATCTTCAGCACCGCCTGAGTCGTCATTTTTAACGCGGATTCATTCCGACATAAATGTCGAAATGTCATTTTACATGCCGGTTTCGTCATCTTTGACGAAATAACGAGGAGATTTCATGCGCACTACCACCGCCATGAATCAATATGTGATTGCCGATCCGAAACTTTGTATCGGCTGCAATACCTGCGTGGCCAGTTGTTCACAGGCGCATCAGCGCCACGGATTACAAGCAGCCCCCCGTTTACAGGTGATGCGTAACCGCCTGGATTCCGCACCGGTAATGTGCCACCAGTGTGAAGATGCGCCCTGCGCGCAGGTGTGTCCGGTCAACGCCATCACACGTGAAAACCATGCTATTCATTTGAATGAAAGTTTGTGTGTCAGCTGCAAATTGTGCGGTATCGCCTGTCCGTTTGGGGCCATCACCTTTTCCGGCAGCCTCCCGCTGGATATCCCCCGAGACTGTAATACGCCGAAAGCTCAACCTGCCCCATGTGCGCCCACGGCGATCAGCCCGTTTCTGGATTGTGTTCCGGGCATTCGCGCCATCGCGGTGAAATGCGACCTGTGTAGCTTCAGCCCTGAAGGCCCGGCATGTATTACCACCTGCCCGACACAGGCCATCCACCTTATCACCGCCGATCTCGCTGAACACGCCAGCCAACAAAAACGCCTGAACGCCATGACCGTTTTCCCCGCCGAACTTCCCGTCGGTCTGACGGCCTTCACTGCACATGACGCGGAGACCCAATGATGACAACACTTCTCGAACTCACCTCAGCTTCGCTACTTGCGCTCGCGATTATTGCCTGGCTACTGAGCGGGGTTATAAGCTGGCTGGTTGCGGCTTCAGCCCGTCTCAACAGCCTGATTTCCGGCGTGGGCGGCGTGCTGGCCTCTCTGGCGGCGATTGCTGCCGCCTGGCAGGCTTTGCATAACGGACAGGTGCAAATTACGCCTCTGCCGCTGCTGCATTACCTCGCTGAATTCAATCCGCTGAACGCTTTACTGTTGCTGGCAATGTCACTCCCGGCGCTGTTTTGCAGTTTATATGCCTGCGCATGGCTCCGGGAGGTGAATAAGCGTAAGCGTGCCCGCACTGGCCTGCTTTGTCATCTGCTGATGGCCGCGCTAACGGCGGCAGCGCTCTCTGCTAATGCCCTGGAACTGGTCCTGATGATGGAACTGGCCGCGCTATGCGCCTATTTCCTGATCGTGCAAACCGACGACGTGAAAAGCCGCCGAGCGGGCCTCAATCAGTTTCTCTCCGGCCGCCTCGGTACCCTGTGTCTGATTCTCTGCTTTGCGTTGCTGTATTACGCCAGCGGCAGTCAGGAGATGGAGGGTCTTAGCTTTGAGCTGCTGCGCCATACCGCATTTACGCCGGTTGTGAAGTCATTAGCCTTCCTGCTGGCGCTAACCGGTTTCGGCCTGTACGCCGGCATCATTCCACTGCATGCCTGGGTGCCGCAATCACACTCCAGCGCCCCGGCCCATGCCGCCGCGCTGTTTTCATCCGCCCTGATGAAAATGGGCATTATCGGGGTCATAAAAGTCGGTCTGGATCTGCTCGGCGCACCGCCACTTTGGTGGGGCCTCGTGGTGCTGTTGCTGGCGATCCTGACCGCGTTTATCGGCGGTCTATACGCCCTGATGGAGCATGATCTCCGGCGACTGCTGGCCTACCACTCGCTGGAAAACGTCGGCATCATTTTGCTGGGCGTCGGCGGGGCGATGGTCGGCGTAGCACTGAACCTGCCAGTACTGGCGTCTCTCGCCCTGCTGGCAGGACTGTTTCATCTGTTCAACCACGGCCTGTTCAAAACGGCGCTGTTTCTGGGCGCAGGTGAAATTGAAATGCAAACCGGCATTAAGGATATGGAAAAGCTCGGCGGGATAGCACGCCGGATGCCCTGGACCGCTGTGGCCATGCTGATTGCTCTGATGTCGATGGCTGCGCTGCCGCCGCTGAATGGCTTTGCCAGCGAATGGCTGCTGTATCAGTCACTGTTCCAGCTAAGCAGCAGCCATGTGTTTGTTGCACGCCTGCTCGGCCCACTCCTGGCGGTCGGTCTGGCGCTGACCGGCGCACTGGCACTGATGTGCATTGCCAAAGTATTTGGCGTCACCTTCCTCGGCGCACCTCGCAGTGAGGCCGCGGCAAAAGCCATTTCAGCACCACTGGCAATGAGGCTTGCCAGCATGCTGCCCGCGCTGTTATGCGTCATTTTTGGCATCGCTTCTCCGTGGATTATTCCGCACTTCTCCGCCGTAGCGGCCTCCGTATTGAGGATAACGGCAATGCCATTTGCCGATCAGGGTGCAGCCGTTTCCGGCACCTCCGCTGTTTCTGCCCCCATGATTGCCCTGCTGTTGCTGGCCATGCCGCTATTGCCATGGCTGATAGCCGGTCTGTTACGTGGTGCCCGCTTACCAAACCGGCTGCGCGGCGATGCCTGGGCCTGCGGCTACGGGCATTCGGCTGACATGGTGGTGACGGCTACCGGCTTCGCCCAGCCGCTGCGCGTGATGTTTGCGCCTCTGTACCGTCTGCGTCAGCACGCTACGCCTGCGGCACTGGTGGCCGCGCTGCATCAGGGCTGGCTAGGTGCTTTCTGCCGCCGTCTGGCTTTCATCGAGCTGGCTGTGTTGCTGGTCGTGGCTTTCGCCTGAGGAACTGACTATGAATTTTCCTGTGTTGTTGAATAGTTCTCTGTGGCCGCTGGCGCTGACCCAGGCAGTGGTATTGCTGGCCATCGCGCCGTTGTTTGCCGGTTTTAGTCGCGTGATGCGCGCCAAAATGCATAACCGTCAGGGGCCGGGGGTGTTACAGGAGTATCGCGACATCACCAAACTGCTTAAGCGACAGAGCGTAGCCCCAGCGGCGTCCGGCGCAGCTTTTCGTAGCATGCCGTATCTGCTGACTGGCGGACTGCTGGTCATCGCCACCGCATTGCCGATGGTGACGCTGACATCACCGATGGGTGCGGCAGGCGATCTGATCACTGTCATTTATCTCTTTGCCATCGTGCGCTTCGTGTTCGCCATCGCCGGTCTGGATACCGGCAGTCCGTTCACCGGTATCGGCGCCAGTCGTGAAGCGGTGCTGGGCGTGCTGGTGGAACCCATTCTGCTGCTCGGCCTGTGGGTCGCCGCGCTGGTGGCCGGTTCCACTTACCTCGGTGCGATTGCCGACTGCGTGCGGCACTGGCCGGTCTCCTCTTCCTTAACACTGATTCTGGCCGGTCTGGCCTGCGCTTTTGCCACTTATGTCGAAATGGGCAAACTGCCGTTTGATATGGCTGAAGCTGAGCAGGAGTTACAGGAAGGGCCACTGACCGAATATTCCGGCGCAGCGCTGGGCGTACTGAAAATAGGGATCAGCCTGAAGCAGCTGGTGGTCTTGCAGCTGTTCCTCGGCCTGTTTTTCCCGTTTGGGATGGCGGAAAACCTGACGCCGCTGACGCTGCTCATCGCCGTTGCGCTGTGCCTGCTGAAACTGCTGATTGCCGTTTTTCTGGTGGCTTTGATCGAAAACAGCGTCGCCCGCTTGCGCTTTCTTAAGACATCCTGCACCACCTGGGCAGGCTTCGGACTGGCGTTTCTGGCGCTGGTGTCCTGGCTGGTCGCAGGCTGACCTGACATTTTTCTGCTCCCGCCGTGGCGGGAAGAGGCTTTGTAATGAGTGATTTTAATACCGCATTAAACCAGCATCCGATCGGTCTGCATTATCTGGCGGCGCTGACAAAACAGTTTCCTGCGGCAATTTTAGGCAGCGAATGGCAGACCGATACCCAGGCGACAGTGACGATCAAACTGAATGCGCTTCCGGAGGTAGTCGAGTGGCTCTACTACCAGCAGGGAGGATGGCTGTCGGTGCTGTTTGGCAATGATGAACGCTCGCTGTGTGGCAATTACGCGCTGTATTACGTGCTGTCGATGGAGCAAGGCGTGAAGTGCTGGATCACGGTGCGTGCCGAGGTCGATCCGGTTTCACTGGAGTTCCCGTCCGTGACGCCGCGCGTGCCCGCCGCCGTGTGGGGCGAACGCGAAGTACGCGATATGTATGGCCTGCGCCCGGTCGGATTACCCGACGAACGCCGTCTGGTACTGCCCGATGACTGGCCTGACGATTTATATCCGCTGCGTAAAGATGCCATGGATTATCGCCAGCGTCCTGCGCCGACCACCGACGAAGAAACCTATCCGTTTATTTCCGAAGCCAAAGAAGGCAGCAAAATCGTGCCGATTGGCCCGCTGCACGTCACGTCTGACGAGCCCGGACATTTTCGCCTGTTTGTTGATGGTGAAGACATTATCGACGCCGATTATCGACTTTTCTACGTGCATCGCGGCATGGAAAAACTGGCCGAGACCCGCATGGGTTATAACGAAGTGACGTTCTTGTCCGATCGCGTCTGCGGCATCTGTGGCTTTACCCACAGCGTGGCTTACACCTCGTCAGTGGAAAATGCCATGGGAATTGTGGTGCCGGAACGCGCGCAGATGATCCGCTCGATTCTGCTGGAAGTAGAACGCCTGCACAGCCACCTGCTGAACCTCGGGCTGGCCTGCCACTTCGTCGGGTTTGACTCCGGCTTTATGCAGTTTTTCCGCGTCCGTGAGCAGTCAATGAAAATGGCTGAAATCCTCACCGGCGCGCGCAAAACCTACGGTATGAATCTGATCGGCGGTATGCGTCGCGATATTCTTAAAGATGACATGATCCAGACTATTGCGCTGGCGGGCAGCATGCGTCGCGATCTCAATGAGCTGGTGGATATTCTGCTCAGCACACCCAATACCGAACAACGCAGCGTTGGCGTCGGCATCCTCGACCCGCAGGTAGCAAGAGATTTCAGCAACGTGGGCCCGATGGTACGCGGCAGCGGCCACCGCCGCGATATGCGTCAGGATCACCCTTATGCCGGTTACGCCAAACTGCCTTTTGAGCTGTTCAGCGAAACCGGCAATGACGTCTATTCCCGCCTGAAAGTCCGCATCCACGAAGTTTTCAACTCACTGAACATGATTGAATTTGGCCTGCAAAGTCTGCCGGGCGGCCCGCTTGCGGTTGAGGGCTTTACCTATATACCGCACCGCTTTGCCCTCGGTTTTGCCGAAGCACCGCGCGGTGATGACATCCACTGGAGCATGACCGGTGACAACCAGAAGCTGTTCCGCTGGCGCTGTCGCGCGGCAACCTACGCCAACTGGCCGACGCTGCGCTATATGCTGCGCGGCAATACGGTTTCCGATGCTCCCTTGATTATCGGCAGCCTCGACCCTTGCTACTCCTGCACCGACCGCATGACGGTGATCGATGTGCGTAAAAAAACGACCCTCGTCGTGCCTTACAAAGAGATCGAACGTTACGGCATCGAACGCAAAAACTCGCCGCTTTAAGGAGCCGTCCAATCATGCTGAAACTGATTAAAAAAGTGCTCAAAACCGGCACAGCAACGGTGGGTTATCCGTTCACACCGCTGGATTTGGTGCCAAATTTTCGCGGCAAGCCGCAGTACACCGCGCAGCAGTGCATCGCCTGCGGTGCCTGTGCCAATGCCTGCCCATCCAACGCGCTGACCATGACGACGGCGGAAGACGGCGAAAGTATCCGCTGGTCACTGTTTTTGGGGCGCTGCATTTTCTGCGCCCGCTGCGAAGAGGTCTGCCCGACGGCAGCCATTCAGCTTTCCCAAGAGTTTGAGTTGGCGGTGTGGCGAAAAGAAGATCTATTCGAAACCGCCGACTTTCCCATTTGCCACTGCCGCGAATGTGGCAAACCTTATGCTGTACAGAAGGAAATTGACTTCGCACTCAGTCTGTTACAGGACAATGGAGCTCTAAGCGATCAGCAAATCGCCGACCGCCGGGTGCAGTACGAAACGTGCCCAACCTGCAAGCAAATGCACAGTCTCTCTTCCAGCGACCGGATTGATCTCGGCCGTCATATGACTATGGAGGCACAGCCATGAGCCAGACGCTGATAGGCCCGCGTGATGAAAATGGCCTGCCGGTGCCCGTCACGCTTGACGAAAGCATCGCCGCACTGAAATCCACCCTGCTCACCAGCATCCGCCGTTCCGCCTACGTCTATCGCGTGGACTGTGGCGGCTGCAACGGCTGCGAAATTGAGATTTTCGCCGCTATTTCGCCGCTGTTCGATGCTGAACGTTTTGGTATCAAAGTGGTGCCATCACCACGCCATGCCGACATTTTACTGTTCACCGGGGCGGTCACCCGTGCCATGCGGGTTCCTGCGCTACGGGCCTGGGACTCTGCACCGGACCCAAAAATCGCTATTTCCTACGGCGCCTGCGGTAACAGCGGCGGCATCTTCCACGACCTGTACTGCGTGTGGGGCGGCACCGACAAAATCGTACCCGTAGACGTTTATATTCCAGGTTGTCCGCCGACGCCCGCGGCTACCATTTACGGCTTTGCGATGGCGCTCGGCCTGCTGGATCAAAAAATCAAAGGTCAGCAGCACGATGAAGCGGCGGCGGCTCCGGCGGCCTTGCTGCACCCGGATCTGCCGCAGCCGCTGCGCGTGTTACTGGATCGTGAAGCGCGCCGCATGGCGGGTTATCGCTATGGCCGTCAAATTGCTGATCAGTTTATGCAGTTAGTCGCGGCCCCCGGCCTGCAGCCGGTAGAGCAGCGGGTATCTGCCTATCTGGAAGAACAAGGCGACATGCGTCTCAACGAAATCGTGGGCAACCTGCAACAGATTTACCAGCAGGTACTGCGCGGGGAGGTTCGACTGTGATGACATCAGGAAACGACCAGCGATATGCCCGGCATCAGAATCCGTTAACCCGCGCGCCAAAAAAGAACAAAGTGATTTTCTACTCGCTGAGCAGCAAATTTGTTGATGAAAAAAGCGCGCAAAAACGCAGTTCACAAAAAGTGCAGGAGGTCATTTATTACAGTCTGGCCATCGGCCATCACCTGGGGGTGATTGACTGCCTGACGTCCAGGCTCGAATGCCCGCTCGACGGTTACCTGCACTGGATTAACCAGTTGCCGCCAAGCAGCGAGGCACATCGCAAATTGGCTGGCGTGGAGCGCTTCGGTGAGATCAATATCGACAGCAGCCACATTCACTGTCTGGCACTGGCCCTGCGCGATGCCCGGCAACGCATGAATCCGCAACAACAAGGCTGGAGTGATACGCTTATCGCCCTGCTCCAGCAAATCGAAAACGACCCCGCCATGTACCTGATGGTCAGGAGATACGATGCCTGATTATCCTTCTCATTCCCCCCGTTTCGCGCTGCTGTGCGTTGGCAACAGCATGATGGGTGACGACGGTGCCGGACCAAGACTGGCGGAACTGTGTGTTGAACAACCGCTGGACGGATGGACGGTGGTAGACGGCGGTGCGGTGCCGGAAAACGACATTGGTTTTTTACGCGAATTACGTCCCGCCCAGCTGGTGATTGTTGATGCCACTGATATGGGGCTGGCACCCGGCGAGATGCGCATCATCGACGAAAATGACATTGGCGAAATGTTCATGATGACCACCCATAATTTGCCACTGACATTTCTTATCCAGCAACTGCGTGAAGACATTCCGCAAATCACCTTCATCGGCATCCAGCCGGACGTCGTGGCGTTTTACTACCCGATGAGTTCCGTGGTGGCACTGTCGGTCAGCCGACTGCATCAGCTATTGCCCGCATTGGAATCTGGGATGGGTATCGCCCGTTACGTGGCCGAAACCGGCTGACCACGACATCGACATAACTGTCGATGTCGTGACGACGCCGACATGACGTCAGCATCAGATTTCGTCAGTGCAGAAACAGATCGCCATAACGTGTTGAATATCATTGATAAAAAATAATTCCAGAAGCTGGCATGTTTTATGTATAGCCAGTGGAGCAATGTCGTCAGGCCGGTGCTATCCGGCTTCCATAAGAACACCCGGAACCTGGAGAGAACACTATTTATGAACCGGTTCATTATCGCCGATCCCAAAAAATGCATCGGCTGCCGCACCTGTGAAATTGCCTGCGTAATGGCTCAAAGTGAAACACAGGATATCTCACTGCTCAATGCGGCGACTTTCACACCACGTTTACATGTGATCAAAGGCGTCAACCTCAGTACCGCCGTGATGTGTCGCCAGTGTGAAGATGCCCCCTGCGCCAACGTTTGTCCGAACGGTGCGATCAGCCGCGTCGGCGACCGTGTTCAGGTCATGCAGGAACGCTGTATCGGCTGCAAAACCTGCGTCGTTGCCTGCCCTTATGGCGCGATGGAAGTGGTCACCAAACCCATTTTCCGCCAGAACGGCGCGGCCATGACCACCACCTCGGACAAAGCCGAAGCGCATAAATGCGACCTGTGCCACGCCCGTGCAGGCGGTCCGGCCTGCATGGAGGTCTGCCCGACCAATGCACTGTTCGCTATCGACCGAAACCATTTACAGGAAATGAACGCAGAGAAACGCCGCCGCGCTGCGCTTGATAGCACCTCCCCCCTGCTGTTTTAACCTCGGATAGAGGAAGGAAGAACATGAAAAAAATTACCACTGTCTGCCCATACTGTGGGGCGGGATGCAAAATGAATCTGGTTGTGGATAACGGGAAAATTATTCGCGCAGAGGCCGCCAATGGCGTCACTAATCAGGGGGAGCTGTGTCTGAAAGGCTACTACGGCTGGGACTTCCTCAATGACACCAAACTGCTGACCCCACGCCTGACACAGCCGCTGATCCGTCGTCATAAAGGCGGGAAGTTTGAAGCCGTGAGCTGGGACGAAGCTATCCGTTACACCGCGCAACGCCTGAAAGAGATCAGACAAAAACATGGTCCGCGTTCGATTATGCACACGGGTTCTTCGCGGGGGACCGGCAATGAAACCAATTATGTGATGCAGAAATTCGCCCGTGCGGTGATTGGCACCAATAACGTTGACTGCTGTGCCCGCGTATGTCACGGACCATCAGTTGCCGGTTTACAGGCCACACTCGGCAACGGTGCGATGAGCAACTCCATCGGTGATATTGAGAATTCCAAGTGTCTGCTGGTGATTGGGTATAACTGCGCCGACTCCCATCCGATTGTCGCTCGCCGCGTGATCAAAGCGAAAGAGAAAGGCGCACAGATTATTGTGTGCGACCCGCGCCGCATCGAAACCGCCCGTATCGCCGATCAGCATCTGCAAATCAAAAATGGTTGTAACATGGCGCTGGTCAATGCCTTCGCGCATGTGCTTATCGAAGAAAATTTGTATGACCATGACTACGTCGCCAAATACACCGAAGGCTTCGACGAGTACCGTAAAAACGTGGCCGACTACTCGCCTGAAGCGGTGGCTGAGCAGACCGGCGTCAGCGCCCAGCAAATCCGTCAGGCCATGCGAACCTACGCTGCCGCCCCTTCAGCGACCATCATGTGGGGTATGGGCGTGACGCAGTTTGGTCAGGCGGTGGACGTTGTGAAAGGGTTGGCGGGGCTGGCCCTGTTGACCGGCAATTTGGGCCGCGCCAACGTGGGCGTCGGGCCGGTACGCGGTCAGAATAATGTGCAGGGTGCCTGCGATATGGGCGTGCTGCCGAACGAATTCCCCGGCTATCAATCAGTCACCGACCCGAAAGTCCGCGCCAAATTTGCCGATGCCTGGGGCATTGACGTCAACCAGATGGACCCTGAAATCGGCCACCGTATCACTGAAATTCCGCATCTGGCCATCGAAGGCCATGTGAAAGCCTATTACATCATGGGGGAAGATCCTTTGCAGACCGAAGCCGATTTAAGCCTGGTGCGCAAAGGCTTCGAGGCGCTTGAGTTTGTGGTGGTGCAGGACATCTTCATGACCAAGACCGCCGAACAGGCCGATGTGATTCTTCCGGCCACCTCATGGGGTGAGCATGGCGGCGTATTCTCCTGCGCTGACCGCGGCTTCCAACGTTTCGAAAAAGCCATCGAACCGAAGTACAACGTCAAGCGTGACTGGGAAATCATCAGCCTGCTGGCATGTGAACTCGGTTATCCGATGCACTACCGCGACAATCAGGAAATCTGGGACGAAATGCGTGAGCTGTGCCCACTGTTCTACGGTGCAACGTACGAGAAAATGGGCACGCTCGGCCATGTCCAGTGGCCATGCACCACGCTGGAAAGCCCGGGCACGCCGTACCTTTACCAGGATAACCATTTCGATACACCGACCGGCAAAGGCCAGCTGTTTGCCGCCCCGTGGCGTGCCCCGGCCGAAGTGCCGGACGGTAACTACCCGCTGGTGCTGTGTACAGTACGTGAAGTTGGCCACTACTCCTGCCGCTCAATGACCGGCAACTGCGCCGCTCTGCAAACGCTGGCCGATGAGCCGGGTTTCGTGCAGATGAACCCGCAAGACGCTGAAGCACTGGGTATCCACGATCAGCAACTGGTGTGGGTCGCTTCCCGGCGGGGCAAAGTCATCTCCCGCGCCAACTTCAACGAACGTATCAATCTCGGTGCGGTGTACATGACCTACCAGTGGTGGATAGGTGCCTGTAATGAACTGACGCAGGAAAACCTGGATCCGATCTCTAAAACGCCTGAGACCAAGTACTGCGCGGTCAAAGTCGAGCAGATTGCCGATCAGCGCTGGGCAGAAAACTATGCCCAACAGACCTACAGCGACATGAAAGCGCGCCTGCGCAGTGCCGTAGAGGATGTGATACCGGTGGTTGCTGTCGGTTGATGGTTTGATCCTCCCCTTTGCGGGGAGGAGTTTTAAAAGGAATTGTCATGTCTGGATCCGGCTTGCTGGTTCGCGTCAGCGGGAAAGTGCAGGGGGTGGGCTTCCGCCCCTTTATCTGGCAACTTGCCCGGCGGTTACAGCTTCGGGGAGAAGTGCACAACGACAGTCAGGGCGTGGAAATACGTCTGCTGCAACCGGTAAACATCGAAGCATTTCTGCAGGAGATGCATCAAAACTGTCCTACTCTGGCACATATTGACAGTATCAGCCTGCGCAATTTTTCCTGGCTCAGCGAGCCGTACCATTTTCACATTCGGGATAGCCAGCCAGGTCAGATGACCACCCAGGTGGTGCCAGATGCTGCCACCTGCCCCGCCTGCTTGCGCGAGATGAGTGACCCTGACCATCGCCGTTATCACTACCCTTTCCTCAACTGTACCCACTGTGGGCCACGGTTCACCCTTATCCGGCGTATGCCTTATGACCGGGCGGCTACCACGATGGCTGCCTTTCCACTGTGTAAGGCCTGTGCTGAGGAGTATCGCGATCCGGCAGAGCGCTATTTTCACGCACAACCCGTTGCCTGCCCGGTCTGCGGTCCGCAGCTATATGCCAGCGACGCACAGGGGCACACCACGGCGGTGACTGCGGCTGCGCTGACGCAGGCGATTGAGATATTACAGGCAGGCGGCATTGTTGCCATTAAAGGCGTAGGAGGATTTCATCTTGCCTGCGATGCGACCTCTTTACCGGCAGTAACCAGGCTGAGAGAACGAAAAAGACGTCCCGGTAAGCCGCTGGCCGTCATGCTGCCGGATTCCCTCTGGCTGGCAAAATGTACCGACGCCGCCCCCCTGTTTGAAATACAGTCGCTGCTGCAGTCCTCTGCCGGACCGATAGTGCTGCTAACCCCTGCCCCGACGACACCGCTTTGCGCCGCCGTCGCCCCGGGACTGAACGAAGTGGGCCTGATGCTGCCCTCCTCACCGCTGCATCATTTGCTGATGCAACAAATGAAATCACCGCTGGTCATGACATCAGGTAATGCCGCCGGGTGCGCCCCAGCCCTGAGTAATCAGCAGGCGCTGACCCAGTTAAGTGATATCGCCGACCTGTGGCTGCTTCACGACCGGGATATTGTGCAACGCGCCGATGATTCCGTGGTGCGTTTCACCCCCGGGGCCCCTGAGATGCTGCGGCGTGCCCGGGGCTATGTGCCCGATGCCATTGAACTGCCAGCGGGCTTCGGCGCACAACCCCCGCTGCTGGCACTGGGAGGCGACCTCAAGAACACCTTCTGCCTGGTACGGGGAAAACAAGCCCTGTTGAGTGCACATATGGGCTCACTGGAGCACAGCGATATTTTTACCCAATGGCAACAGGGTATGGAGCACTTTTCGCGGCTGTTTGACTGTCAGCCACAACATTTGGCCTGCGACATCCATCCAGGTTATTTCAGCCAGCAGTGGGCACAGAAGCAGCCCTTACCCCGCACGGAGGTCCTGCATCATCATGCGCACATTGCCGCGTGTCTGGCTGAACACCGATGGCCGTTGTACGGCGGCCGGGTGATCGGTCTGGCACTCGATGGCATCGGTTACGGCGACCAGGGAGAGCTATGGGGAGGGGAGTGTTTACTGGTCGACTACCTGCATTGTGAACATCTGGGCGGTCTTCCGGCCGTAGCCCTGCCAGGGGGCGAACAGGCGGCCCGGCAACCCTGGCGTAATCTGCTGGCACAATGGCTACGCTTCGTACCCGCCTGGCAGCAATATCCTGAGGCCAACCGCCTGCTAATGCAGCCATGGCAGCCGCTGGCGCAAGCCATCGCTGGGGGAGTGAACTCCCCACCGTCTTCCTCCTGCGGGAGACTATTCGATGCAGTGGCGGCGGCTTTAGGCTGTGCTCCGCAAACGTTGAGCTGGGAAGGCGAAGCCGCCTGCCGCCTGCAGGCGCTCGCAGAGCAGGCTCAGGGCCAGCCTCACCCTATTTCGCTTGGGCTCATAACGACAGAGCATGGACTTACTCTGGATCTGGCAGGCTTCTGGCAACAATGGCTGAACTGGCCAGCGCAGCCCGCAGCCCGGGCATGGGCATTTCATGACGCACTGGCGCAAGGCTTCGCCTGCATGGCGCACCACGCCGCGCGGCAGCATGCGGTCCAAACCGTGGCGCTTGGCGGTGGCGTTATTCATAACAGGCTATTGCGCCAGTGCCTCCTCAAACATTTAGCGCCTCTTCAGGTCCTCGCCCCACAGGCTATTCCTGCCGGTGATGGCGGATTGGCGTTAGGCCAGGCCATGGTGGCCTGCGCCCGAATTCAGACTTCATTCACAGCAGATTTAAATAAGGACTCTCATGATTAACCGCGCATTTTTTCACACCCATAAGCGTGCTTTCTGGCTACTGCTCGGGCTGGTGGCACTTAATGTACTGGCCTGGGTATGGGCGTTTGCCCTCTTCAGCCAGCACGCGGGGCTCATCGCCGCCGCCCTGCTGGCCTACGGTTATGGTCTTCGCCACGCGGTCGATGCCGACCATATTGCTGCCATTGATAACGTCACGCGTAAACTGATGCAACAAGGCCAGCGCCCTGTCGCCGTTGGGGCTTACTTCTCCCTCGGTCACTCCAGCATCGTGGTGCTGGCCTGTGCGGCGATTGCCGCCACGTCTTTACTTTTCGGTGAAAAGATAGGCTGGTTGCATGATTATGGCAGCACCATTGGCACACTGGTTTCAGCACTGTTCTTATTCATCATGGCGGCGGTCAATGCGGCTATCCTGCGCGATGTCTGGCGACGCTTTGGGCAGGTTAAACGAGGCGAATCCTTTATTGAGACCGAAAATACCCATCACTTACAGGGAGGGGTGATGACGAAAGTTTTCCGTTTCGCTTTCGGTCTGGTCAACCGCAGCTGGCAGATGTACCTGGTTGGCTTTCTGTTTGGGTTAGGTTTTGACACCGCGACGGAGATTGGCCTGCTGGGTATTTCCGCGGCTGGCGCATCATCCGGTATGTCAGTCTGGAGCATCATGGTGTTTCCGGCGCTGTTCGCCAGCGGCATGGCGCTTATCGATTCACTGGACAATTTTGTTATGGTCGGTGCCTATGGGTGGGCCTTCGACAAACCGGTGCGTAAGCTTTATTACAACATGACGATCACCGCCACCAGCGTGGTAATCGCCGTGGGGATTGGTGGCCTGGAAGCACTGGGTTTGCTGGCGGATAAACTCGACTGGCACCAGGGCGGGTGGAAAATCATCGACACCCTGAATGATAATATGGGCAGCGTGGGCTACGCCGCCGTGGCGCTGTTTATCCTGTTCTGGGGAGTATCGGCGGTCAACTATCGCATGAAAGGATACGATCAATTAGGCACAGAGTAACGTGGTTTTGGTCACAGACATTTGTTGCCGTAAGTGCTTGAATAGTCGCAAAGAGAAAGCCGTTTGAACTTGAGCGAAACGGGTGCAGGTTCAGGCAGTGACGAGCCGATATGATTCAGTGTTTTCAATATCTCTCGTAATGATGGTTGTAAAGTGGCCCCGTTTTGCGGCAAGTTTACAGTTCACCTCCAGCGAGCAGTTCAAATGATCTCTGTGCGAGCAATCCGATGATTAAGTGGCCGTGGAAAACAAATGACCTGCAGAACGAAAAGTGGGAAGCGTGGCAAGATGCGCTGAATATCCCGCTTTTCGCATCATTGAATGAGCAGGAGCAAAAACGGCTGGTGCACATAGCCAGCCAGTTATTGCATCAAAAACGCCTGGTACCCTTGCAGGGCATCGTTCTCAATGAGCAGATGCAGGCGCGAATTGCCCTGTTGTTTGCCCTGCCGGTGATGGAACTTGGCGCAGAGTGGCTGGACGGTTTTCATGAAATTTTGCTCTACCCTACCCCCTTTGTTGTCGATTCCCCCTGGCAAGATGAGAACGGACTGGTGCATGCCGGTTCGCAGATCCACGCCGGGCAGAGTTGGGATCAGGGGCCTATCGTACTCAACTGGCAGGATATTGAAGACTCCTTTGATACCTCCGGCTTTAACCTGATCATCCATGAAGCGGCCCACAAGTTGGACCTGCGCAACGGCGGTGAAGTGAGTGGGGTACCGCCTATCGCTTTACGTGACGTGGTGGCCTGGGAACACGATCTGCATGCCGCGATGGAAAATTTGCAGGATGAAATCGACATGGTGGGTGAAGACGCAGCCAGTATGGATGCTTACGCCGCCAGCGATGCCGCAGAGTGCTTCGCGGTGCTTTCAGAATACTTTTTCAGTGCACCTGAACTGCTTTCCAACCGCTTTCCGCTGGTTTATGGCCATTTTACCCGTTTTTACAAGCAGGACCCGCTGGCAAGGCTGCGCCGGTACCATCCCTGCGACGGCTAATTTAGGCAGAAAATAGAGTTTGATACGCAGGCAATGATGGATTTCATCTGTTTTTGCTCAGTTGATGAGCAGTCAGCCCATTAGTGCCAATTTAGCGTTGACACTCCAGGGGCCACTGGATATGATGCGCCCCGTTCAGACAATTCCTCTGTAGTTCAGTCGGTAGAACGGCGGACTGTTAATCCGTATGTCACTGGTTCGAGTCCAGTCAGAGGAGCCATATTAGAAAAGCCGCTTAAGGAAACTTAAGCGGCTTTTTGCTTATGTGCCACATTGCAGTTCGGAATTGAACAATATAAACCTCATCAAACATGCCCTTGCGGTCAAATTCTCGCATTAATTAACGAGGGACAACCAAACCTCCCTTTATGCCCCGGGTAAAGACCACCTGCCAGAGTTGAATATCGCGGGAGCGGAAAGCTCCGGCGCATGAGCTAAGATAATAAACGAACATTCTCTTAAAGCGCTCTGAATAGTTATCTTCAATGTGCCGCCAGGATGCAAGAAATCGTTCACGCCAAGCCATCAGCGTTTTGTCATAATCCGGGCCAAAATTGTGAACGTCTTCAATAACAAAATACCTTTCACTTGATGAGGTAATATGGGTGAGGGAAGGCAGACATCCATGAGGGAAGATATACTTATTGATCCAGGGATCGACGTTCATATCTGTTTTGTTAGCACCGATAGTATGTAATAAGAAAATCCCATCGGGGGTCATATTTTTATTCACGACATCAAAGTAAGTCGCATAGTTTTTTGGCCCAACATGCTCAAACATGCCAACAGAGACAATTCGGTCAAATTGTTGATCAAGTTCTCGGTAATCTTGTAGTAGGATTTCCACATCTAAATTGGCACAGCGCGTTTGCGCCATTTTTTGTTGTTCTACAGATATCGTAATTCCCGTTACTTTCGCACCATAATGTTCAGCCGCATAGGCTGCCAGCCCTCCCCAACCGCAACCAATATCCAGCAGGCTCATCCCCTTCTTTAATTGCAGCTTTTCACAAATTAATTTGAGCTTATTTTGCTGTGCCTGGTATAAATCATCCGCCTCTTTCCAGTAGCCACAAGAGTACTGCATCCAGGGATCGAGCATCAGGCAGAAAAGATCATTTCCCAAATCATAATGCTCTTTGCCAACTTTCAACGCCCCTTTTTTCGACTGGAAATTGATAAATCTGGCCCCGGCAACCCTGATCATATCTTTAAGATTGTCAGGTACTCGGGACTGCAGATCTGCATCAATAATTTTAGTAAAAAATACGTCGAGTTGTTCACAATCCCACCAGCCATCCATGTAGCTCTCACCTAAACCAAGAGAACCTCTTTTTAAAACACGTTTATAAAACTTAGGATTCTTTACTTGAATATCACTGGGTTTGCTGCCATCTAATTCAATCCCTGCTTCGTTCAGCAGTTCCCGACAGATTCTTTGCCACTCATTGTAGTCTTTAGGTAGGATCATGTTTTTTTTCACTGGATTGCCTTTTACAATAGAAACTACTTACAGGTTGAGGAACTCTTCTTACAGTTATAAATAAATGCTCGAGAGCGATGTGTTATTTCCTGTATTTCTTTGGGCGTTAACCCAGTGCGGAACAGTTGCAATACTCTCTCCCGATCGGCTTCAATATTCTTATACCTATCAGGATGCATACTTAACTTTTTCCTCTGCTTGCAGACTTTTCCTGAAATAATATTCGACAGCCTTTTTATACTGGCCATGGCTAAATCTCTTTCGTATTCACTAAACCTTTTATCCAAAGAGATATTGTGCCATATTAATTTTGCTCTTCGAAACAACCCTCTCCCTTCAAGAAAATAAGCTTTTTCCTTCATCAAACCCAAACCTCTCATGTTTACAACCTCGTATATTTTCTTAAACGATTTATAAAACACTGTTATCTGGTTATTCATATATGATGACTATACTATTCATTAGAAAATTCTAAAAATGAATAATATGAATCTAAAACATTCCATATTGGAATGTTAAACATCGGGTCCATTATATAACCTGAGGCTGACGAACTGTTGCCCGTTGCCATGCTATTGGCTTGAATGTAAATCAGACAGTCATTAATGGTCTGTCAAGAACGTCCAGCGGACATAATCATAGGCCCAGTTAAAAGCTAAGGTATAGGGAAGAAAAACACAGATTAGACTAATTTCAACCAACAAAGCTTTCGTTATTGATAACCGAAGCAGGAACATAGCAACGGGAGTCAATGAAATCACCAGCACGGCTTCAAATATAACCGCATGCAAAATTCGCACAAAGAAAGTTCTTTCAAAGCATAAATGTCTTTGTAATTCATCGAAAACCTTATTGATGACATAATTCCATACTGTCGCAGTAAGGGCGGAGATAATTGATAATTTCCCAGACTGAATTATCTCGATTTTTAAGAGATAAGCGAGCGATATCGCTATAACCAGATTCCCAAAAACTTCAAAAAGCACTGCGTGAAAAACCCTTTCACGCAAGCTTTTGTTTAGTTCAATTTTCATTGCATCGAATCCAGACCCATCAAAATTTAACTGAACATTTCACTTATAAAACTCACCGTTTCAGAAGGAATAAAAAGAATCTCAGACGGTACTATTACCTGATAATTCTACACTGCCTTAATAATATTAACTGGCAGAAAGCATTGCCGCAAAACCAGCACCGACGGCGACAGTGAATACTACCGCCACCACGACAGCGGTGGTCACAACGCCAGTACCCACAGCTGCTGCGGTTTTTCCTTTTGATATCTCTTTTCTTTTCAGTGAGGCAATGTCACCTAAATTAATTACCTGTCCTTCATCACTCACCAAGGTTTGTGGCGTAGTTTTCTTTATGGTGATAGTGGCACTATCACCACTACGTAATGAATATTGAACAACATCTCCGTTATAGAGAGGAGGATCAATTTTATAGTACGTATAGGGCGATGAGAGTGAATTTTTTTCTAATTCCTGCTTACTTAACTTTAGTGAGTTATAGCTTGAGCAGCCCGTCATTGTCAGCATTGAAATGATAATGACAGGAATGACTGATTTATATTTCATGATCTTCTCTAATTGAATGACACAATTCGTTGTTAAATGAAGTATTTAGAACCCGCATGCTACTTATTTCGATAGGAATAATTAGGGAAACCCCTATCCACCCGGAAATTCACGGTAACCCAAAACATTGTTCTTATCTGCGCCCCCTCGCGGACAGACTTTTTAGAGTGGAGATGCCGGGAGAGCAAAGTTGCCTGTCTTTGTGATTACCACCCCATAAGGTGATATCGACGTTGAGCAACCAGAGATTGTTTCCCCTTGATGGCCCTTTCCCCCTCCGTTCCCTGCTCAAGTTCTGGCGCATCAGGATTGATCAATATTCAATTTAATCATGGTATTATGCGATACAGAACCATTTTTCATTTCAACCTCCGTAACAAAGCAGGCGGATTATTATTATCGATAAATTCAGCGAATGTATTATCATGACAAGACAATCTGTATCGATAAGAGGTCTGCGTGTGACAATCACGAGGAACTGACCATGAAAACCTTCGCAAAAACAAACTGGCTTTCATCACAGGACTATCCAATGACCAAAGGACCCCGGCCTGTGCATTTTCGCTCCTATTTGCTGAAGTCAAATACGGGCGTCTTACCCCACGCTCATGAGTTCGCGCAATTTCATTTTGCCCGTAAAGGGAATATGCGTATAGAGATTGAAGATAAGTGCTGGATTGTGCCCTCCCATTATGGGATCTGGATCCCCGCTAATACGGAGCATTCCGTGTGGGCTCTGGATGATGTATTTTTGGAAGGTTTAGATATTGAAACACGCTTTTTAAGCGAACCCATTTCTGCGTGTACGGCCGTGACGATCAGTGATGTCGCAAAAGAACTTATACATTATGCCAATAATGTAATTCCAGTATTATACGATGAGCATGGCAAAGAGGGCCAACTGGTCAGCGTACTCCTTGATATTATCCTGAATCTACCCCAGGTAGATTTTGTACTTCCATGGCCACAGAACCCGGTACTTAACGATATGTGTCGTGCAATAGTGGAAACACCGGGTGCTGCACATTTTATAGAGTCCTGGTCAGAGAAAGTGGGAATGTCTACCCGAACGTTTTCCAGAAGATTCAAAAAAGAGACCGGGTTGTCATTTAGTCTATGGAAGCAAAAAATGCGGATATTTGAGTCCATCATAATGCTTAAACAGAAGAAAAGTGTCACAGCGATTGCGCTCGAATTGGGATACTCCAGCACGGCCGCCTTTAGCTATTCTTTCAAGAAGATCATGGGGGTTTCCCCAACGGAATACTCTGGTACGGATTAAATCTCGATTACCTGTACTTCAATAACCTGATCCACTCACCAGGCGCGTGTTGAGCCAGATCCCCACCAAGTCAATGTCCGGCAACGTACCCCGAAGATATAAATGCGCTATCTAAGAGCAAATATGCCGGATGATGGCAGTATTATTACAGGCTGACACAGCGTAATTAGATTCGGATGATGAATTTTCGTAATAACTATTTTTGATTTCATATGCATAAAACCTGACTTTATCATGCGTTGTAATCATCTATTCAACGATAATTATAATACGTTGTAGATAATTTAACGTTGAGTAAAAATGAAGATACCTACTTAACATAAGGGACACATTAAATACCTAAAAAAGAATCAGAGCACATGAAATGGATATAAGAATGATAAGATGGCTTACATTCTCAATATTATTCATTATGATAGGCCAGATGGCATTGACGCCTTCAATATCGCTGAGAATATTATATTTTCCATAATGACTTATATTCTTAGTCTACTATTCTCAATAATTTAAACATGAGGATAAGTCCATGGAATTACTTGAACCTATGTTACCGCAAGCGACTAATGTGATTCACTCGTCTGACATAGCTCAGTTTGGCGGGGTCTCGATAACAATTATGCCGTATATTGGGATGTGTATTAGTGATCTGATTGCGGTGTTTTGGGATGATGAACGAATCTCAGCAACCGTTCCGCGAAACGGCGAGTCCGATTTTCCCGTTGTTGTTTTAGTCCCTGAGAAACTCACACCAGTAGGCCAACATACTGTCTACTATGAGGTAGAAAACACCGTAGGAATGGCCTCCTTCAGCGACCCCATTTTTATCACCATTGATTAAATACTATTTTAGTAACCACAGCATCCATCTTGCGTAGGTATCCGTTACATTTTCGGGGTCTTTATATAGAAAAAAGTCCCCGATTAATGGGCTGGTTTTTTATCTCTATTCAGCTCACTTCATGTGAGTCCTGATCGTTTAATACTTATGAAGCGAGAATGCCCCCCAAACGGCGCCAACTGGGCTGGCTGGCCTTAATGAGGACCGTTATTATCCTGCTCAGGAATGTTAGCCACTTTCTCAAGCTCAAGCTTTACCGCCTTAAGAGTCCTTTGCCGGATCCAGCCACTTCCCACCCTGATCGCCAGCCAGTATAAGGCCATCTTAACCTGAGTGGCTCTGTCAGAACAAAGTATGAAGGTTTCTGTGCAGAGCTCATATTTATCGGTGGCGAACGGGCGTACCCGATATCGCAACAGCAGTTTTGCACTGCCAGGGCTAAGCGCTGCGCAATATGCACTCCTGTCCGCAACCTCTTCAAGACCAAAATCCGTTCGCCAGAATTGTCCTCTTAAGCCATAGCAAAGCTCAGTGGTTGAGCTTTCCAACAAAGTAAAGCTGTGCATCCCGAATGGATCCATCGTTCTTTGAGACTTATGACGCCGTAATTTTTGAGGCAGTTGCCGCACCGACATCAGGGTTTTAATTAGGGTGTCCTGCTGGATATCATAATTAGCAACAGCAGGTAATATCTTGTCGGGATAGAGAGTACTGATTACCGTACGGTGCTGCTCATAGAACTGAAACTGCGGCAGATAAAGAGGTCTATTTTTCCATTCAACCAGCGCTTGCTTACTCACAAACCCGAGTGCCAACATTTTTGCTCCCTTCACGATTAACGGTACTTCCACAACCATTTTCCGCTCGCCAAACGCCAGTAGAAAAAGGCACCGCGGATGATCCAGTCCAGGCACATGCCAAGCCAGATCCCCACCACGCCAAAGCCCAGCACCACGCCCAGAAGATAGCCCGCGACGATGCGTCCGCCCCACATACTCAACAGTGATACCCACATAGTGAACTTAGCGTCGCGCGCCCCTTTTAGCCCGGCAGGTAGCACCCATGACGCCGCCCAGAAAGGCATAAATGCGGCGTTGAGCCACACCAGCACTTTTACTACGTGAATAACGTCATCCTCTTTGGTGTAGAACGAGGCAAGAACACCCGCCAACGGCACTGACAGCAGCGACAGCGCACAAAGCCCAATGGTCGAAAGCCAGAAGATATGCTTGAGCTGATGCTCAGCCTGCGCCATTTGCCCTTTGCCTAAACGTGTACCCACAATGATGGTAGAGGAGGAACCCAGCGCATTGCCCGGCAGGTTGATAAGGGACACGATAGACGCCGCGATAAAATTCCCGGCAATCACGTCAGTTCCCATCCCGGCGACAAACACCTGGGTCAACAACTTGCCACCGTTAAACAGCACCGATTCAATACTGGCGGGTACGCCGATGCTCAGCACTTCCATCAGAATACCGGTATTGAGCGGTTTAAAATAACTCTTCAAAGGAATACGTAACGCGGGGTTAAAACCAATCATTAGCACATAAATCACCACCGCCGCACCGATATAGCGCGCAATCGTCAACCCAAGTCCCGCGCCGGTAAAACCAAGACCGTGCCAACCAAAACAGCCATAAATCAGCACGCTGCTGATCATAATATTAAGGATATTCATGCCGCCGTTGATCAACATTGGGATTTTAGTGTTGCCCGCCCCGCGCAATGCACCGCAGCCGATCAACGCAATCGCCGCGGCCGGGTAGCTCCAGGCGGTAATAGTGAGATAGTTAAGGGCTAAGGCTTTGACCTGCGGTTCGGCGCTGCCGGCAATCAGATCGACAATGTGGGTTCCGGCGAATTCAATGCCAAGCGCCAACAGGAAGGCAAAGCCGGTCATCAGTACCAGCGACTGGCGGGCTGCGGCGCGCGCCCGTTTGCGGTTAAGTTTGCCGAGGCTGAAGGCCACCACCACGGTGGTACCGAGATCAATCGCTGCGAAGAACGCGATGATCACCATGTTGAAACTGTCGGCCAGACCGACCCCCGCCATCGCCTCCTTGCCCAGCCAGCTGACCAGAAACGTACTCAGAACGCCCATCAGCAATACGCATAAATTCTCAAAAAATATCGGTATTGCCAGGGGAGTAATTTCGCGCCAGAACAGCACACGGTTGGAACGCCGTTTGTGATACCACTTAGTGCGATCCAATGCGTGCTGCACAGTGACTCTGATGTTTTGCAAGATAGTTCCAGCTATGAGGAGGGATGGAGGCTTGAATTAAGAATGGTAAAAACATCCCTGTTTTGCAAAGTCTTTTCTCGCAAAGAACAGGGAAATTCAGGGGAAAAAACGGGGCGGCCCGACTTCAGACCACACCCGTCCTGACATTATGACTGTGCGGTCTGCACATTCTGATACAAATCCCAACGGTTGCCGTAGAGATCTTCAAACACCACCACGGTGCCATACTCCTCTTCGCGCGGCGCTTCGCAGAAATGCACGCCTTTGTCTTTCATTGCATGGTAATCCCGCCAGAAATCATCGGTGTGCAGGAACAGGAATACCCGTCCGCCACACTGATCGCCAATAAAGGTTTCCTGCGCGGCGGTCGATGCCCGCGCCAGCAACAGATGGCATTCACTTTCAGGTGTGGGCGCAACCACTACCCATCGCTTGCCCTCCTGCGGCGTGTCTTCCATTAGCGTGAAGCCAAGCTGTTCGGTGTAGTAACTGATGGCCCGGTCGTAATCATCGACAACGATGGCGATATAACCCATTCCGCGTTTCTGAATTCTCACTGTCTTCTCCCTGATTAACGCTGTGATTCGCGTCTCCATACTACATCGCTTTCAACGATTTTCCCTTGATCCATTTACCCGCCAGCGCCGCCAGGGTGGCACACAACAGATAGTAGATCAGGCCGATAAACAGGAAAATTTCCGCCGGATAGATCTGCACGCGGTTGTTGACCTGTCCGGCCACGGTGGTCAGCTCCGGCACATTGACGATAAACGCCAGCGAGGTGTCTTTGAGCAGGGCAATCAGCAGCCCCAGATACGAGGGCAGCAGGTTCGGCCATGCCTGAGGCAACAGCAACAGGCGCAGCACCTACCACTGGCTGAAGCCCGACGCCAGCCCCGCCTCGCTCTGCCCCGTGGGCAACGACTCCAATCCGGACAGCGTTGAGTGCATGACCGCGGCCGACGTAAACCACGCCAGCGCCAGGATCACCGTCAGCGCGCCAGGCATTGAACTGCCAAAAACGACGGGCAGCAGGAAGTAGAGCCAGAAGATCACAAAAATCAGCGGAATACCGCGGATAAAGTCAGCCCAGAGGAACAGCAACCGGCGCGTCCAGCCACCAAACCGCCAGGCCAGCGCCGCCATGAGTACACCGAGAACCAGCGCAATCGCCCCGGCAGACAGCGCCATGATAAGCGTCAGCAGCACGCCCCCCGGCTCGCCATCGGCCACCCTTCCCCATAGCAGATAGGTGAAATTGTCGTGCAATACCGAGTAATCAAACTCCATGTCCGTCTCCCTGCGCCTTCACGGCAGCCAGCAACAGCGGCTGACGCTGGCCCGGACGCTTCGGCCCCAGAGCAATCAGCAGCCAGCCCATCACCAGACCGAGCAGCAGATAGAGCACCGTGCCGACGGCAAAGCCCTCCAGCGCATGGGCGTTGTAGCTCTCGATCTGACTTATCTGGTAGGTGAGTTCGGAGAAACCAATGCCGGTCGCCAGCGACGAGAGTTTCATCAGATTGAGATACTGACCGGTGATCGGCTGCCAGGCGTTAATCAACCCCTGCGGCAATAAGACATGCCTCAGCATTGCCCAGCGGCTAAAGCCCTGCGACACCGCCGCTTCGGTCTGCCCGTGGGGCACCGAATTCAGCCCGGCCTGCACCTCTTCGAGCAGAAATGCCGCGCTGAACAGCGCCAGCCCCCAAGCCGCACAGAGAAACTCCGGCGTCAGCCAGGACACATTCACCGGTAAAACCGCCCACGGATGCACATCGCCAATGTACAGCCGCAGCCCCTGCGGCAGTGCGCCGTACGCCGCGAAGTACCAGAACAGTAGCTGTACCAGCAAAGGCGTGTTGCGAAATATTGATACATACATCGCCACGATGCTGCGCCCCACGCGCCCCGGTGCTAAACGCAGCGCCACTAACAACAGCGTCAGAAAGGTCGCAAGCACGCTGCCCGCAACCGTCACATAGAGCGTGGTAAGAAAGCCGGAGATGATCCACTGCAACGGCTGGCCGGTTAAGACCCCGGCCCAGTCCAGATGCCACGCCATCAGCCCTCCCTCCCGGCGTCCGCCTGCAACGGAAACAGCACTTTTTGCAGGAAACGCTGCGCCCGCGGATGCGCCGGATGGGTGAAGAAACTTTCGGGGTCGGCCTGTTCCAAAATTTCCCCACCGTCCATAAACACCACCCGGTCAGCAATTTCGCGGGCAAAGCTCATCTCATGAGTGACGACAATCATAGTGATGCCGCTGTGGGCCAGCGCCTGCATCACCAGCAATACTTCACCAATCATCTCCGGATCCAGCGCCGAGGTGGGCTCATCGAACAAAATGATTTTCGGGTCAGTGACCAGCGCGCGAGCAATCGCCACCCGCTGCTGCTGGCCGCCGGAAAGCTGCGAGGGAAAGTGGTGCGCACGGTCAGCAAGCCCGACCCGATCCAACAGTTCGCGGGCCTTTTGCCGCGCCTGTGCCTGCTTCCAGCCGTGGACTTTCACCAGCGCCAGACTGACGTTATCCAGCGCGTCCAGATGAGCGTAGAGATTGAATTGCTGAAACACGAAGCCAATGTGGGTGCGCAGCGCGCGCAGCGCCCTGCCACTGAGTCCGGCGGTCGGTTGGTTGTGGATTAAAATCTCACCGGCGCTGAGCGTTTCGAGATGATTGATAAGTCGGATCAGCGTTGATTTCCCCGAACCGGACGGCCCGCAAATCGCCACTACTTGACCGGCGGCGACGCGTAAATCGACGTTTCGGATCACCTGATGCGGGCCGAAAGATTTACTCACCTGACGAAACTCCACGGCAAGCGGTTTGCCATCAAGTTCTGGATGTGAAAAAACCGCAGACGAGTCTGCGGTTGTTGAAGAGGGTTGCTGCATAAGGGCCTGCCTGATTATTTTGCTTCGATCTTAAACAAACGCGGTTGCGGTGATTTGGTCTGCGGTCCGAACCAGACGTTATAAATTTTGGTCGCATCGCCGGTTTTTTCCAGATTCAGCAACTCATCATTGACCGCTTTCAGCAGGCTGGTTTCGCCCTTTTTCACCCCAACGCCGATCTCTTCTTTGCTCAGCAATTCAGGTAAGACTTTGTATTTGGCTTTGTCCGGCGCGCCATCCAGCAAACCGGCCAGAATGGTGCTGTCCTGAGTAATGGCCTGCACGTTACCGTTACGCAAGGCGGAGAGCGCCAGCGGGATATCGTCATACGCCAGCACGCGGGACTGCGGGAAGCGGCTGTGCAACTCCTGCTCGCCGGTGGTGCCTTTGACTGCGCCGATACGCGCCGTGGCGTAAGCATCGAGCTTGTCAGGCGAACCGGCCGGAACCAGGAACTGCTGCCCGGTCACAAAATAAGGCACAGAGAAGTCCACCACTTTGGCGCGTTCCGGCGTGATAGTAATGTCGGCGACGATAATGTCAGCCTTGCCGGACTGCAACAGCGGAATACGGTTCGCCGGGTTGGTTGGCACCAGTTTGAGCTTCACGCCCAGAGATTTGGCCAGCGCTTTGGCGAAATCGACGTCGTAGCCCACGATGTCATGGGTTTTGGCATCGACGGAACCGAACGGCGGGTTGGAGTCGAAGGTCGCGACGTTAATCACACCGGCTTTTTTGATGTCCGCCAGTTGGTCTGCGTGGGCGGCAAAAGTGGCGACACTGCTCAGTACCAGCAGGGTCAGGGCGGAAAATGAAGACAACGAACGTGCGTTACGGGCCATGTGTTTTCCTTATCAGGAACCGCCAAATTGGCAGAAAGGGGGACCCGCAGGCCAGCGACCTGCGGACTTTTTTATCTTGTAAAGCAGAGGATTACACAGGCCCGACAACGGCACTACGAACAAAAACTCATATCATTAGCATCGGAAAATATAAGAAAAACTTATTAACAATGGATTAACCGACCGCCACCTTTTGGCGTATTTCACTCTTCTGAGAATAGCGGTTAGGTTTGTACGGAATATCCAACCGCTCACGCAGGGTTTGACTCTCCGTCGCCGGATGCCAGTATCCGCGCTCTGACAGCACCGGTAGCACCAGGCGCGTGATGTCCTCCAGCGCTTCGGGCAACACCGGGCCGCTGATGATAAACCCGCTGGCTCCCCCCTCTTCGACCCACCGGATGAAGGTGTCAGCTACCTGCTCCGGCGTGCCGAAGAACTCGCCTTTCGGTAGCGTGGTCTGGAATGCGACATCGCGCAGCGTCAGGTTGTGCTCTTTCGCCAGCCGCTTGATCTGATCGGTAGTCGAGCGGAAGGTATTTTGTCCGAGATCGCCGACGTCCGGGAACGGCGCATCCAGCGGGTACTGCGAGAAGTCATGATGGTCAAAGAAACGCCCAAGATAGGACAGCGCGTCTTCAACGGAAATCAGCGACAGCAGCGTCTGGTATTTGGCTTCGGCCTCGGCTTCGGTCGCGCCGACAATCGGGCTGATACCGGGGAAAATCCCCACCGGCAGACGCCCATTTTTCGCCACCTGAGCCTGCAATTTAGCAGAATACTCTCTGGCTTCTTCCAGCGTGCGAGCATTGGTAAAGACCGCGTCGGCAGATTTCCCTGCCAGCGCGATGCCCGCCTCGGAGGCACCGGCCTGGAAAATCACCGGTTGCCCCTGTTGCGAACGCTTAATATTCAGCGGCCCTTCCACCGAGAAAAACTGCCCCTGGTGATTCAGCTTGTGCAGCTTGGCGGCGTCGAAAAACACCCCGCTTTCACGGTCACGGATAAAGGCATCATCTTCCCAGGAGTCCCACAGGCCCTGCACCACGCTGATGTACTCTTCGGCAATCTGATAACGCAGCGCATGCTCCGGGTGGTCTTTGCCGAAGTTTTTCGCCGACCCCGCCAGCGGTGAGGTCACCACGTTCCAGCCCGCGCGACCGTTGCTGATATTGTCGATACTTGCCAACTGGCGCGCCACGGTGAATGGGTCGCTGTAGGAGGTGGAAATCGTCCCCGCGAGGCCGATACGCTGCGTCACCGAGGCCAGCGCTGACAGCAGCGCCACCGGTTCAAAACGGTTGAGGAAATGCGGCAGGGATTTTTCATTGATGTGAAGCCCGTCCGCCACAAACAGGAAGTCGAAATTGGCCGCTTCCGCCTTCAATGCCAGTTCACGAAAGTAGGGGAAATTGACGCTGGCATCCGCCGGCGCTTTTTCATGTCGCCATGAATTCATATGGCCACCGGCACCGTGCAGCATCAGGCCCAGTTTTATGCTTTTTTTGTTTGACGCTTGGGAGACAGACAGATTTGATTGGCTCATGCTCGGGCTTCCTTTATTCAGTTCAGTGATTCGCTCAGAAAAGAATGCGATAGTTTTCATCTGCGCCTAAATATAAAAACCTGCCTTCTAATCTCACTAATTAGCTAATGGAAACTGACGCAATGGTTATATACACAAAATAATTCGAGTCGTCTGGAGGCACCCATTTTTGGTGTATCAGGGTGATCAGTGAAGGAACCCCGATGAGCTGAGTAAACTGAGTGATCCGGGTGAGTCGCGCAGCCAAAAAAAATCCAGCTTGAAGCAGGAAGGATATAACTGATAACCAGAGATTCTTTAGTCATTCGCCAATAACCGTTCAGGATTAAGCAGAGCATTTATTTTCCTGCCAATAATCCAATAAGGTTAAACCGATATGAGCCTTTACTCTGCCGATGAAACGCGCGACTTCGCCTCACATGCGCCTGCTTCCCTTGAGGAGCGTCTGATCGCCCATCGCCGTGAGCTGCATCAAAACCCGGAGCTCTCCAACCACGAGTTCGCCACCACCCAACGTATTACCGGCTGGCTTAACGATGCGGGTGTCCGCATTCTTGATCTCGGCCTGAAGACCGGCGTAGTGGCTGAAATTGGCCCGCAGGAGGGGCCGCTGGTGGCGCTGCGCGGAGATATTGACGCCCTGCCGATTAACGAAATTTCCGGCGTGCCTTTCAGTTCGCAACAGGCAGGTGTGATGCACGCCTGCGGGCATGATTTCCACACGTCGGTGATCCTTGGCGCGGCTTACCTGCTGAAAGCGCGGGAAACTGAGCTGAAGGGACGCGTACGGTTGTTCTTCCAACCTGCCGAAGAGCGCTTTAACGGTGCATTGCAGCTGATTGAGGCTGGTGCACTGAATAACGTCGATGCCATTTTTGGTCTGCACAATGCGCCACAGCTGCCGGTGGGTACCTTCTCTACCAAGGGGGGCGCCTTCTACGCCAACGTGGATCGCTTCCAGATAACCGTGACCGGTAAAGGTGCCCACGCCGCGCATCCGGAAGAAGGGGTCGACAGCATCGTTACCGCCAGCCACATTGTCACCGCCCTGCAAACGCTGGTCAGCCGCCACTTCAGCACCAAAGAGTCGGTGGTGGTCAGCGTGACCCGCATTGAGGGCGGTAATACCTGGAATGTGCTGCCGCAGGAAGTGTTCCTCGAAGGCACGGTGCGCACTCACAATGCAGAGATCCGTGAACAGGTGCCGGAAAAAATCCGGCAGGTGATTAGCGGCATCGCCCAGGCTCTGGGGGCCGAAGCCGAACTTTTCTGGTTCCCTGGCCCGCCAGCGGTAGTCAACACGCCGCGCTGGGCTGAATTTGCCAGCGAGGCCGCCCGAGAGGCGGGGTATAACGTGGAACTCTCTGAACCACAAATGGGCGGCGAAGACTTTGCACATTACCTGCATCACGTCCCTGGTGCATTTTTCAGCATCGGCTCGGCCAGCGAATTCGGCTTACATCATCCTAAATTCAATCCTAACGAGAAAGCCATTTATCCGGCAGCCGTCTATTTCCAGCAATTAGCGGAAAAAGCACTGACTGAATTACAGAGTAATTAGCAACGTTCAATAGAGTGTTATAAAAGCCAGCCTGCCCGGCTGGTTTTTAATCTGTGCCTGGTTTAAATAAGCTTATCCTCTGCCCCACTACTGGAGCTCTCTTTAAGCGCTCACACTTAACCTAATGAAAAGAAAAAAATATTAGGACATTCAACTTCTCTGATACAGATAAATTCCTGCTTCAAACATCATATAGAAACACTATGAATGACCATGTTGTCATCCTCAGGGAAACGCGCTTTGCTACGACAACAGTAGTGAAAGACCTGGGTTGGCGTGCCCGTCCACAGAGAGGTTATCGCCATGAGCGAAAATCCGGTTGGGCAGGCAGTGATGTCTTCCCGCCCAGTCAAGAATATCCCCTATTCACATACTGCCATACGATGTGCGCGACTCCTGACTTTCGATCCCACTTACCCTGAATGGCCTTGTGCTGACATTCTGGTTAAGAATGGCGTGATTCAGGCTATAGATGCCGATCTTAGCGCGCACATTGACGCTAGCACCCTTGTCATTGAGGCCCGCGGACATCTGGTGATGCCGGGGTTGATCAATGCCCACTTCCACTCTCCTGCCAACTTTTTAAAGTGCATGCTCGACAGCCTTCCGCTTGAACTGTTCATGCTATATGAAGTGCCGGAAGCCAAAGATGCGGCAGTCAACGCCCGCGCCGCCTATATCCGTACGCTGCCAGGTTGTGCTGAAATGCTCAAACTGGGTGTCACGGCAGTGCAGGACGATGCATTCTTCCTTCCTTGCCCCTCGAACGCCGAGATTAATGCAGTAATCTCGGCTTACCGTGACAGTGGGATCCGTGCCAGCGTCGCGCTGGATCAAACTGAAGTGCCCGAATTGCAAAAATTACCCTTCTTATTTGATTTAGTTCCGCCGGAACTTAAAGCCAAACTCCTTAACCCTCCGCCGATGTCAGCCAAAGCGCTGCTGGAGTATTATCGCCAGTTTATTCAGCGCTGGAATGGCCGTTTACGTGCGGCGGTATTCTGCTCCGCGCCACAAGGGGTCACACCTGAATACCTGCGAGTGATGCTTGGCTGGTGCTGGACCTATTTGATTCTGGCCGAAATTATCGCTTCCGATAGCGGTCTGGGCTTTATTATCTGGAATGCCCAGCGTTAAATACAAACGGATCAAGTAATGGCTGGCGTCTTTGTTATTGGCATCATCGGCATGGTGAGCGGTCAGTTATGAAGGTGTCCATCCGGCCATCTTCAGATCCCTTTACGCATTCTGAAAACCGCTCGCCATTTTATGCTCTTATTAACTCCCTTCCCTTCGCTTTACTGGGATATTCTTTATTTTGTGTAATTCAATTTTAATCTCCCTTATTTGCCTTTTATCAATTTAGTTATTTAATTTTGTTATTTTACATCCCCGCAACGCTCGGGAATAGTGAATTCAACACCGGCATAAACCTATACAAATAGAATATAAGGGATAATAACAAAAATGATGCATAGCGCTAAATTAACCGCCGTGACTGCCGTGGTCCTTTTCTCCGGTCTCGCTAATGCGGCATCGGGCATTGACCTGGTTGCCAATGAAACGCCGATTAACACACCAAAGAGTGCGGAAGCGGCGGCAAAGATTCCGGCCAATTTTAAGTTTGTGGAACCCGGCACGCTGACCGTGGCGCTGGCCGTTTTAGGCAGCGCACCGCCGTTCGGGCTGTTTGCCCGTGACAACAAAACCGTGATCGGCAGCGAGGCGGACATCGCCCGTCTGGTGGCCGACGGGCTGGGGCTGAAACTCAACGTGGTTCCCGCCTCATGGGAAGACTGGCCGCTCGGCGTCACCTCCGGTAAATATGACGCCGCCATCTACAACATTACCGTCACCAAAGAGCGCAAAACCAAATTCGATTTCGCCACTTACCGTCAGGATACGCTGGGCTTCTACGTGAAAACCGGCAGCAAAATTAAATCCATTACGTCCGCACCGGATATCGCCGGTAAGAAAATCATCGTCGGTTCCGGCACCAATCAGGAGGCCATTCTGCTGGCCTGGGATAAAGAAAATCAGGCCAAAGGCCTTGCCCCCTTCCAGCCGCAATATGTCACCGATGATGCCGCCGCCACGCTGGCGATTCAGTCTGGCCGCGCCGATGCTACCTTTGGCCCGAACGTCACAGGCGCCTATAAGTCGCTGTTAACCGGCAATACCGTGCTGGTCGGTACCGTCGCCGGTGGCTGGCCGAAAACCGCCAACATCGCGGTCACACTGAAAAAAGGCAATGGACTGGTGGATGCCGTACAAGCCTCGCTTAACAGCGCCATCGCCAACGGCAGTTATCTGAAAGTACTTAACCGCTGGGGTGAGAGCGTCGAGAAGATCGATCATTCAGAAATTAACCCGCCGGGTCTCGGCGACTAACAGCACGCTCAGCAGGAGCCGACCATGAGCCAGGATATTTTTATTCAAACCCTGCCGGATGACCCGCTGATCGCCCCGGTGATCGACGGCTTGTTTGGCGAATACCGCGCCCGTTACGGTGACTATTTTGGCGAACAGGAAGAGGAGCCGCTGAGCTATTACGCCCCACCGGACGGCGTATTTATCGTATTACTGCGTGAAGGCGTGCCCATTGCAATGGGCGCATTCAAACGCTACGACGCCGAGACAGCTGAGCTGAAACGCATCTGGACCGACCGCACGCTGCGCCGTCAGGGTCTGGCACAAAAAATCCTGCTTGAGCTGGAACAGCGGGCGCTGGCGCAGGGTTACCGCCAGCTGTTTCTGACCACCGGTTTCCGTCAGCCTGAAGCCGTCGGCTTATATCTCTCCAACGGTTATCAGCCGCAGTTCGATACCCGCGTGGACCCGGTGGTCTACTCGCTGCCGCCGTATGACGGCAGATTGCCGTTTACCAAGGTGCTGCCGGTGACGCACTCAGCGGCGCTGAGCGTGGCGGAGAACGTGTATGACTGAAATCCCACGTCGCCAAAATGACGAACCTCCGCTGAAAGTTGTGCCCGCCCGTTACCCACTGCGGTTGGTTGGGGCGGTATTCTCGCTGTTTATTCTGCTGGTGATCGTTCAGTCGATTGCCACCAATCCGCGCTGGGAGTGGTCGGTATTCCGCCAGTGGTTCTTCGAACCGGTGATCCTTGAGGGGCTGGCGAAAACGCTGTTGCTGACGCTGCTCGGCACGCTGTTTGGCATTATCTTCGGCACCGCACTGGCCCTGGCCCGCCTGTCGAAATCTTACCTGCTGAACGCGCTGGCCTGGGGTTATATCTGGCTGTTCCGTTCACTGCCGCTGCTGCTGGTTCTGATTATTCTCTACAACTTTTCCTATCTGTACGACAGCTTGTCGTTCGGCATTCCTTTTACCTCGATTGCGTTTTTCAGCCACCCGACCGTCGATCTGCTGGATCAGTTCTCCGTCGCGGTGCTCGGCCTGTCGCTGGTGCAGTCGGCCTATACCGCTGAGATCATCCGCGGCGGTATTTTAGGGGTGGAACACGGCCAGCACGAAGCCGCAGCGGCGCTCGGCCTGCCGGGTTACCGCCGCACCTTCCGCATTATTCTGCCGCAGGCGCTGCGGGCGATTATTCCGACCGGCTTTAACGAAGTGATCAGCCTCGCGAAAGGCACCTCGATTGTTTATGTGTTGTCGATGCCGGAGCTGTTTTACACCGTGCAGGTGATTTACAACCGTACACAGCAGGTGATCCCGCTGCTGATGGTGGCAGCAGCATGGTATCTGGTCATCACCACCGTGCTGTCGGTGTTGCAGTATTACGTCGAACGTTATTTCTCACGCGGTGCGGTGCGCGAACTTAGCCCGACGCCTATTCAACGATTCCGCCTGTGGGCGCGCGGCTAAGCCGTGAAGGAGCAACCCGATGTCCGAAGCCTTTGATCTATTCGTCCCCCGCCCGCCCGCAAAAACAGCGGATACCGTTTTTCTGCGCCGCGCGCAGGCCAGCAGCACCGCGCCGGGGCGCATTGAAATCCGCCACCTGAGCAAGCATTTCGGTGTCCATAAAGCGCTGAATGACGTCAGTCTGACTATCGAACCCGGCACGGTGACAGTGATCCTCGGCCCGTCGGGCTCAGGAAAATCCACCCTGCTGCGCACCATTAATCATCTGGAGCGGGTCAACGAAGGGACAATTCAGATTGACGGCGATTACGTTGGATACCGGCGCAAAGGCGATAAGCTGTATGAGCTGAAAGAGAGCGCGATTCTTAAACAGCGCACCCACGTCGGTTATGTGTTTCAGAACTTCAACCTGTTCCCACACATGTCGGTGCTCGATAACATTATTGAAGCGCCTGTCGTCCACCGTCTGCTGAACCGCAAACAGGCCATTGCCCGCGCCTATGAACTGCTAGATACCGTGGGCCTGCGCGAAAAAGCCCACACCTACCCACGCCATCTTTCCGGCGGTCAGCAGCAACGCATTGCCATCGCCCGCGCGCTGGCGCTCAACCCGAAAGTCATGTTGTTCGACGAGCCTACCTCAGCCCTCGACCCCGAACTGGTCGGCGAAGTGCTCGACGTCATCAAAAAACTGGCCCGGTCCGGCGTCACGATGGTGGTGGTCACCCACGAAATCGGCTTCGCCCGCCAGGTCGCCGATCAGGTGGTGTTTATGGTGGAGGGTGCCGTTGTGGAGACAGGAAGCGCAGAGCAGGTATTGGAGAGGCCTCTTCATAAGAGGACCAGAAGCTTTTTAGAAAAAGTCCTATAAAAAATGGGGCTGCCGCCCACGCGGGTGTACCTTGGGCTGCCGCCCACACTGGCCCAAAGGAGGTTTAAACGAACCTCCTTTGGAATCCTGCGTTTTTTAACTACGCGCTGTCGCTGGGACGATGGTCATATTTCGCAACTTCCTAGTGAGGCGCAAAATGTCACGGCTTCGCCGTCCCCGTATTTCGGGATTACTCGGCCTTTAGCCTCGCCCTACGGGTCGTCGCGGTGCGACGTTGTCTCGCTTCGCTCGGCTGAGCCATAGGTCTCGAACCTCTCATCCGGTGCCATTTTTGACTGCGCCCTAGCGGCTATGTAAATCAAAAGATTAAAAGAAGAAAGAAGAAAGAAGAAAGAAGCACGGTCTGATTTTGACTTTAAAAAAGCCAAGGCCGCGTTCAAAACGACGTCGAATAAGAGGTGGAAAACCGCGCGGCAGTTTGCGCGGGTTGTAACCCGCAATGAGAGTACCGCGAAGCGGCGGAGTTTGCGGCTATAACCACGCGACCTGAAACACGGCCATTGTGACCTGCGTAGCTGCTGTTTTTAAAAAGCTCGGATTCCAAAGGCCCGAGCGACTGCGGGCCTTTGGTAGGTGTGGGCCGACGCCCACGACCTTGACCTTAAGGCCAGTTTGGGTGGCAACCCACGGTTTCGAAGTTGAATTTAGAAACCGCTTACTCAATAAACACCGGCCTTTTCTCCCGTAAAGATTTAAGCCCTTCCCTGACCAGTACCAGCGCCATTTTCCCGTCATTACCGGTGACTTGTGTTTCTGTGTCATTACGGATGGCGTCGATGAAGGCTTCGGCCTCACGCACATAGGCTTCCTGATATAATTTCGTCCAGGAAGGCATGGATTGCGCCTGAATGGTTTTGTCCCGCGTGACCACTTCGACATTATTGCTGTTCTGTCGGCCCACTTTCACAATGCCGTGTGTGCCAAGAATTTCGGCGCGGGCATCATAGCCGTACTGAACGTACTGGGCACCGTCGATCATGCCAATAATACCGTTGGTAAATTGCATCATGACCGCACAGGTATCGTAATAATCAGGGTATTGGGCCGCCTTTTCCGGGGAGCGGAAATTATGGCCGATAACGTGGATCATGCTGACCTCGGCGTTGGCGTACCATCTCAGCGTATCAAGGTCGTGGCTGTTCACTTCCGCAACCGGCCCCCCGCTTTTTGAGATATCAAACATCCACTCTTTTGGCTCGCTGGGGCCGTGGGTTAATGATTTCAGTAAAGTGACTTCGCCGACGGTTTTATTTTCAATCACCTCTTTGCCTAGTTTGAAATTTTCATCAAAACGGCGCATGAAACCCAGCTGTAATTTTACGTTGTGTTCCCGGCAGGCTTCTATCATGTCGTTGCACTCTTCTTCCGTACCCGCCATCGGTTTTTCGCAGAATACGTGCTTACCGGCTTTCGCGGCGGCAACCACAATATCCCGGTGTAAATGTGTCGGCGTAACCACCACGATGGCGTCAATATTGTCGTTCTTTAACGCTTCGCGGTAATCCGTATATTGATATTCAACCTGAAGTTCTTTTTGTGCTTCAGCCAGGCTTTCAGCAAAAGGATCGCATATTGCAATTAATTTTGCGTGATGGACATTGCCGTTATAATTTCTGGCGTGGATCATCCCTGCGCGACCACATCCAATAAGACAAACGTTAATTGTTTTTTTCATTTCCAGCCTCAGCCACAAAATTGAATAGGTAACTTAATTGATATTATTAACGGGCCTGCCCGCTGGCAGGCCCGTTACATTCTATTTTGACGAACGAAGTTCATTAATGATTTTTATTCCGGCTGAACTGCCCAAACGTGTCGCACCGGCTTCAATCATCGCCAGGGCATCTTCCAGCGTGCGAATACCGCCTGACGCCTTAACTTGCACGTGTTCTCCCGCATGTTCTTTCATTAATTTGACATGTTCGACAGTGGCGCCGCCGGTACCAAAACCTGTTGAGGTTTTCACAAAGCCCGGTTTCACTTCAGAGGCAATTTTCGCGACGTGAATAATTTCATCGTTGGTTAAATAGCAGGTTTCGAAAATAACTTTCGACACAATCCCGGCTTTGTTGGCAACCGCGACCAGCGCGGTCATTTCGTCTTTGATATACGCGTAATCATGCTCTTTCACTTTCCCGACATTGAGTAAATAGTCGAACTCCTGAGCACCATTGTTGACAGCATCCTGTGCTTCAAACACTTTGGCCGCGATGGTCATTTGCCCCAAAGGAAAACCAATCGCCGCGCCCGTCAGCACTGATGAGCCTTTCAGCATCCCGTAGCAGGTCGCCACCGGCCAGGAATTGATGGCGACAGAAGCAAAACCGTATTCTCTCGCCTCGTCACACAACTTTTGAAAGTCGTCTTTTGTGGCATACGCATGAAGATTCGTGTGGTCAAAAAATGAGGCCAGTTTTTCAGCAGAGTAGTTCATGTTCTATTCCTTATTTAGGAGAAATTATTTAGCTTTTGCTTTGAGTAACGGATAGAGTCGATACCTTTATTTTTAATGACGCCTTAAATCAGCCAGGCACCTCCACCAACGTGGATAAATAATGGCCCAGCGTCTCGCTGGCTTCTTTTTCCTGTTCGCCATCACACCGCAAAGTAATTATTGAGCCGCACACAATGCCGAGTTTCATCAATGCCAACATACTTCTGCCATCGGCGTCTTTTTCATTGTTAACAAGCCTGACGGCACAGTTATATTTCTTTGCCATTTTTGAAAACATGGCGCAGGGACGGCTGTGGAATCCCATCGGGTTAATGAACGTAATATCTGTTGCAATCATAAAAGATGATCCCTAACGTTTTAAATTAAACAGACAGTGCGGAGTTATTAAACTTAGCCCTGCGGTATAAGCCATAGATAATGCCGCCGGTTAGCCCTCCGCTGAGGATGGAAACGACCCACAGAACACCATGCGTGACTAATGGCAAAATAATCAATCCGCCGTGCGGCGCAGGAACCGCAACTTTGAAAACAAAGGTGAGCGTCGCACCAATCGAGGCGCTCAACATCAGTATCGGAATAACGCGCAGCGGGTCTTTCGCTGCAAAGGGGATCGCGCCCTCGGCGATAAATGTTGCGCTGAGAATAAAGTTAACCAGCCCGGCTGCCTGTTCTTCTTTTTCGAAATATTTTCTGAACATGACGGTCGCAATAGCAATTACCAGCGGAGGAACCATACTTGCCGTCATCACTCCGGCCATAAATAAGGCGTTCCCCTGCTCAGCCAACAACATCGTTCCCGTGACATACGCAGCTTTATTGACCGGCCCGCCGAGGTCAAACGCACTCATACAACCGATAACCACGCCAAGAATTAACGGGTTGGCATGTTCCAACCCCGCCAGCCAAACCATCATGCCTTTATTTAACGCGGCAATCGTGGAACCGGCAGAAAGCATGAAGACGCCGACCACCAGCACGCCGATTAGCGGCATCAGAAATATCGATTTGAAGCCTTCCAGAGAACGTGGGAATGAGCGCGTCAGGTGCAGCATCCACTTCATGAAATAACCGGCAAAGAACCCGGCGATGATCCCACCAAGGAAGCCAGCACCTATATCGGTGGCAAGCAACCCGCCGACAAATCCGGCGACGAAGCCCGGTCGGTTCGAAATGGAGTAAGCAATAAAAGCGGTAAAAACCGGCACCATTAATGAAAATGATAACTTGCCGAGTTTAAACAGGCTGGCCGCAATCGGGTTATATTGTGCATTGGTCGGGTCGAACGAATAAATACCCCAGAAAAATGAAACTGCGATTAACACGCCGCCAGCGACCACAAAGGGCAGCATATTCGACACGCCGTTCATCAGGGAGATATACAATGACCGCCCAAAACTTTCGCGTTCTGCTTTTTCTGCTCCGGCTTTTTTCGCTTCAGCCGTTTCGCTACGTGCGTGAAGGTAGATCTCTTCGTTGCCCGCCATCGCTCTGGCCACCAGCTCATTAGCCTTTTTGACACCGTGCCCGACCGATGCGCGAATCAACGGTTTACCATGGAATCGCGCCATTTCTACCGCTTTGTCAGAGGCCAGGATCACCATATCGGCCTGAGTAATCTCTTCTTCTGTCAACGCGTTCTCGATGCCTACCGCGCCATTCGTTTCAACACGTATTCTGGCACCCGCTTTTTCAGCGGTTTTTTTTAACGCGGCTTCCGCCATAAATGTATGGGCAATACCCGTCGGACACCCGGTTACTGCGACAAAAAACTTTTCTTTGGTCGACATGATTCTGTCTCCTTGAATGGTGACTTCACCGGTCTGGCATTGATGGCTGGCACATCGTGTGCCCAGTTAATTTGGTTGTTTCGCAGCCAGCATTTGCTACTGCTTTGCTTTATTAATTATCGTTTTTTATCGATATTGATTGCGTTATCTGTTTGAACAAACGACCCGCGACCTCATAAATTCGCGCCAAAACGGGATGTGATGGTCGTCAATCAACATAACTTGCAATAATATCAATCACCTGAAGTTCATTTTCCGCCACAGCAATACGGTCTCTGAAGTCATCCTCCATGATGGCGCTCGCGAGTTTCATCAGTATTCTGATATGCTCATCGCCCGCGCTATCTTCAGGTACAGCAATCATGAAAATATTCTGAGCCCAATCATCTTCTTCCGCATCCCATAAAACCGGCTTTACCAGCCGCGCAAAAGCCACCACAGGCACGGCCACCGCGTCGCTCTTGCCGTGAGGAATAGCATAGTCATATCCCACCGCTGTTGAAAACTCTGCTTCTCTTTTATTAATGGAATACATGAAGTTATCAAAACCGCCGGGTTTCAGGCTGCCGGTGACCTCTATCTTTCTCCCCATCAGCTGTAAAGCCTGCTCCTTATCCTCAACGTCCAGATGCAACATCACGGTCTCTGTAAAAAAAATTCGCATAATCCCTCCATCTCTTTATTGATAATTATCATTTGTTATCGATTTAACGCCAAACTACAGAAAAACGATAGTAAACAATTGACATCGGTAATTTCATGACTAAACTCACAAGAATTCACATTGAGCCGACGAATTCTTCAAATTGAGTTGACCAATGACCACGTTCCGACATGAAACCAATGAGAGGGTGTTATGAAAGCCATTCAATTATTTGCCAAAGGCGAACTGCGTTTAACAGACCTGCCTAAACCAGAAATCTCGCCAGACGAAGTGCTGCTGGCCTGTAAAGTCGGGGCAATTTGCGGTACCGATTTACGGATGTTCGCTAACGGTCATCGCCAGTCACCACAGGCGTTAACGCTGGGGCATGAATTATCAGGAGTTATCGAAGAGGTCGGGACGAATGTCGGCCATGAGTGGCAGGTCGGTATGCGCGTGGCCGTTGCGCCTAACTACGGGTGCGGAATCTGTGACAGTTGCATCAGCGGCAATACACAAACCTGTAAAGACTTTCAGGCGTTGGGTATTCAGAAAAATGGGGCATTTGCCAGCTATGTGGTGATTCCCGCCCGCGCTGTGCAGCAGGGAAATATCGTGGTACTTCCTGACCATGTCTCTTTCGAAGAAGGTGCGCTTATCGAGCCCTTCTCGTGCGTCTATAATGCCTTCGAGCGTTGTCATACCCGCGTAGGCGACACGGTACTGGTGATCGGCGCGGGGCCAATTGGTCTGATGCACGCCCTGTTGCACAAGGCCGCCGGTGCCGGAAAAGTGCTGATAAGCGATATCAACCCGGAACGACTGGCGCTGGCCTGCAATTTCGATCCTGATTTTGTGCCGGTGAGCGGGACAGATACCCTGACAGACGTCATGCGTATCACCCATAATCGGGGATGCGATGTGGTTATCACCGCAGCTTCCATCGCAGAGATCCAGTCGCTGGCGTTTGAACTGACGGCGCTCAATGGCCGCGTACTGTTCTTTGGCGGTTTACCGCATGGGAAAGAGATGGTCAGCCTGAACACCAACATTATCCATTACCGCCAGATTACGGTAACGGGAATGAGCGGGCAGAATTTACGTCAGTATCGTGAAAGCCTGAGAATGATTTCCAATGGACTGATTAATCTGAAAGAAATCTTGACTCATAAGTACTCTCTTGAACAATATGACGAGGCTTTTAGCGCTGCCCGTTCAGGACAAGCGTTGAAAGTGGCCTTCGTTTTATAACAAGCCCAACACTGAGACAAATAATGAACGATCATTCGGAAGATAAAGTTTTTTCGCTGGAACGTCAGCAGGCGATTTTGGCTATTGTTGAGGAGAATAAAAAAGCGACTGTCGCGGAGTTATGTCAGTTGTTTAAGGTTTCTACCTCAACGATCCGCAATGATCTTCGTGAAATGGAAAAGCAGATGCTGGTGACGCGAACGCACGGCGGCGTGCTGATTCGCAGTAAAACCGGTCTGGAAATGATGTCTACTGAGAAAGAAGTCTGCAACCATGATGCGAAAGTCAGGGTTGCAGAGCTTGCTCTTGAACAAATTGAAGACGGCGATACGCTGTTACTTGATACCGGCACCACCACGCTTGAGCTGGCTAAAATCCTGGGCGAGCGCCAGCAACTGACGGTGATCACCAATGATTTGAAGATTGCCCTGACGCTGGAAGATTCACCGGGCGTGGTCAATCTGTTCTTTATCGGCGGCGCGGTACGTAAACAGCTGCACTGCGTTATTCCGTTCAGCAACGACAACAGTTTGTCCGATTTGATCATCGATAAAGCCATTATGGGCACCAACGGTTTTACGTTGAAAAACGGCGCAACCACGCCGGACGTGCGCCAGGCAGCGTTTAAAAAGAAGATGATTGCCTGCTCCACCAGCGTCATTTTGCTGGCGGATTCAACGAAAATTGGCCGGGATGCCTTCGCTAAGTTCGCCGATATTGGCGATATTCATATTTTTATCACCGACAGCATCAAAGATGACGTCCGTGCAGGGCTGGAAGCGCAGGGAATATCGGTCCGCGATGGTTCGGCTTCGAATAAAACCCGCCGGTAAAACGGCACGGCCTCCCCTTCACGAGGAGGCCGGAGGGGTAAAAAACCGACTCTTTAAGGGTAAATCCCGTTAAAACTGGTCTTCTTTCTCGGCCCCGACATGATCCCCTCCAGCGCCTCAACGCATTTAAGATAATGTGGTGTTTTCTTATGGGCGGCGACCGCTGCCTCATCGGTGTAGGCTTCATAGATAAAGAAGCGGGTCGCGATGGTGCTGTCTTGTAAGACATCAAACCGCAGGTTGCCCGGCTCTTTGATGGCACCTAAATGATTATCGCGAAACACCGTCAGGAACGCGTCCACCTTGTCGGCTTTGACATTAATTTCAACCAGTGTCACTTCCATGGCTCACCCCTTTTCGTTAAGAAACAGTTCATAGGCATAGTCAACGCTGGCATTGTCATGCACCACAGCGTGAACCGCTTTGAGCATGGCAACCGGGGATTCCGACTGGAAGATGTTACGCCCCATATCCACCCCGGAAGCCCCCTGATCGATGGCCTGGAAACACATGTCCAGCGCGTCGCGCTCTGGCAATTTCTTGCCCCCGGCGATCACAATCGGTACCGGACACCCGGCCGCCACGCGCTCGAAGCCGCTGTCGACATAATAGGTTTTGATGATTTGCGCACCCATTTCGGCCGCGATACGCGTCGCAAGTGAGAAGTAACGCTGGTCGCGTACCATATCTTTGCCGACGCCGGTCACCGCCATGGTTGGCATACCGTAACGCGTGCCCTGATCCACCAGCTGAATAATATTTTTGATCGACTGATGCTCGTGTTCACTGCCGATATAAACCTGCGCGGCCATCGCGCAAACATTCAGGCGCAGCGCGTCTTCGATGGCGACGGCCACCGTTTCATTCGACAGTTCAGCCAGAATCGAATTCCCGCCAGAGGCGCGCAGCACCACCGGTTTATTCACCGCCGGTGGCACCACGCTGCGCAAAATACCGCGCGTACACATCAGCACATCGGTATGGGCAAACAGCGGCGCGATATTGATGTCGATGCGCTCAAGGCCGGTCGTCGGCCCTTGAAAGTAACCGTGGTCAAAGGCCAGCATCACCGTGCGCCCGGAGGCCGGGTTAAAGATACGCGCCAGCCGCGACTGCATCCCCCAGTCCAGCGCCCCGCTGCCTTTGAGGAAAAACGCGCTATTGGTCTGCGGCGTGCCGATGCCAAAATCCTTACCGTCTTTAATGTCGTCTAAATCAGCCATCTCATCTCTCCTTGCGTAGACATTGAGGTTAAAAATCGTATTTGCCGATGTTGTCTTTGGTGAACACCACGCGCTCCGGCAGCAGCACAATGCCGTTACCTTTGGCTTCATACTGATAGCCCTGCACGCTGTTCGGGGATACTTCCACCTGCCCGATTTTCGGGATGTCGAGTTTGTCGCCGACGTTCATTTCGCCTTTTTTCAGCAGCTGATTGGCGACATACACCGAGATTTTGCCCTGCGCCACCACGTCCCACAGACCAAACTGTTTTACCGTGCCGCGCTCAACGTACGGCCGCATCACGTTGGGCGTACTGAAGCCGACGATGGCGACATTTTTACGCCCGAGGTTTTCTGCCGCCTGCGCCGCCGCCGGTAAGGCGTTGGCATCCGGCGCGATGATGGCGTCGAGATCGCCCCAGGACTTCATGATCCCTTCGGCGGTTTGCAGCGATTTCGTGGCGTCGTTATAGCCGTATTGCGTGGTGACAATCTCCCAGCCCGGATGTTCTTTGGCGATTTTGGCTTTGGCCTCCTTCACCCACTGGTTCTGGTCAGTCACCGTCGGGCTGGAGTAGAAAAACGCCACTTTGGCTTTCTCTTTGGTCACCTGACTGGCGGCCATATCCACCAGCATCGAGCCGAGCTGCTGCGGCGTGCCCTGATCGATATAAATTGAGCGGCACTCTGGCTTGGTGTCCGAGTCCCAGGTCAGCACTTTTACGCCACGCTGCATCGCCCGTTTCAACGCCGGGCAAAGCCCGTCCGGCGACACGGCGGCCACCACAATCGCGCCATACCCCTGGTTGACGAAGTTGTTGATCATCTGCACCTGGCCGGACACGCTCGGCTCCGTCGGGCCGTCGTAGGTGACCTCCACGCCCAGCTCTTTCCCTGCCGCCGTTGCGCCGCTACCGCCGCTGGTGAAGTAGCCGACGCCGACCAGTTTTGGAATAAAAGCAATACGGTCGGCCGCCTGTGCGCCTGCACAAATCAGAGCCAGAGCGCTGACAGCGACAAGTTTTTTCCACGGTGTTGTTTTCATCAATTCACTCCAGTTCATTTTGACGACAGAGAAGGAGAAGACGCAGACCAGCGCGCACGGTAGCGCTGGAAAACACTGCGGATAAGGCCCCGGTTCAGGCTGGCAGAGCGGCCAATCACCACCAGGATCAGCAGCGCGCCGGAGAGCGCGTTCGATACCTGGCTGGAAATGCCGACCATCTGCAGCCCTTGTTGTAAGTAACCAATCAGTAACGTCGCCAGCGCCGTGCCCAGCACCGAGCCTGCGCCGCCGTAGATGTTCGCGCCGCCCAGTACCACGGCAGTGATGGCAGGCATCAACAATGCCGCCCCAAGATCAGAACGCGCCGAGCCAAAATAAGAGGTCATCAGAATCGCGGCGACCGCCGACGCCAGCCCGACCATGCCGTATAACGCAAACAGCGTACGGCTGACCGGCAGTGCGCCATAGCGCGCTACGCGGGCGTTCTGCCCGATGAGAAACACGTTGCGCCCTGTGCGGGTGCGGTGCATCAGCAGCCAGAAAAACAGCACGGCGCAGAGGAAAATCAGCAGCGGCACGGGCAGCCCCAACACCACCCGGTTCGCAAAGTCGGTAAAGGCCGTCGGGAAGTCGCCGATGCCTTCAAAACCGGTGGCCCCCGCCAACCCGGAGAGCAGCAACGCACTGCCGCCAAACAGATAGAGGGTACCGAGGGTGATCACCAGTGGATTGACGCCGGTGTAGAGGATCAGCGCCGCATTGAGCAGACCGCAGCCTGCGCCGAGGGCCAGCGTCAGGCCAATCGCCAGCGGTAACGGCACGCCCGCCTGGCATAACACCCCGAGCGCAATGGCGCACAGGCCGATGGTCGAGCCAAAGGAGATATCAATGCCGCCGCTGACAATCACCATCGTCAGCGGCAGCGCCACAATACCGATGGTGATGAAGTCGCTGGTGCTGAACAGCAAGGTGTTGGCATCCAGCATGCGCGGATTGGCAATACCAAACAGCAGGATTTCCATCACCAGCAGGCCAAACAGCGCCAGCTCCCAGCCATAGCGTTTCACTCCATTTATCAACCCGACATTCATCACAACACCCCACTTTTATTGGCATTCATGCGCCGCGTTGTACGTGCCTCAGACGAAGTCGGCCTGGCGCTTTCCGGCGTCTTTTTAGGCTGAAAACGCGCATATTTCTGCCGACGTAAATTGCGGTCGAGCGCCTGACGCAGACGGCCGTCAAACACCAGCACCGCCAGCAGCACCAGCCCGGCGATAAAGTCATTCCACCAGGCAGGAAGCCGCAGCAGTACCAGCACACTGTCGATTTGGGTCAGGAAGTAGGCGCCCAATACCGCCCCCAGAATGGAACCGGTGCCGCCGAGCAGGCTAATCCCGCCCAGCACACAGGCGGCGATGGCTTTCATCTCAAGCCCGCTGCCGGTCTGGTTCGGTACAAAGCCGATTTGTGAGGCAAAAACGATACCGGCCAGCGCCGCCATCGCGCCGTTGATAGCAAACGCCAGAATACGGATACGGTTGACCGGGACCCCGAGCTGACGCGCGCCCTGCAAATTGTCGCCAACCGCATAAAAACTGCGGCCAAAGGCGGTGCGCGACAGCAGCCAGAACATCGCCAGCAGCAGCAGGATAACCAGCCCGCCGAGCGGTGAGATGCCAAGCGCGACGGGAGCAGAGAGGGATTTCAAGCCAGCAGGCAGACCTTCGATCCACTTACCGCCAGTCAGCAGCAGCATCAGCCCACGGTATAACCCCAGCGTGCCCAGCGTGGCGACAATCGCCGGAATCCGCAGCCACGCCACCAGCACACCGTTAAATAAGCCTGCCAGAATGCCGACGCCGAGCGTTGCCAGACAGGCCAACGGTAAGCCCACGCCACCGTTTAACAACACGCCGAGCGACACCGCGCACAGGCCGGTAATGGAGCCGACCGACACGTCGATATTGCGGGTCAGCATCACCAGAGTGGCCCCCATCGCCAGCAGCATCAGGATCTGCGCGCTGCCAAAGATCATGCCCAACGTCTGGAAGCTGAACGACTGGCTGTCCATCGCGCCAAGCAGGCCAAACAGTGCGACAATCGCCAGCAGCGCGGTCAGTTCACGGTTACTCTGAATCAGTTTCAGCATGCAGACTCTCCGGCGGGCGTAGGTTGATGGGTATTACCGAAGGCGATATGCATGATGCCGTTAACGTTGATCTCCTCACCGCACAGTTCGCCACTCATCTCTCCCTGATGCATAACGAACACGCGGTCAGCCAGACCGACAATTTCGTCAAGGTCTGACGAAATCAGCAGCACCGCCACGTTCTGCGTCACCACGCTTCGCAACAGCTGATAAATATCGGCACGAGCTGCAACGTCAACGCCGCGCGTTGGTTCATCGACAATCAACAATGCCGGTGAGGCTTCCAGACATTTAGCGATCAACAATTTTTGTTGGTTTCCCCCAGAGAGCGTGCGGGCGTGCTGCTCACCATGGGAATATTTGATACCGAGTGCCCGGTGATAACGTTCAAGAATGGCGGCTTCGCGTTTCGGATGCAGCCACCAGCCGCTGCGGTTAAAGGTCAGCGAGGTGGTATTCCATGAGAGTGACGCATCGAGATATAACCCGGATGCCTGGCGATCCTCTGGCAGATAGACCAACCCGCGTGCGAGGCGCCTGAGCGTACTCAGCCCGGTAATATCGTGCCCCGCCAGCCAGACGTTGCCGTCACGCGCGGCACGCAGGCCATAAAGGGTTTCAGCCAGTTCGGTACGTCCGGCCCCGACAACGCCCGCCAGCCCGACAATTTCCCCGGCATTAACGCTAAATGAAATACCGATAAAACCTTCCCCGGTCAGGTTTTCTACCGTTAATACCGGTTCCGACACAGCCCCATTACGCCGCGTACCGGGCAGATCCAACCACAGTTTTTGTTCAGCGGGCATGGCCGTTTCCGCGGCCTGCGGCGTGATGGCACGGATAAGCCTGTCGTTATCGAGTTCGCTGAGTGCGCCACTGAGGGCTATTTTTCCGTCGCGCATAACGCTGACCCGGTCGGCAATCTGACGAATTTCCGGCAGCTTGTGCGAGATAAACACCACGCCGACTCCCTGCTCACTCAGTTTTCTGACCTGTATAAACAGACGGGCAGATTCGACCGGCGTCAGCGAGGCGGTAGGTTCATCGAGGATCAGTAATCCGGCACCGCGCATCAGACCCCGCAGGATCTCCACCAGTTGCTGATCGGCCACTTCCAGCGTGCCCGCCAGCGCATTCAGCGGCAGCGTACAGCCGAGCTGCTCAAGCCGCTGTTGCAGTTTTTCATTGCTGGCCTGATGGGCCGGCAGGCGAAACAGAATGTTCTCTTTTACCGTCAGGCTCGGAAATAGCATCGGCTCCTGCGGTACCAGATAGATACCCGCCTGATGCGCTTTGGCAGGCGTCATAGCCGTTTGCTGTTGCCCATAGAGTGATACCGTGCCGCTGTCAGCCGTTTCCACGCCGGCGATGATTTTCATCAGCGTAGACTTCCCTGCCCCGTTACCGCCCAGCAGCGCGTGGATTTCACCGGCCTGCAGGGTGAAGTCGATATTCTTCAGCACCGCGACGCCGGAAAAAGCTTTGCTGACACCGGTGACCTGCAATAACGCTGCGACGGGAGATGGGGGCATAAAGGGGCCTCGGTCTGAAAACACACTTAATGAACAAATGTATTTAATGTTTAATATTGTTCAAAAGCCTAGTCTGGAGAAAAGGATAAAACTTGACCATCGATCACAGTTTGTTCAATCCATATACTCTGCGATATGATTCAAGGGGCAATCATTCAGAATTTGCCATACACATCACAGTTAACAACATTTCGTTAACGAACAATTGATCTACATTTTGATAAGTGTTCACTATGAATGACAAAACAACGCTGTCCGACCTGACGACTTCACTGGAATACGGCATGGGCGAAGAAGAGCTGCTGGCACGCACCGCATGGTTCTATTACCACGACGGTCTGACCCAAAATGAGATTGGTGACCGGCTGGGCCTGACACGGCTCAAAGTCTCGCGGCTGCTGGAAAAAGGCCGTCAGTCCGGGGTGATCCGCGTGCAAATCAATTCCCGTTTCGAGGGCTGCCTGGCGCTGGAAAACACCCTGCTTAAGCGTTTTGATTTGCAGCACATCCGCGTGCTGCCGCGCCTGTCCGAAGGAGTGCTCAGCGCCCGGTTGGGCGTCGGGGCAGCGCACATGCTGATGACGCTGCTCAAACCCGACCAACTGCTGGCGGTCGGGTTTGGCGAAACGGCGATGAGCACCCTGCAACATCTGAGCGGGTTTATCAGCTCGCAGCAGATCCGTATGGTGACACTGTCCGGTGGGGTCGGCCCTTATATGACCGGCATCGGCCAGCTCGACGCGGCCTGCGGCGTCAGCATTATTCCCGCTCCGCTGCGAGCATCATCGGCCAGCGTCGCGGCTATATTCCGCCAGGAGCGCAATGTGCATGACGTGATGCTGGCGGCTTGCGCGGCGGATATCGCCATCGTTGGCATCGGCTCACTCAATCAAAAACACGACGCGACCATTTTGCGCTCGGGTTACATCAGCGAAGGCGAACAGCTGATTTTTGGCCGCAAAGGTGCGGTCGGCGACATTCTCGGCTACTTCATGCAGCGCAACGGTGAACTGGCAGAAAATATGGCGATCCACGACGAACTGATCGCCGTGGCACCGGAGGAACTCGCCAATATCCCGACCGTGCTGGGCGTGGCGGGCGGCGTCGAAAAAGCCGAGGCGATTGTCGCGGCGCTGAAAGGCAAAAGAATTAACGCACTGGTTACCGAAGAGAGCACCGCGCAGGCCATGCTGGCGCTGCTCGACTGACGCGCAGGGAGTGTGTGGCGCGTGTCCTGACAACGGCCTGAAAGAGAGATTGCTATGACTGTTTCGCACACATCCCAACAGAGTTACCTGATGGCGCTCGACGCCGGTACCGGCAGTATCCGCGCGGTGATTTTCAATCTGGAAGGCGAGCAGATCGCCGCCGGTCAGGCGGAATGGCTGCACCTCGCCGTGCCCGACGTCCCAGGCTCAATGGAGTTTGATCTGGCAAAAAACTGGCCACTGGCCTGTCAGTGTATCCGCCAGGCGCTGGCCGAGGCCAAACTCCCTGCCTCGGCGATCCGCGCCGTGGCCGCCTGCTCAATGCGCGAAGGTATCGTGCTCTATAACAAAGCCGGTGAGCCAATCTGGGCCTGCGCCAACGTCGACGCCCGCGCCAGCCGCGAAGTCTCTGAGCTGAAAGAGATCCACAATTTTGAATTCGAACGCGAAGTGTATGAGTGTTCCGGCCAGACGCTGGCGCTGAGCGCCATGCCGCGCTTGCTGTGGCTGGCGCATCACCGCCCGGATATTTACCGCGAAGCGGCGACCGTCACCATGATCAGTGACTGGCTGGCCTATATGCTGAGCGGCGAACTGGCGGTGGACCCGTCCAACGCGGGCACCACCGGCATGTTAGATCTCGCCACCCGTAACTGGCGGCCTGAGCTGCTCGACATGGCCGGGCTGCGCGCCGATATGCTCTCGCCGGTAGTCGAAACCGGCACCCGTTTAGGGCATGTGACAGCGGCTGCCGCGGAGGCCAGCGGTTTGCAGCAAGGGACGGTGGTTGGGATGGGCGGCGGCGACGTACAGCTCGGATCCCTCGGCCTTGGCGTCGTTCACGCGGGGCAAACCGCAGTGCTCGGCGGCACCTTCTGGCAGCAGGTGGTAAATCTGCCTAAGCCGGTCACCGATCCTGAGATGAATATCCGCATCAACCCGCACGTGATCCCCGGCATGGCGCAGGCGGAATCCATCAGTTTCTTCACCGGCCTGACCATGCGCTGGTTCCGCGACGCCTTCTGCTCGGAAGAGAAGCTGCTCTCCCAACGCCTCGGCGTGGATACCTACTCCCTGCTCGAAGACATGGCCGCCCGCGTGCCGGTCGGCTCATGGGGCGTTACGCCGATTTTCTCCGACGCAATGCATTTCAAAACCTGGTATCACGCCGCGCCGTCATTCATCAATTTGTCGATAGATCCAGAGCGCTGCAATAAGCAGACCCTGTTCCGCGCGCTGGAAGAGAATGCGGCGATTGTCTCGGCCTGCAACCTGGATTTGATCGCCGGGTTCTCCGGCGTTCGCGCCAAATCACTGGTGTTCGCTGGTGGCGGTTCAAAGGGAAAACTATGGTGTCAGATCCTCAGTGACGTGACCGGTGTTCCAGTAAAAGTGCCGGTCGTCAAAGAAGCCACCGCCCTCGGCTGCGCCATCGCCGCCGGTGTTGCCGCAGGGTTATACTCCACCCTCGCCGAAACCGGTGACGCACTGGTGCGCTGGGAGCGGGAATACCAGCCTGATGCGGTTAATCATGAGATTTATCTTTTGCAGAAAAGTAACTGGCAGGCGGTGTACGCAGACCAACTGGGGTTGGTGGACAGGCAGTTGACGACGTCGATGTGGAAAGCACCCGGATTGTGAGGGAGGCGGCCCTCAAGCCGCTTTTCAGCTTTAGAAAGCTGAGGGAAACTTTTTTAATTTCAAATTCAAGACCTTGGGCTGCCGCCCAAACCGGCCAAGAGGGCGCGAAGGCGCGCCTCCTCTTTGAACTCCTGCGTTTTTCTCTGAAGCACAGACAGCTTCGCCGCTGGCAGGGCACGTGTTTCAGCGACTTCCGTTCACGGCGCAAAATGTCACGGCTCCGCCGTCCCCGTCTTTCGGGATTCGAGCCTTGGGTCTCGAACCTCTCATCCGGTGCCATTTTTGACCGCGCCATAGCGGCTATGTACATCAAAAGACAAAATCAAAGATAAACAACCAATCTGGTTTTGTTTTTAACAAAGTATGGGCCGCATTCAAAAATGACGCCGAACAAGAGGTGCAAAACCGCGCGGATTTTTGCGCGGGTTGAAACCCGCAGTGAGGGGCCCGCCTAAGCGGCGACATTTTGCGGCTATAACAAAGGTAACTGAAATACGGCCATTGTGACGCGCGTAGCTGCCGGGGTCTCATGTAAAAGCCCGGGGATCGAGGGGGCGGCGGCGACTGGCCGCCCCCTCGTCGGTGTGGGCCGACGCCCACGACCTTGAATTTGAATTTGAATTTGAATTTGAATTTGAATTTAAAAGTTTACCTCAGCTTTCCAAAGCTGAACTCACCCGACGGCCAGTAATGGCTCAGGAACCCGGTTGCGCTCCTCCTCCAGCAACTCTTGTAAGACCTTATAAACGGCCTGCGCCGTCACCGACAGCGGCTGTGTGGTGGAGATTTTCAGTGACAGCGGGTGGCGCGCTGATGCGCCATGAATGACCGCCATGTCCATGCGGCCTGCGCTGACCAGTTCATTCAGGGTGGAGGGAAAGTTTTCATTCAGATAGAGCAAAATACCAGGGTACTGCTCGCGAACGGTCTGTAATAACGGCATCGACAGGGTGGACGAGACGCTGCCGAGCGCCAGGCCGACCGACACCTGGCCCGCCAGGGACTGCCCGACGCAGTTGACCGCACTGTGCGCCTGTTCGCACTGGCGCAAAATCGTGGTGGCGTGCATATAGAGAATATTGCCCGCTTCGGTCGGGGTGACGCCCCGCTTGGTGCGGATCAACAGTTGCTGTTTCAGCTCCCCCTCCAGCGTCGCCAGCTGCTGACTCAACGCCGGCTGCGCGATATGCAATACCTCTGCGGCCTGCGTCAGGCTGCCGATATCGACGATTTTCACGAAGTATTTCAAGCGTCTGAGATTCATCACTGTCTCCATCATGCCCTGAAAAGGGTTGCCCCTGTGAGTGGTGCCCTATGTGTTAGCTATTATGATGAGAGCAAAAAGCGGGCCAACAGGTGAAAAACAGCAGGATTCAGGCGTTTTAAAGACGTTACTGAATGATAAAAAAGGAAAAAGTGAGCACAGCAGGCGGACAGCATTTGCGCGAAGCGAGGGTCACGCTCCGCGCCGGTGCACCAGCATAATGCAATCTTATGGCTGGTTAGCGCAGCTGCCCCTTAGGTAATGCAGCAAAGAAGTCTGCGTGGGACGGCGCGCGGGTCTGTTGCAAAATTTCCGCTAACGCCTCCAGCGGGGTATCGGACCAGTCGGCGCGCAGGTCAACGCTGGCATACTGGCGGTCGCACCAGGTTTTCAGCGCGGCCGATTTCAGCCCGCGCCGGTCACCTCCGGCCCTGGCTCCGGCATTCATGGCCGCCAGCAGACGCTCAGCCAGAGGCAGGCGGGTATTTTGACGATAACTTTCCAGCATGGCATACAGCGTTTGCGCCCCGGTCAGTAAATTCCCGCCGACCACGCACTGCTGTCCCGCGATGCTTCCGGCCCAGTCACCGCAAGCTACGCCGCTCCACTGCGCGGTATTGCCCTGGTTATCGACGATCAGCACCTGTCGGCTGGCCGCACCGGCATCCCTTGCCAGCAATGTTTTCAGCGCGGTGGCCGCGTTCAGCCCTTGATGCAGCAACGCCAGACCCTGCTCGCCATACAGTGGATTGGTCATGGCCTGCGTGGCTATCGCGCCGGTTTGCGACCGCCCGTGAACCACCAGCGCCCCTACCGCCGGGCCTGCGGTAGCCGTAGCTACCCCTAATGCACCCGAGTGCGGATCCCGCGCCACAATCGAAAAGGTCATAAACACTCCGTGACAGCCTCGTTAAATTTATACGTATAAATTATTGCAATTAGGTTTATTTATACGCATAAATAATAAACAGGACAACGCCTGATTTTCACTCTGAGGTTTCACCATCGTGTTTTACTAAGCGACGAGGTCGATATGCTGCCAGCTCTGCGAAAGACATTTATCCCGCTCTGCCTCTGTCTCGGCGCGCTGTCGTGGCAGCCGCCGCTGCTGGCCAAAACCCCGGCGGATGCGCTGCTGATTGGCCAGGTGGCCGAGCCGCAGTCGCTGGACCCGCAGGTGGCCACCGCAGCCAATGACTCACGTATTCTGGTCAATGTGTACGACGGACTGGTGCGTAACGGCGAAGGCAAACTGGATATCGAACCGGCGCTTGCCACAAGCTGGGAGATAAGTCCCGACGGCCTCACTTACTGCTTTCATCTGCGCCAAGGGGTGAAATTTCAGGACGGCACGCCATTTAACGCAGCAGCGGTAAAGTTCACCTTCGACCGCATGCTGGATGATAAAAACCCGTGGCATAACACCGGTCCGTTCCCGCTGTCATTCTTCTTCTCGTCGATAAAAAACATCGAAACGCCGGATGAGAATACGCTGGTCTTCACCCTGAAAGAGCCCTTCTCGCCGTTCCTCTCCAATCTCGCCACGCCGACCGGCCTTATCGTGTCGCCTGCGGCGGTGAAAAAATATGGCAAAGAGTTTGGCCGCCACCCGGTCGGCACCGGTGCGTTTACCTTTGCCGAGTGGAAAGCCAATCAGCGCGTGGTGGTGACCGCCAATGACGATTACTGGGACGGTAAACCAGCGGTGAAACATGTGGTGTTCCGGCCGATCACCGACGGCAATACGCGGGTGGCGGAAATGCTCTCCGGCGGGATTGATGCGATGGTGGAAGTACCCCCGGATACGGTCAAATTGTTCGCCGAAAAAAGCAATCGCTTCCGTCTTTATCAGACTACCGGCCCGCACGTCTGGTACGTGATGCTTAATACGCAAGTGCCGCCGTTCAACGATGTGCGCGTACGCCAGGCGGTAAATTACGCGGTGAATAAACAGTCGCTGGCCGACAATATTTTGCAGGGTTCGGCTGACGTCGCCGACGGGCCGATCCCCCGCGCCTTTAACTGGGCGGCCAATAACGACGTTTCTCCCTATCCGTATGATCCCGCCAAGGCCCGTGCGCTGCTGAAAGCCGCCGGTGCCGAAGGCGCAACGCTGACCTTTTATGTCACCGAGGGCGGATCCGGGATGCTGGACCCGATCCCGATGGCAACCGCCATTCAGGCGGATCTGAATGCCGTCGGGCTAAATGTGTCGATCCAGACCTACGAGTGGAACACCTACCTGTCGAAGGTTAACGCCGGTCTGGATAATCACACGCATATGGCAGAAATGGCGTGGATGACCAACGACCCGGACACCCTGCCGTTTCTGACGCTGCGCACCGACGCCTGGCCGAAAAAAGGTGGCTTCAACTCCGGCTATTACAGCAATCCGCAGGTCGATACCCTGCTGCAAAAGGCGCGTATGACCACCGATACCGCCGCTCGCGCCGGGCTTTACCGGCAGGTGCAGCAGTTAGTGCATGACGACGCGCCGTGGATTTTTGTTGCCAACTGGAAGCAGAACGCCGTGACCTCCACGCGTATCCAGCACTTCGCGCTGCAACCAAATTTCAACCTGTTGCTCAACCGGGTAACCAAACAGTAATCGGAGAATGTTATGGGGAGTTACGTGCTTAAAAGGCTGTTCTCGACCATTCCGGTGTTTATCGGGTTGTCGCTGATTGTCTTTCTGATTATGGCGATGATCCCGGGCAACCCGGCTCAGGCGCTGCTCGGTGCCTGGGCGACGCCAGAAAACGTCGCGCGCATCAATCAGGAGCTGGGGCTAAATAAGCCGCTTTACCAGCAGTATCTGATCTGGGCGGGCAACATTCTGCACGGCGATTTTGGTCGCTCTTACGTGCTGAACCGGCCGGTGATTGATGAAGTGCTGGAGCGTTTCGGCGCAACGCTGCTGCTCGGCGGCTGTGCGTTGTTGCTCAGCACCGTGCTCGGGCTGCTGGCGGGGATTTTCTCGGCGGTGCGGCAGTTTGGCTGGGGCGATCGTCTCATCACGCTGCTGGTGCTGCTGGGGATTTCCATGCCCTCATTCTGGATTGGCCTGCTGATGATCATACTGTTTGCGGTTCAGTTGCAATGGTTCCCGGCGTCAGGGATGTACGCCGTGTGGGGCGGCGGCGGCGGGCTGGATCTGCTGCACCATCTTACCCTGCCCGCCGTCACGCTGGCGATCGTCGCCACCGGCGTGATTGCCCGCCTGACCCGCACCGCGATGCTTGAAGTGCTGCGTCAGGACTTTATTCGCACCGCCCGCGCTAAGGGCCTTTCGGAGCGCAAAGTGATTTATAAACACGCCTTTCGCATGGCGCTGGTCTCCGTTATTCCGGTGATCGGCATTCAGGCCGGTTTTGTGCTTGGCGGCGCGGTGTATATCGAGACGGTTTTCCAGTGGCCTGGCCTCGGTGCGATGATGGTGAAAGCCGTCGCCACCCGTGATCTACTGCTGGTTCAGGGCGGCGTGCTGGTTGCCGCTGCGGCTTACGTGTTGATCAACCTGTGCGCGGACATTTTGCAGGCGCTTCTCGACCCGAGGTTAAAATCATGAGCCAGATTATTGCTTCTCCGACACCACGCCATCGCGAATCATTGTGGGCGCTGCTGTTGGCCAACCGGCTGGCGACGCTGGGCCTGACGCTGCTGGTGCTGGCGGTGGCCGCTGCCCTCGCTGCCCCGCTGCTGCCAATCCCCGATCCGGACGCCACCGATCTGCTTAACCGTCTGCTGCCACCGTTTTCACCGGGTCACTGGTTGGGTACCGATCCGCTGGGCCGCGATATGCTCGCCCGCCTGCTGTGGGGAACGCGCGTGTCGCTGGCGGTGGGGATTTGCGCTACGCTGCTGGCGGCATTTTTCGGCACGCTGATCGGCCTGGTCGCCGGATATGCCGGGGGCAAAACCGACAGCCTGCTGATGCGGCTGATCGATATGCTGATGGCTTTTCCCTACATTCTGCTGGCGCTGGTGATCGTCGCGGTGCTGGGCCCCGGCTTGCTCAACGCCCTGTACGCCATCGCCGTGGTCAATATTCCGTTCTTTGCCCGTAATATTCGCGGGCTGACCGTCGGCCTGCGTCAGCGTGATTTTATTCAGGCAGCGCGGCTTTCCGGTAAAAACCATCTGCAAATCCTGCTGACCGAAGTGCTGCCTAACGTCATGCCAGTGGTGGTGGTCACCATGTCGACCACCGTTGGCTGGATGATTTTAGAGACCGCCGGACTGTCGTTCCTCGGTCTGGGCACCCAGCCGCCAAATGCCGATCTGGGTTCAATGCTCGGCCAGGGGCGCGCGCAGATGTTCAGTGCGCCGCACGTTTCCGTGGTGCCAGGGCTGATGATCTTTCTGCTGGTAATGAGTTTTAACCTGCTCGGCGACGGTATCCGTGACCTGCTGGATCCGCGACTGAAATCCGGCATATTGCAACGTTCCGGGTCGGTCACGTCGGTGAACCGCTCCGGCGTCCCTCCCGCTGTTAAAGGGCAGGATGCGCTGCTGGAAGTGGTGGATTTGCAGGTGAATTTCCGTTCGGGCAATCAATCAATCCCCGCCGTCAAAGGCGTGAGTTTTCATGTCACCAAAGGGGAATGTCTGGGGCTGATTGGTGAGAGCGGCTCGGGGAAAAGCGTCACTGCGCTGTCGGTGATGGGCCTGGTCGCATCGCCGCCGGGGGAGATCACCGGGGGCGCAATTTATATCGGCGGCGAAGAGGTATTGTCGCTGTCGCAAAGCCAGCTGCAACAACGGCGCGGTGCCCGTGTGGCCTACATTTTCCAGGATCCGCTGACCACGTTGCATCCGCAGTTCAGCATCGGCGCGCAGATTATCGAAGCCATTCAGGCACACCAACCGCTCTCTGGACAGGCGGCTAAAGAGAAAGCGCTGGCGCTGCTGGGAAGCGTCGGTATTCAGGATGCCGCCGCGCGCTTCAATGCGTTCCCGCATCAGCTTTCCGGCGGGCAGCGGCAGCGCGTGGGGATTGCCATGGCACTGGCCAATGATCCAGAAATCCTCATCGCTGACGAGCCCACCACCGCGCTGGACGTTACCGTGCAGGCGCGCATTCTCGAACTGCTGCAACAGCTGCGGCGTGAGCGCGGCCTGACGCTGCTGTTCATCACCCATGATTTTGGCGTGATCGCCCAGATTTGTGACCGCGTGGCGGTGATGCGTCACGGCGAAATCGTGGAGACCGGAGACACGCAGTCAGTGCTGCACAACCCACAACATGACTACACCCGCAGGCTGATCGCCAGTGTGCCTAAGCTCGGCCAGGGGCGCGGTTTCCTTAAACACGTCAGCGAACTGTATGCCACTCCCCAAACGCGGCCGGAGGCTTTATGAGCAATGTGATTGAAGTCAGCGGGCTGGTGAAAACCTTCCGCAGTACATCAGACTGGTTCCGCGGTAAACAGCAGCAGGTAGAGGCAGTCAAAGGCGTGTCGTTCGCACTTGCTGAAGGCGAGACGCTGGCGGTGGTAGGCGAAAGCGGCTCGGGGAAAAGTACGCTGGCACGGATGCTCGTCGGGCTCGAGCGCCCGACGTCCGGCACGGTGAAACTGATGGGTGAAGAGATGTCCGTTCACGCCAGACGCGGTGACAAGGCGTTCGGCCAGATGATTCAGTACGTCTTCCAGGACCCGGTAGCGTCGCTTAATCCGCGCAAAACCATCGCTGATACACTGGACGTACCGCTGCGTTATTTATGTGCCTACCCCACTTCACGCCGCAAAACACGCATGCTGGAACTGATGGAGGCGGTGCAGATGCCCGCCGATGCGCTCAGCGGGTATCCGCATGAGTTTTCCGGCGGACAGGCACAGCGGCTGGCGATTGCCCGCGCACTGGCGGCGGAAGCGCGCATCCTGGTGCTCGATGAACCGGTCAGCGCACTGGATGTTTCCGTGCAGGCACAGATGTTATTGCTGCTCGATCAGCTAAAACGCGATTTCGGCCTCTCCTACCTGTTTATCAGCCATGATTTAGCCGTGGTCGAGTCAATTGCCGACCGCGTGGCGGTGATGTATCACGGGGATTTGGTAGAATGTGCGGATAATGACATGCTATTCAACGCACCGCAGCACGACTATACGCAACGTCTGCTGGCCAGTGCGCCGCGGGTTTAATCCGATGAAGGAAACGATGAAGGGACTTATGAGCACTGAAACGTCACGCCAGCCTGAACCGGTACGCCGTAAACGCACCGACGAGATTGTTGATGCCATCAAAGAGAGCATCATCAGCGAGAACCTGCTGCCGGGTGACCGCCTGCCGCAGGAGAAAGAGCTCACCACCCGTTATGCCGCAGGTAAAGGCACGGTGCGCGAAGCGCTGAAATCGCTCGAGGTCCAGGGGTTGATTCGCACCAAAACCGGTCCTGGCGGCGGCGCGTTTATCGAGTCGATGACTGAAACCCGCGCCATGAGTTTGCTCTCTAATTATCTGTTCACCCGCCAGCTATCTATCAGCAATATTTATGCCCTGCGCAAAGCGCTGGAGCCGCTGGTCGCCGTCAGTGCCATCGGCAATATCGACGCCAAAGGTTTCGAGCAATTGCACCAACTGATTGCCGTCTATGACCACGAACCCGCCGACGAAAACGAACGCTGGGAGCAGCGTATGGCCGAGCTGGATTT
>Ga0105855_1000017_pt1 | contig 96995 bp, 80 predicted proteins | sample OrgsoiDNA_201059_FD_89680 | JGI IMG/M metagenome (GOLD analysis project Ga0105855, IMG submission 89680) | Permafrost soil microbial communities from the Arctic, to analyse light accelerated degradation of dissolved organic matter (DOM) -... | ecosystem: Environmental > Terrestrial > Soil >... | reverse complement strand
CAAATACTGAACCACTTTTGCCTGCAATCACCAGGTTTCGCCACCACGGAGTCATACAATAATATGAAAGATAAAAATTCCGCTTTGACGCAATTAATGCAGGATGCAAAACTCAGCCGCCGCGGTTTTATTACCAGCGCTGCCGCTGTGGGTATTACCACCGCTTATGGTCTTTCGCCAATATCCGTTTTTGCTGCCGAACCGAAGAAAGGCGGCGTATTAAAACTGGGAATGTCAGGCGGTAACACCAGTGATACCTTAGATCCCACATTATTCAGCGACTGGGTGCCATTAAATCAGGCGTATATGCTGATGAACGGTCTGGTGGAGATCGACGAAAATAACAAAGCTATTCCTGAGTTATTTGCCAGCTGGGAAGCTAAACCCGGCGCCACAGAATGGCTGTTTACCCTGCAGGATGGCGTGACATTCCACAACGGCAAGAAACTCGACGCCGACGACATTATTTACTCCATTAATTTGCACCGCGGCGATAAATCCAAAAGTGCCATCAAAACCCAACTGGCGCCGATCACCGGCCTGACCAAACAGGGCGATAAGCAAATCCTGATCACGCTGGAAAGCGGCAACGCAGACCTGCCCTACTTGCTGGCAGATTATCACCTGCTGGTGGTGCCGAACGGCTTTACCGACTGGTCGCACCCAATTGGCACCGGCGGTTTCACCTTCGACCAGTACGAGCCGGGCGTACGCTCGCTGTTCAAACGTAACCCAAACTACTGGAAGAAAGACCGTGCCTTTGTGGATGCCGTGGAAGTCATCGTCATCAACGACCCGACCGCCCGTACCAACGCGCTGATTTCCGGTCAGGTTCACGCCATCAACCGGGTGGATTTCAAAACCGTCGATTTCCTCAAACGCAGCCCGATGCTCAACATTGTACGTTCTTCAGGCGGCCAGCATTTCACCTTCCTGATGGATTGCAGCGTCGCGCCGTTTAACAACAACGACGTGCGCATGGCGATTAAACACGGTATCGACCGGCAGAAAATTCTCGACACCGTACTGCGCGGCTACGGCTCATTGGGCAACGACCATCCGATCCCAAAAACCGACCGCTTCTTCAATCACAGCCTGGAGCAGCGCGTCTATGACCCGGATAAATCCGCGTTCTACCTGAAAAAGGCCGGCCTGACGGATCTAAAAGTTGAACTCGCCTCTTCCGATGCCGCCTTTGCCGGTGCCCTCGACGCTGCCGCGCTGTTCCAGGGGCAGGCGCAGAAAGGCGGGATTCAGGTCAGCATCAAACGCCAGCCGGCCGACAGCTACTGGGACGACGTGTGGATGAAAGCCCCGTTCAGCATGGGCTACTGGGGCGGACGCCCGACGGCGGATCAAATGTTTTCCACCGCCTATCAGTCCACCGCCAAGTGGAACGACACGCACTGGAAAGATGACAAGTTCGACACCCTGCTGGTGCAGGCCCGCTCTCTGCTAGACGACAGCAAACGCGCCGAAATTTATGGCGAACTGCAAAGCATCGTGCGCGATAACGGCGGCGCGATGATCCCGCTGTTCGGCGACTATCTCGATGCCGCAAACAAGAAAGTCGGCGGTATCAAACCGCATCCGATGTTCAACTTCATGGGTGGTCGTCTGGCCGAGCGCGTCTGGCTGGAGGCATGATGAAAAAAAGGATTTTACAACGCGTACTGCTCGGCGTGGGTACGCTTTGGCTGGTGTCGCTGCTGATTTTTGTTGGAACGGAAATGCTGCCGGGGGACGTGGCCACCGCCATCCTCGGCCAGAGCGCCACCCCCGAAACGGTCGCGGCGCTGCGTCTGCAATTGGGGCTGGATGAACCCGCAGTCATGCGTTATCTGCACTGGCTGGTGGGTATTTTGCATGGTGATCTGGGGAATTCGCTGGCCAACGGCAGACCGATTGGTAACGAATTGCTGCCACGTCTGGGTAATACGCTGTTTCTGGCGGGATACGCCGCCCTGATCGCCATTCCGCTGGCCGTCGGTCTGGGGATTGCCTCGGCCATCTGGCGCGGTTCGGTGTTTGACCGGCTGGCCAATACACTGACGCTCATCAGCATTTCGGTACCGGAATTTTTCGTCGGCTATGTGCTGGTGATCGCTTTTGCTATCCGGCTGGCGTGGTTTCCAAGTCTGGCGATGGTGGACCCCAGTACCTCATTCAGTGAGCGGTTATACGTATGTACATTACCGATGCTGACCCTGACGCTGGTGGTGCTGGCGCATATGCTGCGCATGACCCGCGCGTCGGTCACCGCCGTGATGGCCAGCCCCTACATCGAAAGCGCTGTGCTGAAAGGCATTTCCCGCTGGCGGATTGTGGTGTCACATGCCCTGCCTAACGCCCTCGCGCCAATCATCAATGTGGTAGCGTTCAACCTGGCCTATCTGGTGGTTGGGGTGATTCTGGTGGAAGTGGTGTTTGTCTACCCTGGCATCGGACAGTACATGGTGGACGCCGTCACCAAACGCGACCTGCCGGTCGTGCAGGCCTGTGGACTGCTGTTTGGCGGCACCTATATTTTCCTCAATACCACCGCCGATTTGCTGGCGATTTGGTGTAACCCACGTTTACGCCATGCGCGCTAGAGGCCGGACATCATGAAACGTTCATTTATCAACATTCCGCTCTCGGCCTGGATTGGCATCATCATTATCGCGGTCAATCTGCTGGCAGCGATTTTTGCCCCCTGGCTGGCGCCACACAGCGAGACTGAACAGGTCGGCGACATCTGGCTGCTGCCGTCGGCGGCCACGCCGTTCGGCACCGACAGCCTGGGGCGGGATATGCTGTCACGCATCCTGTTTGGTGCCCGCACGACTATCGCCATCGCGCTGACCATCACCTTCACCTCGTTTGTTATCGGCATCATCACCGGCTTTGCGGCGGCGATTTATGGCAAATGGGTGGACGTAGTGCTGACGCGTATTGTCGATACCATCATGTCTATCCCGGTGCTGATTTTCGCCCTGATGGTGCTTTCCGTGATGGGGACCTCCATTCCGGTACTGGTACTGACCATCGCCCTGCTCGACTCCACCCGCGTATTCCGTCTGGCCCGTCTGGTGGCGCAGGCCATTGTCTGTCAGGAGTACGTTGAAGCGGCCCGTCTGCGCGGCGAAGGGCTGCTCTGGGTGCTGAGAAAAGAGATCTTACCGAACGCCATCCCTCCGCTGCTGGCGGAATTCGGTATGCGTTTTTGTTTCACCTTCCTGTTTATCGCCGGCTTAAGCTTCTTAGGATTGGGCATTCAGCCGCCGTACGCCGACTGGGGCAGCATGGTGCGTGACAACGCGCAGGCGATTAACTTCGGCCAGTTCGCGCCGCTTTACCCTGCCGCGGCGATTGCCGTACTGACCATTGGCGTCAATCTGGTGGTTGACTGGCTTTTAGCCCGCAACAGCCTGCCACACGGAGAAGAAGCATGAGTCAATTAAGCCAGGAACTGATTCTGGAAATGCGCGGGCTGCGGGTGGAAACCCTCGACGGTTCGCCGCTGGTACACAATATTTCGCTACAGCTGGCACGGGGTGAAGTGCTGGGGCTGATCGGCGAATCCGGTGCTGGGAAATCCACCATCGGGCTGGCCGCGCTCGGCTATGCCCGACAGGGCTGTCGGATTGCCGGTGGCGAAGTGATCCTCGATGGCACCGACATTGTGCCGCAACCGGCGCGGGTAAAACGTGAATGGCGCGGACGCCGTGTGGCCTATGTGGCCCAGAGTGCCGCAGCGGCTTTCAACCCGGCGCTGACTATCGAAAAGCAGGTGTGCGAAGGGCCGATCCGTCACGGTCTGATGAGCAAAGAGGAGAGCCGTCAGTGGGCCATCACCCTGTTCCGCTCGCTGGATCTGCCGGACCCGGAGAACATTGGCAAACGTTATCCGCATCAGCTTTCCGGCGGGCAGCTACAGCGCGCCATGGCGGCGATGGCCATGTCCTGCAAACCGGATCTGCTGGTGATGGACGAGCCCACCACCGCGCTGGATGTCACCACGCAAATTGAAGTGCTGGTGATGCTGCGCAAACTGGTACGTGAATTCAACACGGCGGCGCTCTATATCACCCACGACCTGGCCGTGGTCGCCCAGCTGGCTGACCGCATCATGGTGTTGCGGCACGGCAAAGAGGTGGAAACCGGCACCACGGAGAATATTCTCAATCATCCGCAGCAGGAGTACACCCGCCGTCTGGTGGCCGAGCGCGAACACGCCGCGGCCCCGGTGACCGCCTCGCAGCCCACCGGCAGCGCGGCCCTGCTGACCATCAGTAACCTGAGTACCGGCTATAACCGCAAGAAAGTGGTCAACGACATCAACCTCCAGCTACCACGCGGCAAAACGCTGGCGATCATCGGGGAGTCAGGCAGCGGCAAAAGTACGCTGGCACGGGCACTGGTTGGCTTATTGCCCGATACTGAAGGCACGGTGGAGTTTGACGGCGTCACCCTTGCGCCGCTCTATCAGCAGCGGCACAAAGAGACGCTGCGCCGTATTCAGATGATCTATCAGTTGCCTGACGTGGCGCTCAATCCACGCCAGACTATTCTCGAGCTGATTGGCCGCCCGGTGGCGTTCTATTTCGGGCTGAATAAACGTCAGGTTCGTGCACGGGTGGAAGAGCTGTTGAAACTGACCGAGCTGCCGCTCAAACTGATTGACCGCTATCCCGGCGAGCTTTCCGGCGGGCAGAAACAGCGCGTTTGTATTGCCCGCGCGCTGGCGGCACAACCCGAACTGATTATCTGCGATGAAGCCACGTCAGCCCTCGATCCGCTGGTGGCGGAAGAGGTGCTGAATCTGCTGCGCGGCTTGCAGGAGAAACTCGGCCTCTCCTACCTGTTCATCACCCATGACCTCGGCACCGTCAAACGCATCGCCCATCAGGTGGCGGTGATGTATCAGGGCAAGATTGTCGCCAGCGGTGACACCGGCGTGGTGTTCAGCCCGCCAATGCACGCTTACACTGAAAAACTCCTGACCTCGGTGCCGGAAATGCGCACCGACTGGCTCGACGAGGTTCTGACCTTGCGTTCATCCTCTCTTTCCCCCGGGAAATCTTCACATACAGGCGCATTATGAGCACTAAACGCATCATTACTGAGTTCCCTCATGCGGTCACCACCATTGAACATCTGTGGATCACACTGAGTGACGGCACCCGTCTTGCCGCCCGTTTATGGCTGCCGGACTCCGCCGCTGACACGCCGGTGCCGGCCCTTCTCGAATACATTCCTTACCGTAAACGCGACGGCACCCGCACGCGCGATGAACCAATGCACGGCTATTTTGCCGGTCACGGGTATGCCGTTGTCCGCGTGGACATGCGCGGCAGCGGTGAATCCGATGGCCTGCTGGCCGATGAATACCTGTTGCAGGAGCAGAAAGACGCGCTGGAAGTGATCGCGTGGATAACCGAACAGAGCTGGTGCAGCGGCAACGTCGGCATGATGGGCAAATCCTGGGGCGGTTTTAACTCGCTGCAGGTGGCAGCCCACCGCCCGGCGGCCCTGAAAGCTATCATCACCGTTTGCTCTACCGATGACCGCTACCGCGACGATATTCACTACAAAGGCGGTTGCCTGCTCAACGACAACCTGTGGTGGGGCGGCATCATGCTGGCTTACCAGAGCCGCCCTGCCGACCCGGCGCTGGTGGGCGACGGGTGGTACAACGAATGGTTGCACCGTCTGGAGAACATGCCGTTTTTCCCGGCGCTGTGGATGGAACATCCGCTGCGCGACCACTACTGGCAGCACGGCTCCGTGTGTGAAGACTGGTCGGCGATCCAGTGTCCGGTATTGGCGATTGGCGGCTGGGCGGATGCCTACAGCAACGCCGTTTTCCGCCTGATGGACAACCTGAAAGTCGCTCGCCGCGCCATTATTGGCCCGTGGGCGCACGTTTATCCGCAGGACGGTACGCCGGAACCGGCCATCGGTTTCTTACAGGAAGCGCTGAAATGGTGGGATCACTGGCTCAAAGGCGAACAGAACGGTGCGATGGACGGCCCGATGATTCAGGCCTGGCAGCAGGACAGCCAGCCGCCGTCGGCGCAGCGCCCGGTCAGCAAAGGTCGCTGGGTCGGTTTTGATCGCGGCACGGCCAGCAATGTCACCCACGATACCCTCTGGCTGACGCGCGGCCAGCTCAACCGGCAGCCAGATGTCGATGCGGGCGTGATCTCCCTCTGTTCGCCGCAAAACCATGGACTGATGTCCGGGGAGTGGATGGGTGCGGGCGTGTTGGGTGAAACGCCACCGGATCAGCGCGTGGACGACGGTAATGCTGAGATCTTCGACGGCGAGCCGCTGGCCGAACCGCTGGCAATTTTCGGCTTCCCGGAATTCACCGTGGAACTGAGCAGCGATAAACCGGCGGCCATGCTGTATGTGCGGCTGTCGGACGTCTCGCCGGAGGGCGCGGTTAATCGCGTCACCCACGGCTGGCTGAACCTGTCGCATCTGCAAGGGCACGACCAATCTGTGCCATTGGTGCCGGGTGAAAAAGTCCGCGTACCGGTGCAGCTTGACGGTATTTCGCACCGCTTTGCAGCCGGTCACCGCCTGCGTATTTCACTGGCAACCACCTACTGGCCGATGATCTGGCCGATGGCCGAAGCCGCCACGCTGACGTTGGATCTGCACAGCGCTCAATTGTCGCTGCCGGTGTGTGAACAGCCGCTGGAAATCGACGGGCCGAATAAGCAACCAGAAAGTGCGGCGCCCACGCCGCAAACCCTGCTGAGTCAGGGCCGGGTGGACCGCTCGGTCAGTTATGACTTCCTGACCGACAGTTGGACCTGCGTGACCAACGGCGAAGGCGGGGTATTTGGTGAGGGCGTGTACCGCTTCGACGACATCGACACGACGGTTGATCACAACCTGCGCCGCGAACTGAGTGTCAGTAATTCTGACCCGCTTTCAGCCCGCTATCTGCTGACGCAAACCATGAAAATCGGGCGTGAAGGCTGGTGGATTGAAGCGGTGATCACCCTCGATATGCGCAGTGACCTGACGCATTTCATCGTCAGCGGTGACATGGTGGTCAGCCTCAACGGCGAGGAAGAGTTCACCAAATACTGGCATGAGAGAATTGCACGTTAAACGGCAGGGATCACCAGCGTAATATCCTGGATCGCCAATACCCGCCCGTCCTGCGCAATCAGTTCGATTTTGCGCAGCGGCTGGCGGTTTTTCACATCCACCAGACGAGTACAGACTTCACCCTCTTCGAACAGATATTCACTGCCCCACTGGCCTAAGGCCACCAGAATCGGCTGCAACGCAATGCCTTTTTCGGTTAGTACGTAGTCCTGATAAGCCGAACCATCGGACGCCGGTTCCACCCGTAAAATCCCTTCTGCCACCAGCGCTTTCAGGCGTGTACTGAGAATATTCTTCGCCGCGCCCAGGCTGCGCTGAAATTCGCTGAAACGCGTCATACCGCGCATGGCGTCGCGCACAATCAGCAACGTCCACCAGTCACCGATCAAATCCAGCGCCCGGGCCGTCGGGCACGGGGTATTTTCCAGTCGGGTTCTTTTCATGAGTTTGTCCTGCGTTAAGAATCTGGTTGCATTATAAAACCACTGGTGCTAAAAATCATCTGGTTTCATTATTAAACCACCCTATTATTCACTTAACACTTGAGGTTCTGCCCATGTCTGATTCAGCCCACGCTTCATCCGTTGCCCTCATCACCGGTGCATCCAGCGGTATTGGTGCCACTTACGCTGACCGCCTGGCGAAACGTGGTTATGATCTGGTGCTGGTAGCACGAGATGCCGGGCGCCTGAATGCACTGGCAGAACGCCTGCAACAGGAAACTGGCGTGAAGGTTAGTGTGTTACCGGCCGATTTAACCCGCAGCGAAGATCTGACCCGTATTGAGGATTTTATCCGCGCCAACCCGCAAATTTCCCTGCTGATCAATAATGCCGGAGCATCTCTGCCAGGCGGCTTTGAGAACAGCGACGCTAATGCCATCGAGAATTTAATCACCCTGAATGTCACGTCTGTCGCCCGCCTTACCCGCGTGGCTTTCGACGGCCTGATCAAACACAAAGACGGTGCGATCATCAATATCGCGTCCGTGATGGCGCTGGCACCGGAACTGCGCTCGGCGGTCTATTCCGCGACCAAAGCCTTTGTGCTGACCTTCAGCCAGACGCTGCAGTGCGAAATGGCAGAGCGCGGGTTGTACGTGCAGGCGGTGTTACCGGCCGCGACGCGCACTGAAATCTGGGCGCGTTCGGGTAAGAATATCGATGAAGTCCCAGGCGTGATGGAAGTCGGAGAATTGGTGGATGCCGCGTTGCTGGGCTTTGACCGCAAAGAAAAAATCACCATTCCCCCGCTGCATGACGAAAAGCAGTGGGCTGATTTCGACGCCCTGCGCGGCGCGATGCTGCCGAATTTCCTGCAATCACAGGCCGCACCACGCTATAAAGCCTGACCAGCAAACAGGCATTGATCAGTAACAACAATTTACTGGTCAATGCTGGCGCGCTTTGCAAATATAACAATACGTTAACTTTGTGAAGTGAATACGATGACCGAATATGTGATTGCTGTACCTCCGACGCCGTCACTGGCCGTTGACAACGAACAGGCCCGCTTCCCGCTGCGCCGCGTGTACTGCGTCGGACGCAACTACGCCGACCATGCACGGGAAATGGGCCATAACCCGGATCGTGAGCCGCCGTTTTTCTTCTCAAAACCGGCTGATGCGGTGATCCCAGCCAGCGGCAGTGTGCCTTACCCGTCACTGACGCAGGAGCTGCATTATGAAGTGGAACTGGTGGTGGCTATCGGTGTTGGCGGCAAAGATATTGCGCCGGAAGATGCACTGGAACATGTCTGGGGTTACACCGTCGGCGTGGATTTAACCCGTCGTGATTTGCAGGCACAGGCCAAGAAAGCCGGACGCCCGTGGGATTTATCCAAAGGTTTTGATGCGTCGGCCCCCACCAACCCGCTGCTGCCGGTCAGCCTTGTCGGTCATCCGGCAGAAGGCAGCATCTGGCTAAAGGTCAACGGCGAACAGCGCCAGCACGGTGACCTGAGCGAGCAGATCTGGCAAGTGCCCGAGGTGATTAGCTACCTGTCTCAGGCGATCGAACTGCAACCCGGTGACCTGATTTATACCGGCACCCCCGCTGGCGTGGGCGAGATAAAACCGGGCGACGTGGTGACTGGCGGTATCAATAACATCGGTACATTCCGCTTCGCTATCGTCTAATGTCACTCCGTTCAATTACCGCAACGGCGTCCGATCTGCGGGCGCTGTCTGCTCAATTGGCTTTTCCATCATCGGGGCAAATTTTTCAAATCCGCAGGCGGTGGCCGGATCAAACAGCGACAGGGATTCAATCTGGCTCAGCAGAATCACCTTACGGAAGTTCAGTGCATTATTCGGCTCCGACACCTGCGTTATCCAGTGTTTTTGAAAATACGCCGCATAGTTATGTTCCACCACCAGCCGCTGGGTTTCACGGTCGCGGTAACCACTGATCATCGGGATGACCACCACGTTGTCCGTCGATGAGGTCTCGCAGCGTGCGGTATGCACCATGCCGATATACACCCGGTGCGAACTTAGCGTGATATACACCATGTCGCCCTGCTCCATGCACTGGTACAAAATCCCTTCTACGCCGTTGGCGCTGGTGAGCTGTTTGTATAACTGCTTGCGCCCGGCAGTATTGAGCCTCAGCCCCGGCCCCCAGGTGGTGCGAAACAGACACAGCATCACCGAGACGCACAACATAATCACTACCGGGGCCTGAATGCCTAAGAAACTCCAGTTGATGAAATCGCGGTGATAATGCACGTTCTGGCTCAGTGAATAGATCTCAGGTAGATGATTCATTGCCGACGACACACCCCACAACAGTATGTAGACCATGGCTATCGCCAGTACGCCCTGCAAAACGAAGACGCAACCGTAAAGCGCCACCAGAAAGTAGACGTCCCAGCCAAAGGTACGTTTGAGTTTAAAACGCGTGGAAATATCTCGGGTGGTGTACCAGTAGCCGCACACCATGAGCACCATAAAAACTGCCGTTGCCATTAAAGTACGCTCATCTTTTTCACGTGACGGGTGAAGTCCTGCTGCACCTGCTCATTGGCCGGATTCACTGACGCGATGCCATTTTCGTCGATGATAATACGCTCACCCTCTTCGAGGGTTTCCTGAATGTCGTTCGCACTGAACAACCCCAAGAATTTCTCGGGACTGGAAAAGATCCGCATACAGATTTTCAGCATGTCAGCTCCTTGTGGCTAAACATACAGAGTAGCGAAGAAAGCGGGCTGTGCGGTAAAAGTGCCAGGTTTTCGGATTAGTTACTGGCTGGAAAGAAAAAAGGGCGCAGCAATTAAGCCGCGCCCTTCGCATTCTTCACATCAGCCGGAGCCGTCAGTGATTATTTATTCTCTTCACTCGCATGATGCGCTTCTTCGTGGGCAACCTGTGCGGCTTGCACCTCTTTGGCGCGATTACGCAAACCGTACCAGCCAAGCACCAGCAGGAGAATGATGATAGGAATGGTCGAGATCGTGAAGGTGCCGTTCGGATAGTCAAAGGCCATCAGGACTAATACGCTGGCGAGGAAACCCAGCGTTAACCAGGACGTGACCGGTGCCCATGGCATCTTGAAGGAGACCTCTTTGGCCTTGCCCTCTTTGATGGCTTTACGCAGTTTCATCTGGCAAACGATGATAAAGGCCCACGAGCTAAGAATACCCAGAGATGCCACGTTCAGTACGATCTCAAATACCTGCGACGGTACGTAGTAGTTCAGTACCACACCGATGATGTAGATGCATACGGTGACCAGGATCCCGGCGTAAGGCACCTGTTGCGAATTCATTTTTGACATGAACTTCGGCGCAGAACCGCCCATCGACAGGGAGCGCAGAATACGCCCGGTGGAATACAGACCAGAGTTAAGGCTCGAGAGTGCCGCAGTTAATACCACGATATTCATGATGGTACCGATGTACGGCACGCCCAGTTTGCTGAAGAAGGTCACGAACGGACTTTGTCCCGCCTGATAAGCATTCCACGGCAGCAACAGCACCAAAAGCACCACGGAACCGACGTAAAACAGCGCGATACGCCAGATAACGCTGTTAATGGCTTTCGGCAACACGGTTTCAGGATCTTTGGTTTCACCGGCGGCGGTTCCCACCAACTCGATAGCCGCAAAGGCAAACACCACGCCCTGCACCAGCACCAGCGCCGGTAACAGACCGTGCGGGAAGATCCCGCCGTTGTCGGTGATCAGATGCAGGCCGGTCGCATTACCGCCGACCTCCTTGCCAGTACCGAGTACCACCACACCGACAATCAGGAACAGCGCAATCGCTGCCACTTTGATCAGCGCAAACCAGAACTCCATTTCGGCAAACCACTTCACGCCGATCATGTTCATGGTGCCGACAATCGCCAGCGCACCGAGGGCAAACATCCACTGTGGGATATCGCCGAACGTGCCCCAGTAGTGCATGTAGAGCGCGACGGCGGTGATGTCCACAATGCCGGTCATCGCCCAGTTGAGGAAGTACATCCAGCCAGCCACATACGAGGCTTTCTCGCCGAGGAACTCACGAGCATAGGAGACGAAACTGCCGCTGGTTGGGCGGTGCAACACCAGTTCGCCCAGTGCACGGAGGATGAAGAAAGAGAAAATACCGCACACCGCATACACAATCGCCAGTGCCGGACCGGCCATTTGTAAACGCGCACCAGCACCGAGAAATAACCCCGTACCGATAGAGCCACCGATAGCAATCATCTGAACCTGACGATTGCCCATGCTTTTGTGATACCCGTCGTCATGTGAATCCAACCAACGTCGCTTGGCGGCTTGTTTCGCCTCAGCAGACTTTCTATGTAATCGCATTCGATCCTGTTCTCCAAAATGCCCGATGCCTGATGTCCTTACAGGCAAACGATTGCAGATGCTGACGTTTGCACGGCTCTGCCGCTGTATTATTTTTAGTCTGACGCTATATCAGTACATTTCCGGCGTTGGATGCTACCCGTTCTCACCATTGGTGGCAAAAAAAAACGTAGGGTAAAATTGTGAACACTCATAATTCGTGACAAAAATTTTCTAGCCAAAAAGTGCTTAATGCCCGTCTGCGTTCCGACTCTCTTTACGCACTCTTTCTATATTAATCGACAGATACATGATCTCTTCGGTACTGAGTTCACGCTGATAATGCGCGGTCAAATAGGCACTTATTTTCTCGGCACAGGCCCAGGCCTTGGGGTAATTCTCTTTCACCGCGACGTAGAACGCCACATCGTCGTCCGGCAGTACAATAGTGCTGAGTCAGATGTGCCACACCCAAGCATTAATGCTGTAAAAGCAGTAACTCCCAAGAGAAGCCTATATAGAATAGATGCTAGGAATTGAATCTATATAGCTCTTTCATACTTAAAATTTAAAGTTTTATACGTCGTGTCACACACGCAATAGAGTTTATAGGTAAATTTTAAATAGCAGGAAAAACTTTGTATATTATTATCATTAATTCTGAAGCGAACTTAAATTTAAATCTCTTTTATATAAGTCAATTATTTCCCCCTTGAATAACACACCCTTTACTTTCATTTGGTTAACTGATATATTGCAAACCAAATTAACGCCAACTATTTGGAGAACTCGGTGTTATCACTTATAATTCCAGTTTACAAAAATGAAGCATCAATACCAGGTTTGTTAAGTGTTATCACCGATATAAATAACCAGTTGGATGGATTATTTGAAGCTGTCTTTGTTGTAGATGGCAGCCCTGACCGTTGTTATTCTCTCTTACGAGAGTTATTACCTAAACAATCATTTCGTTCTCAATTGGTTCTCCACTCAAAGAATTTTGGTTCCTTCATTGCTGTTCGTACGGGGTTAGAATACGGGCAAGGAGAGCGTTTTGCTGTTATGGCTGCCGACCTTCAAGAGCCGCCTGAAATGATAATCGAAATGAATCAAACCCTTATGTCTCCTGATACTGATGTAGTCATCGGTACTCGAGAGGGACGTAAAGATCCGGGGTTGTCGCGAATTTTTTCCAATTGCTTTTGGTCTATTTATCGTCGTTGGGTTATATCAGATATTCCATCTGGCGGTGTTGATATGTTTGCATGTAGCAAAAAATTTAGAGATGTCCTATTAACTCTTGAAGAAAAAAACAGCTCTCTCATATCACAAATTTTTTGGTTAGGATTTAACCGCAAAACGGTGACTTACCAGCGTCAGGAACGCCGTCATGGTAAATCTGCCTGGACGTTTCGTAAAAAATTCACCTACTTTATGGATAGTATATTCTCATTTACTGATCTCCCTGTTCGATTTCTAATTTATATCGGGGTCACAGGAAGTTTATTAGCCGCGCTTCTGGGTATTGTTGTACTCTTCGCACGCCTCACAGGGCTGATTGATGTGCAAGGCTATTCTATGACGATGATAACCATTTGTTTCTTCAGTTGTTTAAATTTATTGGGATTAGGTATTGTTGGTTCATATGCTTGGCGCGGTTATGAAAACTCCAAACAGAGACCTATTTCAGTTAAAGTGAAAGCAGACATATTCGGGGCGAAAAATGATACGCTCCCATAACTTTATAAAAAATCACCATAAATTTATTAATTCAGACTGGATTAATTATGAGTGATTCACATCCTTCATTAAAAATGGCTTTAATGAAAAAGCCATTTTTCAAATTTATTATTAGTGGCGGCTTAAATACTATTGCCACCTACTTGGTCTATCTTTTATTACTTACAATCACCAATTATCAGATAAGTTATACAGTGTCTTATATTGCAGGTATTATTTTATCTTATTATTTAAATAAAAAATTCGTATTTAAAACTAAAAATAGCCTAAAAACCTTCCTAATATACCCTTTGGTTTATTTATCTCAGTACTTGCTTGGTTTTTTTCTCACATGGTTTTGGATTGAAATATTAAAACTCAATCCAATATACTCCCCCATTATTGTTGTGGCATTATCCCTACCAGTTACTTTTTTATTATCACGTTTTGTCTTCACCAAGTTAAGCTGAGGTTTTAATGGACTTTTTTATTTTATTACATAAAAAAATAAATGGATGGTATATTTTTTTCATCGGCATACTGTTTTTTTTATGTTCATTTATGATTGTAGGAACAATCCCTGTAAATAATGGTACAGGATGGGATGGCACTCTTTATTACGGTATTATTGATGATATTGTAAAAAACGGTTGGCATATAACCGACCCCTATAGGACTATTCGGCTGACAGCCTTCCCACAACTTATACTCTTGCGGGATATAGGAATGGAGAAGAATGGGATAGTATTATTCCAATTTATCTTCAATAGCTTACTTCTATCCTTAGCCAACACTGCACTTTATTATTCTATAATTAATCTTAACCTAGGAAAAACGAAAGCTATAGCTGCAAGCTGTTTATTATTTTTTACCTGGCCCGTTGTTGTCATGGTCCCATTTTATCCTATTCTTGGCGACCATATGGCATTAGCACTGTCTTGTTTTAGCCTTTGGGCTTGGACGAAAGGCAGTCGTTCGCTACTCTTACTCATTACATTTTACAGTGTATGGGTTTTCCCAACACTTTTTGTTGTGCCTTTAATATTACTTGTTTTTCCTGCTAAAGAAGCAATTTCGGTTAAGCAATATATTATTAAAAAATCTTTTATTATCTCTATTTCTCTAGCTATTTTTGTTAGCGCATTACTCGCTTTTGTCATAAAAGAAGATAACTATTTACTTGAGCTTCCAACACATGCTCTAGACTACCCTCATAATAAAAGCAGTTCACTAACAAGCATTGCTTGGTTAACCGATGTTAGTTTCATATTTAGTGTATTTATGGTGACAGTTTATTGCTTCACATTAATACGGCTAATAAACAACAGATCATTCTGGCGTAACATTGATATTCGCTATTGTATTGCTGCATTAGCGATGGCGGTGATTTCATTCTCTCTTATGCGCTATTTGATTGATTTCAACCAAGGCTTTGCCGGTCCTCCTTTAGTTAAATACCTGATACTTCAAAGCCTATCGGCCCCAGGAAAGCCAATCGTTGCCCATTTCCTGTATTTTGGGCCAGTTTTCCCGATTGTTTATTATGCCATCTGTAAAAAGAGTGATCTTAAAACCCCCATGGCTATAACTACCATTTTAATTGCATTCATGTTACCAATGATTTTTGGTTCAGAAAGCCGCCAATGGCTGGTCGTATTACCACTTATTATAGTCGCCGCAATGTTTAGATCTTGGGGCCCTGCGAGAGCTTTAATTGTCGGTTTATTTACAGTAATTGCGTTGATGCCAATGTTGATTTTAAAGTTTTCAATTCATGAGGCTGTTAGACTTAATGACGGTTTACAGGATAGTAGCTGGCAAGCTTATTTTATCTACCAAGGCCCATGGATGAATACTAGCGCGTACAAAATAGTTTTGGCATTACTGATAACATTCTCTATTGCATACTATTTTGCTTGTTATATTGATCGCCAATCCACGAAACATTCATCTGTATAACCGACTATATTTAGTCGTAATGTCTTCAGATTATATAGTGAGTGATTTTGAATCAGCATTTAGTTTACTCACTATACAATTGTAGCTTTGACACCAATTAGGCCTGTTAGCACGGGCAGCCTGCAAAAAAGCCCGCGCTGGCGAGCCTCTATCCTCTCTGAGTCGTCATTGGGAGGTTTTGGTTCCACGGCTCTCTTTACGCACTCTTTCTATATTAATCGACAGATACATGATCTCTTCGGTACTGAGTTCACGCTGATAATGCGCGGTCAAATAGGCACTTATTTTCTCGGCACAAGCCCAGGCCTTGGGGTAATTCTCTTTCACCGCGACGTGCAGCATCAGGTCATCGTCAGGGACCACAGAACGGCTGAGCATACGCTGGGAGAAAAATTTAAGATGGGTGACAAATCGCTGATAACTCAGAGATTCTTCGTCATAGTCGAGCCGCAATTGGTATTTGACCATATGCAGAATTTCCTGCATCACCTTGGTGATTTGCGTCACTTCTGCCATTTCACCGTTGAGCTGCGCATTGACCAGATGCAGGGCAATAAATCCGGCTTCGTCAACCGGCAGACGAACACCGAGCCTGCTGTCGATCATCTCCAGCGCTTCCAGCCCCAAAGCGTACTCTTTCGGGTACAGCCGCCGCGTTTCCCACAGCAGCGCATTGCGGACAGGCACGCCCTGTTTTTGCCGCTCAATGGCAAAATTGCAGTGATCGGTCAGCGCAATGTACAAATTTTCCTGTAATTTCCCCAGACGTTGGCTGGCCAGTTGAATGATCTGGTCACAGGTGGTCATCACCTCTATCGAAATATGACCCAGTAATTCGGCAAGCCGTGCCACCAGTTGATCATTCTTCAGCGCGAAAATTTTCTCAATTTTGCTGTCGTCTACGCTGTCCCCAACCTGTTTTTGAAAAGCCAGCCCGCGGCCCATCACCACCTGCTCACGCAGCTGTTCATCAAGCACTACCACCACATTATTATTAAGTATTTTGGCGATTTTCATTTGCTTCCCCTGAAAACAAAAAAACCTGACCGCCCGGACATTAGGGTGATCAGGTTTTGCCTGCCGGAGCAGTAACAATCCAGCGACGAATTTTATCAGCTTTGGCCGCCGTCTCAACGGCGGCTTGCTACAAACGTGATAAAGATCGCCAGTGTCTGGAATTTTAAAAGGTGACGATGGCCTTCAGTCCGGTTATCCATGCATCCTGCGTCTCTTTAATACCCGCCGGACGGTACCAATATTGTAGGTCAGGTTGCAGAATCAGCCATGGCCTGACTTTTATTTGATAGTAAAAATCAGCATTCACAGAATGCCCCGGCAGCGGGCGATAAAGCGCATTGCCGTAGTCATCCACCTGATTGAAATCATTGATGTTGACCTGATTCTGGCGGTAATGATCGCTCATTTTAATGTAAGTCACGCCAAACCCCAGCCAGTCATCTGGACGGGCATCAAACAGACCGCGATAGCGCATGGATGCAGCCTGAGAGTAATGAATATAATTACTGCGCGGGTCACCGACTCCGAGGCTGTAGGAGAGACTCATCCCCCGGTTTGGGTCACCGTCTCTTTGCGTGATCTGCTGGTTAAAACCAGTATACATAAACCAGGTGCGGTCATGGCTGTCATACCCTTCGGGATCGGTTGCCCCATTGCTTTGGGATTTCCCCTCAGACAGGTCCTGCTGCGGTGCATTGGTAAACAGCACGCCGAGGTTATAAATTCCTGGCAGGCCGTTGACCGTGGTTTTCAATTCAGCTTCCACCGGCAACAGCACACCTTTGCTGCCCTTGGTTGACCAGCTCCAGGCATGGCTTCGAGCCGGCGCTTGCGGGTTTTGTTCCAGCACACCGGTTTTTAACGTCAGTTCCGGCGTCAATTTATACTGAACGGTGGTGCCCCAATAGTGAACATTCCAGTTGTACCAGGTTAAAGAGTTCGCCGATTTCCCGCCGCACTGGTTCAGCACCTGAAAATCACAGGGAATGATTTGGTCGAAGTCCTGATTTTTATTCATCATACCGATACGCCAGTGCAAACGGCGATCGTCAAAACTACGGGCAAAAGTCAGCCAGCCGAGGCGGGTGATTGACTGCCCTCCCCAACTCTCCTGTGCAATATCATTAAACGAAACGCGAGGGTCTTGCGTGCGTTCAGTGGTCATATTGTCATTATGATTACGATTAACAATATTGCCTTCAATGGCGGCATCGGGAATACCGGTCCACATTTCGAGATCCTGAGTGAACGTCAGTGAAAACTGATCAATATAGGCGGTCTTTTTATCATGATTATATCCGCCACCCGCGTTATAAGCGGATTCACTCAAATAACCCAGATTATAATGAAAACCGTTATTTTCAAGAATAGGACGAATACCGAGCATATCGCCCAGCATACCTTCCGGCTGAGCCTCAAAGCCAAGCACGGTACCATTCCAGGCAGTTTCTGCCTGAACAGATATGGGGAGCGTCAGGCAACCGGCAATGACAGCGGCGCATCGTATTTTACTGCGGGTAGGAATAAGAGTATTTGAACGGGGCTTCATCATGATAACCTTATTGATCATTTTATTATTTTACTCATCCGCAGGACATATAAATCCCTGCGAAATAGGTCGCATCCGCTTTTTAATTATTTAAAAAACCGGCTTAATTGAGGGAATTCAGTTAAGCCGTTATAGAGATTAATTATGCTTTAAGTGTCGCACCGTTATTTTTAATAATATCGGCATACCAGTAGAAGCTTTTTTTACGGCGACGTTCCAGCGTGCCATTCCCCTGATCGTCACGGTCAACGTAAATAAAGCCGTAGCGTTTGGAGAACTCTGCTTTTGAGGCGCTGACCAGATCAATGGGTCCCCAACTGGTGTAACCCATCACTTCCACACCGTCTTCAATCGCTTCACGCACCTGGACCAGATGGTCATTGATGTATTGAATGCGGTAATCATCGTTGATGCTGCCATCGGCTTCGACGGTATCGCGTGCGCCTAAACCGTTCTCGACGATAAACAGCGGTTTCTGGTAACGGTCATACAACTCGTTCATCAGATAGCGCAGGCCTTCCGGGTCAATCTGCCAGCCCCATTCGGAACTCGCCAGATGCGGATTTGGCACCATATTGAGAATATTAGCGCGGGCTTTGTTGTTTAGCGTTTCGTCAGTGGTCACACAACCGGTCATGTAATAACTGAAGGAGATGAAATCGATAGTCTCTTTCAGCGCCGCTTTATCCTCTTCGGTGATAGTCAGTGCAATATTATTCTGCTTAAAGAATCGCTTCATATAAGCCGGATAATAACCGCGCACCTGCACGTCACCGAAGAACAACCAGTCGCGGTTCTGTTGCAGCGTTTCCATCACGTCAGTGGGTTTGCAGGTCAGCGGATAAAGCATACCGCCGAGCAACATATTACCGATTTTCGCGTCCGGGATGATCTCATGGCAGGCTTTGACCGCTTTGGCACTGGCCACCAACTGATGGTGAATAGCCTGATAAACGGCCTGCTTGTCACTGCCCTCCGGTAAACCCACGCCAGTAAAGGGCGCATGCAGCGACATGTTGATTTCATTGAAGGTCAGCCAGTGTTTCACTTTGTGCTGATAGCGCTGGAAGACCGTGCGGGCGTAGTTCTCGAAGAAGTCGATGGTGTCACGACTGCCCCAGCCGCCATGTTTTTTCACTAATCCGTAAGGCATCTCATAATGTGACAACGTCACAAGAGGCGTAATACCGTACTTTTTCATCTCATCAAACAGGCGATCGTAATATGCCAGACCCGCTTCGTTCGGTTGCGTTTCATCCCCTTCAGGGAAAATTCGGGTCCAGGCAATTGAAGTGCGCAGTACGCTAAAACCCATCTCGGCAAATAGCTTCATGTCCTGCGGGAAACGGTGATAGAAATCGATAGCGATATCCTTGACGCCGAAATCACCTTCCACACGCGGCTTAATGTCACCAAAGATACCGTTAGGTTGCAGATCTGAAGTGGACAGCCCTTTGCCGTCAGTCAAATAGGCACCTTCAACCTGATTTGCAGCAACCGCGCCGCCCCATAAAAAACCATCAGGAAAACTTAAATTCATTGGAACCTCCTCTAAAGAAACGAAATTAACGTAAAAGTGTCAGTAAGGGTGCATTTTGCGTGATGTCCTGCCCGCTGCTCGCAGGAATGACATCCAGATAGTCGTCGCTGTTGGTGATAATCACCGGCGTAGTCAGGTCATAACCCGCTGCGGTAATGCCCTGCATATCGAACTCGAGCAACAAGTCACCCTGTTTCACCACGTCATCAACCTTAACGTGGGGTGTGAAGAACTGGCCGTCGAGTTTGACGGTATCAATGCCGACGTGGATCAACACTTCTGCGCCGTTGTCGCACTCAATACCTATCGCATGATGGGTGCGAAACAGCGAGGCAATCACGCCGTCCGCTGGTGCAAACACCTGCCCGACCGTCGGTTTTACCGCCACGCCTTTCCCCAGCAAACCACTGGCGAACGTCGGGTCCTGTACATCGGCAAGGTCAACCTGTGCTCCGCTTAGTGGGCTGCTGATAGCCGTTTTTTCGCGGACGATGCTGGCCGGAACCGCGTCCGGGGCTTGTGTCACCTCAATCACCGGTTGCCTGGTTTGCTGACCAAACAGATAGGTGCTGACGGCGGCAAAAATCAGGGCGGCCAGGGTCCCGACAATCGCGGCGGTTACCGTCTTGTCAAAACCCGTCGCCGGGATAACCTGCGTAAAAGTAAAGATGTTGGCGAAGCCGAAAGAGTACGCCGTCGTGTGGAAATACCCCAGGATCGCCGACCCTATGGCACCACCAACGCAGCCGAAGATAAACGCCCGGCGATTAGGCAGCGTGATGCCATAAACTGCAGGCTCGGTGATACCGAAGATCCCGGCGCTGATGGCTGAACCTGCCAAGGCTTTGGTGCGCGCATCTTTCGTATACAGCATCACACCCAGCGTGGCCCCGACCTGTCCCATCACCGCAGGCAGCAACAGCGGCAGCATGGTGTCATGACCCAGGATGCTCAGATTGTTAATCATCAGCGGGACCAGCCCCCAGTGCAGCCCGAAGATCACACACACCTGCCAGAACGCTCCCATAAATGCACCGGCAATCACCGGGCTGACGTTGTAAATCGCCAGATAACCGTGCGCCAGCTGCTGGCTCGCCCAGGTGGCCAACGGGCCAATCACCAGGAAAGTCAGCGGAACGATCACCGCCAGACAGATCAGTGGCGTAATAAAGTTACGTAATGCACCAGGCAATATTTTCATCACCCTGCGCTCAAGCCAGCTGGATGCCCACGCGGCAAGAATAACGGGGATCACCGATGACGCGTAATTAATAAACACCAGAGGGATGCCGAGAAAATGCTCGGATACCGCGCCAGCTTGCTGCGACAGGTTAAAAGCAGTGATCATCAGTGGGTGCATCATCGCGCCGCCGATCATCATGGTGATAAAGGGATTCCCGCCGAATTTTTTACCGGCGGTATAGCCGATGATCAGCGGGAAGAAATAGAACATCGCGTCACTGGCGGCAAACAACACTTTATAGGTGCCGCTTTCGGCTGAGGTCCAGTGGCAGGCCATCGCCAGCGCCAGAAATCCTTTCAAAATACCCGACGCCGCCATAATGCCGATAAATGGCGTGAAAATACTGGAGATAACATCGATCAGGCGCGCAAACAGCCCCTCGCTGCCAGGCGGCTCTGATCCCGGCGTTTCGGTTATTTCAGCGCCGTGATTCAGTGCATTAAACACGTCACCCACGTGATTACCGATCACCACCTGAAACTGCCCGCCGCTCTCCACCACCATGATCACACCCGGATTCAGCTTAAGCCGTTGTGCATTCGCCTTAGTGGTGTCTTTAAGTTTGAAGCGTAAACGAGTGGCGCAATGCACCACGCTTTTCACATTCTCCCGGCCACCAACACCCGAGAGGATCTCTTCCGCTAATATTGTGTATTCCATTAAGTTATCTCGTAATAATGACTTTTCTGCGAATGAAATGGCGTCGTGCACGACATTGCCGTTAAGAGTCTGAGTAAAAGGATGTCGCTGATTTCAGGCCAAAAAAAAACCTAAACTTCATGCCTCTTCCACCGTTGGGGTGAAGAAGCAGAAAGTTTAGGTTTTGCCTGATTAACAGTAACAATCCTGTTTTCTGGCAATGATTTTGTTGCGAACCCGCGTCAGATACAAGTAGCAAATTCCGCGGAACGTTTAATTTGTGACGGACTTCAGATTTTGGCTTCAGGTGATTCGCGTGGGCAATTAATCCGCCAGCTGAAGAGCAGATAGCTGGCCAGCGCCAGCAGCCAGACGCCCAGCGCGCCATAAAGCAGTACGCCACCGAAGCCGTCAATCAGCGCCTGTCGGGCGGCGCTTTGCGCCGTATTCAATTCTGCGCCACCGGCGATCCGTTCGGCCAACCGGTACAAATCGCCTTCCACCACCGGTAACGGCAAACGCCCGCGCAGGCTGACCGCAATACCCGCCACCAGCAGGCTTCCCATCAGCGCAATATTGATAGCCAGCGTGATCAGCCGTGCACTGATATCAATCCCCGACGCCATCCCCGCGCGGTCACCCGGCACCGATCCGGTGGTGGTATTGGTGACGGGCGTGTTAGTCAGCCCGAGCGCCGTTCCTGCCAACAGCGCGCCGGGCAGCAGCGTCAGGCCGTGCGCGGCGGCGTATTTCATCAACATAAAACCCGCGCCGATAGCGAACAGGCCAAGCGGAATGACTTTCGCCGCACCGTATCGCGCCACCAGTTTCTCGGCCAGCGGCGGCATGACTAACGTCGGTAAGGTGTAGGCCAGCAGCGCCAGCCCGGTTGCCACGCTGCCATAACCCAGACCGCTCTGATAATAGACCGGCAGATAAATCATCAACGGCCAGAAGCTGAAGTTCATGCCCACCGACCCCATCAGCGCACCAGAGAAACGCCGGATGCGGAACACGGCAAAATCGAACATCGGGTGCGGATGGCGTTTCTCAATCCTGACAAACAGCACGGCGCTTAATACGGTAACCAGCGCAATTGCCCGTGCCGACACGCTTTGCCAGCCAAGGCTGCTGCCCTGCGTAATAAGAAACGTGGTGCCTAATACCGCGAGTGACAACGTCACAAGCCCGCCAATATCGAGTTTTCTCGCGTTCATATCGCGGGATTCCACCACATTTCCCAGTGCTAAAATCAGTGTCACCAACGCAATGAACACATGAACCAAAAACACCCACTGCCAGCTGAACAGCGCCACCAGTGCACCGCCGATAATCGGCCCGAACCCCAGCCCGAAACCAAAGATAATGCCCCAGGCAGCAAATGCCCGGCTGCGCGCTTTGCCATGCGGAAACTGATACGACAGAATAGCGATCAGGCAGGTCAGCATCGCGCCACCGCTCAGCCCCTGCAAAAAACGCCCGGCAATGAGCCACGCCGCGCTGCCCGAAAGCCCGCACATCAGCGACGTCAGCCCGAAAGCGATGATGCTGATAATGAAAATACGTTTGCGGCCGAAACGGTCAGCCAGGGTGCCGGTGGCCATTAACACCGTGGTGCAGGCCAGCGTATAAGCATTCATGATCCATTGCAGATCGTTGAAACTGGCGTGCATCTGTTTTTCCAGCACGGGCAGGATCACCGGCACGCTGGAGATTTCCAGCCCTGACATCAATGCCGCCAAACAAACGGCGGTCAGAGCCAATACATTCTTCATGAACATTTCCTGCAAAGCGTTAAGAGAGCGCCAGCATGGAAGAAGTGCGTCACGGTGGAAATCAGCCCGGATGCCATGTATCGTCAAGATTATGCCAACTTCTGTGAATCCTGCCTTTTATGCCAAAAATGACTGCCCTGACGAAAATCTCCATGCCCGCCTCTGCTGCTGCGCCCCGTAACCGGCGGCTGGTGCTGCTGGCTTACGAATGTTTATGCACCTTTGAATTCGGTATTGCGGTCGAAGCGTTTGGCCGGGCCGATGAGCTACTCGGGCAGCCGCTGTATGATCTCGAGGTAGCATCGGTTGAAGAAGGCACCTTTGGCGCACAGGGCGGTGTACGGCTGGTGGTGGATGGCGGTCTGGAATTACTCGAGGATGCCGGAACCATTGTGATCCCCGGCTGGCGCAGTATTGATGAACCGGCCACTGAGCGGCTGATCGTGGCGCTGCAAAAAGCCCATGCACAGGGCACGCGGATTGTGTCCATCTGTGCAGGCAGTTTTGTGCTGGCGGCCGCAGGGTTGCTGGACGGCAAACGCGCCACCGCGCACTGGAACAGCACGCACGCGCTGGCGCAGCGGTTTCCGAAAATTCAGGTGGAACACAGCATGATTTATGTCGATGAAGGCAGTGTGATCACCTCTGCCGGCGGGGCTGCCGGTGTCGATTTATGCCTGCATCTGATCCGGCGCGATTACGGTATTGACGTTGCCAACCGTACTGCGCGGCGCATGGTAACGCCGCCGCACCGTGAAGGCAGTCAGGCGCAATTAATTCAACAACCGGTGCCGGTGCGCCCGGCCAAAACGCTGTCACCGCTGCTGGACGAACTGCGCACCCGTGTGAATAAACCGCTGGCCATTGACCAACTGGCGGCCGAAGCCGGTATGAGCCGCCGTACTTTCCTGCGCCGTTTTCATGACGCCACCGGCACCTCGCCGGGCGAATGGATGCTCGGTGTGCGGCTGGAAAAAGCCTGTGCGCTGCTGGAAAGCGGCACGCTAAATATTGACCGTGTGGCCGAGCAGTCCGGCTTCGGTTCACCAGAAAGCCTGCGCCACCACTTCCGTCAGCGCCTCGGCACCACGCCGACGCTTTACCGCCAGCAATTCAGTGACCGCGCGCTGACCTTATAACGACATAGCGCCTTACCGGCAGACTGTGTTGCTTTCCCACTCAGTCAACAACTGCATGATCTCGCGGGAGTCCGCCGGGCGCGCCGCTGGTCGGTTCAGAGCAACCTCACCCGCCTTCAGCGCCTGCCATACCTGACGCACCTGATAATGGAATGCATCTCCTTTCGCATCCAGCGAGTAAGTCTGCGGCTCGCCTTCCCCTTCATAGGGCAGCACGCGGATCTGGTTGCCCTGCGCTTCGGGCAGCCACGGGTTGGAAATAACCTCCATACGCCCTTGGGTACCGGCCACGGAGAACGCCCAGAACATGCCGTAATCTTCCGCGCAGTGCAGCTGTGCCAGCGTACCGTTGGCGAACTGGATCACCGCCGCCGTTTCACACACATTATCGTCGCTATTGCGTCGGCCCTGGGCCGTCAGGCTCCACGCCGGGCATTGGCCATCGGCACTGGCATTTTGCATCACCAGATGAATCAGTGATGCCGGATAGCAACCCAGGTTGTAGATAGCCCCTTTACTGCCAGGATTGACGAACTGGGCGATTGACGCGCAGTAGCTGGCATTGATGGATTTAATCTCCCCCAGGGCACCGGCGCGGATAAGGTCGGCGATTTGCGTGGCGAAAGGATGGGTCAGGTACATCAACCCTTCGAGGAAAAACACCCCGTTGCGTGCCACCGCATCCAGCGCAGCATCGGTGTCGGCCATATTCACAGAGAGCGATTTCTCACACAGAATGGCTTTACCGGCGTTGGCCGCTTTAATTACATATTCATGATGAATGTGGTTCGGCAGGCCGATATACACCACGTCAACATCAGGATCGTTAATCAATGCATCGTAGTGGTCATACTGCTGCTGTACCGGATGCTGCTGCACAAAGTCTGCCAGCCCTTGGGGCGAACGCCCGGCCACGGCATACAGTGTAGAACCATCATGCTGCTCAATCGCATCGGCCATGATGCCGGAAATAAAGCTGGTGCCGAGCACGCCCCAGTTGAGTGGTTTGGTCGTGATCATGCGGCAGGCTCCTGTTCCGGTAACTGGCACAGCGTCGCCTGGACAAACTCAGTGAAACCAGACTGGATAAAGCGCTGGGTATGGGGTTCATCAAAATGACGTTGTGAGGCGGCCTCGTCCTCATAGCGCTCCCAGAGAATAATGCGGCGCGGATCCTGTTTGTCCTGCAACGCCATAGCGAAAGAGCACCCGGCTTCGCTGTTCATATCGAGACAAAATTGATAAATAGCGGCAAGTGCATCGTTGATCTGCACATCCTCTTTGATGCGGATCTCGGCGTTAACAAAGTGACCTTGAATAAACATATTTCCCCAGGGGTTTTGCAGATGAAGCAAGGTTCAGCCTTGCATAAATAATCTCTCTTTCTAGCAGAGCAAAAAATGAAAAGCCAATATTATTAATATATCGACACTCCCCAAAATAGTGCGAAGTAATAGAAATCTCACCATGATGGGGCGTTATTTAAATTAGCAGCGCTTCTTCGTTGCTTTTTTGAACGCAAGCGATTACCTGTGAGAAACGTAATGAAAAAACCGGATGAGTTTTGTGAGCTTGCTGTTATAGTTCGCTTTTAAAACACCACTCAAACTTTCTGGGATCCTTATGGCGTCAAATATTCTGCATTTCCTGCTGAGTCTTATAATGGTATTCGGTATTAGCTGGCTGATTAGCTACAACAAACGCGGTGTTAAACTGCGTTATGTGTTGCAAATCCTGGTGATTGAGATTGCGCTGGCATGGGTTCTGTTGTACAGCCAGGCGGGTGTCTACTTGATCTCTGGTCTGTCTGGTGTGTTCACTAACCTGATGAGCTATGCCCGCGTCGGCACCGATTTTGTTTTCGGTGGTCTGGTCAATGAAAACCAGTTCAGCTTCTTCTTATTTGTTCTCTGCCCTATCATCTTTATTTCTGCACTGATTGGTATTTTGCAGCATCTGCGTATTTTACCATTAATGATTAAAGGTATCGGCTGGGCTTTATCCAAAATTAATGGCATGCCAAAACTGGAATCTTTTAATGCGGTGAGTTCATTATTAGTTGGTCAGTCTGAGAACTTCATTGCGATTAAAGATATTGTTCCTCATCTTAATGAACGCCGCATGTACACGTTATCGGCAACGGCCATTTCGACCGTTTCCATGTCGATTGTCGGTTCGTATATGACGCTGCTGGAACCGCGTTATGTCATGTTATCGCTGATCCTGAATATGCTCTCTACCTTTGCCGTTTTGCAAGTGGTGAACCCGTATTCCGATGAAGCCGACAATGAAATGCCTAAGATGGAAAGACCCAACCACAGCTTCGTAGAAATGTTGGGGGAATACATTATGGCCGGTTTCAAAATGGCGATGATCGTGGCGGCGATGTTGGTCGGCTTCAACGCCTTGCTGGCGATGATTAACGCTATCTTCTTGCACGGTGTCGGTCTGAGCTTCCAGGACATCATTGGTTACTTGTTCTATCCGGTAGCCTGGCTGACCGGTATTGTCAGTCACGACTCCCTGACCGCAGGCAGCATCATGGGCACCAAGATTGTTGCCAATGAATTCGTGGCCATGTTGCAGATGAAAGACTTGATTGCCCAGTTAGAACCGCGCACCGTCGCCATTCTGTCGGTGTTCCTGGTCTCATTCGCCAACATCTCCACTGTCGGTATTATTGCCGGTGCGGTAAAAAGTATTGCGGAAGTTCAGGGCAATATGGTCGCCCGCGCGGCCTTCCGCCTGTTGGTCGGCGCAACGTTGGTCAGCCTGCTGTCCGCGTCTATCGTCGGTCTGGTTTACCGCTAAGTTCCTCGTCATCTTTTAAGGGCAGCGCGTTGCTGCCCTTACTCTCCACTTAAGCTACAGTTAAGCCATTATCTTTCCACAAGGTTTAACTATGCTTTCCGTTAAGCACTACATTCACGCCCGTCCGCGCTTACTGATCGCCATCGCTGCCGGTATTGCCTGTTATTTTTCGCTGCCTCTATTGCCTGCGCATTTGTCGCAATTTGAACGGCTGATGGTCAGCTGGAACGTACTGGCGTGGTTGTATCTGATCATGATTTGGCTGTTAATGATGACCGCCCCACTGCAGAGGATCCGCACGATTGCCCGCGCACAGGATGAGAGCGCCACTCAGGTGTTGATGCTGGTGAGTATCACCTGTCTGGTGAGTATGCTGGTGATTTTTATGGAGCTGAGCACGGTCAAACAGCTTTCCGGTGCGGCCAAATCATTCCATTTGATCCTCACCGCCACGACGCTCATTGTCTCGTGGTCACTGCTGCCGACCGCCTTTTCGATGCACTACGCCCATCTCTATTACCGGCAGGGAGCGGAGCAACATAAAGCGCTGCTGTTCCCGGATAAAATCGAAAAACCGGAGTATTGGGATTTTCTCTACTTTTCCTTCACGCTGGCCGTTGCCTGCCAGACCGCCGATGTTGCCACCGGCAGTACCGAAGTTCGCCGCATTACGCTGATTCAGTCCGTCATGGCGTTTGTGTTTAATTTGGCGATTTTAGGCCTGTCAGTGAACGTGGCCGCCGGGCTGATGAGTTAAACGATAAACGAACGTGACCTCAAGCGAGCCGGCAATATTGCCAGACGTAGGCCTTACCCTGCGGAGAAACCCTTCGACCGTCGAGATCAAAGAACGCATTATCAGCGCAGATTCACTATCATCAGCGCCTTTTCTTTCATTTCGTGATAACTCATATCAGCCAGCGCCTCAATAACGAAGCCGCTAACGAGCAACACCGAAAGCAACGCTAAGCTGTAGATTGTATAACGCATTGTGGATCTCACCGTTGAGGGAATGATCTCTCAGACAACACAGCCGGGAGATCATTCACCGCCGGCACACTAGGATTTCTGGTACCAAAATAACGCCATCCTGCCGCTGCGTATCACTTTATCCGCTGCGGGTAGATTGTCTGGCAGTTCATCGTTTCCAGGCAGTTGTATAACCAGAGAAATATTCCCCTGTTTCCTTGCTTCAGCTAACCATGCAGGGAAATCATCGCGCTTCACAAAATGGCTGCGGCTTTCAGGGTAAGAAAGACCATATTTCATCTCACCTTTTGCATCATACATGATGATATCGCTGCGTTTTAATTCCCACGCCAGTCCCGTTGCAATACCCACATTATTACTGAGCACCGTCTGGCTTTCGCTCAACATATTTTCATTATTGGCAATAAAATTCTGCGGCTGGTTTATATCAACAATCTGCTGAGGAATGATGTATCCGATAGAGAGCGCCAATAATAATGGACATGCTGCCGCAAACGGCCAATATCGTGCATCCTCGCGCAGCGTAATAAATCCAATCATCGCCCATGCGACAAACGCCAGCACCGCTAATACTGTTTTCGAATATTCCTGCGGTCCATAAATCACCGCATGAGGAAAGAGTCCCCATCCAAGCAGGCAAATAGCCAGTGCGCCGGTTAAGCCAAAGAGCAGGTTAATGTAGCCATTAACCTTAAATACCCGCCGCGACATCTGCGCCACACGCTCTTTCGCATACGCGGCGATAAGCAGCGAGATGGGCGCCATACATGGCAGTATGTAGGTAAGGAGTTTTCCTTTTGCCAGGCTAAAAAACAGCAGCGGCATAATGACCCAGCACAGTAAAAAGAACAGCTCAGGCCGCATAGCTCTTTCACGCCAGCCGCGCAACAGCGCATGCGGGAACAGCGCCAACCACGGCAAAACGCCCACACACAACAAAGGTAAATAGAACCAGAAGGGAGATTTATGCTGTGCATTATCGGAGGCAAAGCGTTGAATATGCTCTACCCAGAAAAAATAGTTCCAGAAATCAGGTTCACGAAGAGCGATGGCAATAACCCAGGGTAACGACAGTAATAAGGCAAACAGCACCGCCACCGGCCCAAAGCAAATCAACCCTTTGACCTTACGCTGTTGTACCACTGCCGGCACCATCGCAATAGCCGGGATGAGCAGCGCCAAAAAGCCTTTGGTCATAAAACCCATCCCACACGCCAGCCCGAGCAAGGCATACCAGAAGCACTTCTTCCATCGCGTGGTGGCCTGGAGCGACAGGCAGGAAGCCACCATGCTGGCGGTGAGCCACAGCGAGATCATTGGGTCCAGTACACTATACGTACCGACACTGAACACCAGCATTGAGGTCAGATACACCATAGTCGCCAGTGCCGCCGTGCTACGGTTTTGCCACAGTTTCAGTCCCAGCCAGAAAATAAGCGCCGCGCTGACTGCCGTGCAGAACACCGATCCAAACCGAACGGCAAAGTTATTATCCCCCAACAGCCATTGGCTAATATTGTTTATCCAATAACCTGCCACCGGTTTTTCAAAATAGCGTAACCCGAGCAGATGAGGCACAACCCAATCCCCACGCTGCAACATTTCCCGGCTGATCTCTGCATAACGTGTTTCATCAGGTTGCCAGAGCAGGCGACCATTGAGCGGTAATAAATAGAGTAGTGCATAGAGAAGACCTAATATGAAGATATTAATACGCTTTAAAAACACGAACATCAGAAATTCCTTTTAGTTCTTCTCAGGCTAACGATATGACTCGAACGCGGATAATGAGCGCCCATTTTCTGGCATAAGAATATTCAGTGATGGGCCTCACTGTATAGATAATTACCCATTGCCTCCATCAGCCTGGCGACTATTTCGCGGTATTCTACTGTTTGTTGAGGGTTGGTTTAGTCTTTACATCATCGATATTGGTTAGTGTATAAAAAATTCTCTTATTAAGGTTTTCCTAAGCTTTCATATATAATGAATTTATCGATGGGTTAATATTATTATATTTGACCCACTCCCCAGGACGAATATACGGCTATTTGAGTATAGGAAAAAAATGATAAATGGCGGGTTCTGCTCTGCGACCTATTGACAGGATCATACCCAAATGGTTGTATGTTACAACAACTTCCAGAGAACTCACCGATGAACACTGAATCCCCCCTAGTTGAAAACATCCGACTCGCCTCCCGCCTGATGGTTCGGGAGCTCGGATTTATGAATACCACCCTGGCGGCGACAAAATATTCACCGTCGGCGGTTCATAGCCTGCTTGAGATTGAAGCCAGGGGAAAAATGACAGCAAAACAGCTGGTTGATATTTTGTGCTTAGAAAAATCAAGCGTGAGTCGGATGTTGGGGAAGCTAGTCAGTGCCGGGGAATTACGTGAAACGGCCTCTGAAGAAGACGCGAGAATTAAAGAGCTTGCACTCACCGAGCGCGGCCAGGAGAGCGTTAACCGGATAAATGCTTACGGTAAAAAACAGGTATTCTCTGCGCTGGCTAAGCTTAATCCGGGTCAGCAGCAGGCGGTAACGCAGGGAATGGCGGCTTATGCCTATGCCCTGCAATCCTGCCGTGCAGAGAACGCAGCAATAATCTCGCCACCGGTGGTCATCAAAACGGGTTATCAGTCAGGACTGATTGGGCGTATTGCGGAAATGCATGCCCATTACTACTCCCTAAATCATGGCTTTGGCCGTTTTTTTGAGGCAAAAGTGGCCGCAGGACTCTCCGATTTTACTGGCCGTCTTGATGAACCCTGCAACCAGGTTTGGACTGCCATGGTGAACGGACGGATAGTGGGCTCAGTCGCCATTGATGGTCAAGATCTTGGCAACGGTGAGGCGCATTTACGCTGGTTTATCCTTGATGACAGTTGCCGGGGAAATGGGCTGGGGAAAAGGCTTCTGCATGAAGCTATCAAATTTTGCGATGATTATGGGTTCTCTTCTGTCCAGCTCTGGACGTTCGATAAACTGACCGCAGCCCGTCGCCTGTACGAATCCTTCGGCTTTGAACGGGTCAAAGAGTGGCAGGGAGAACAATGGGGCAATAGCATTATGGAACAACAATTTACAAGAAAATTCGCGGCATCCTGATCATGAAGCATCCATACCAAAACCGCTAAACGTCACCTTAAGTCGGCGCCCCGCCGGTTAGAGCCGGTGCCGTTAGATAAAGGGAATGGCGACGCCCCCGAAACCAGCCTATTTTTCACGACGGTGTCGCTCTCTGTGCGTCATATCACCTCTGATTAGCGCTGCCAGCATGAGGTCAGAAATTCGAGAAAGGCTTTAGCGGCAGGCCCGATGCGTCGGGTTGGCCGCACACAATAAACACCGGTTTCCCGACCCGTCCATCGCGGCAGTACCTGAACCAAATCACCCGCGTGCAGCGCCGCCGCCATCGTAACCGCTGAATGAAAAGCAATGCCGAGGCCGTCTATGCAGAGTCTTCGGGCCGCATCGGCGTTGTTGACTTTGATCGGGCCTTTGGGGGCCAGCGTACGCTCCTCTCCCGCAGAAAATAGCCGCCAGAGCATGCCATCTTGACTGGCCGACGAGACGATGCACTCATGCTGGTAAAGATCTTCCAATGTTGTGGGAGCTCCACGCCTGTCAATATATGCCGGAGCCGCAACCAGGATACGGCGGTTCGCGAGTATCTTATGAGCCACTAACGACGAATCCTTCATGCGGCCGATGCGCAGCGCCAACATAATGCCGTCAGTAATCAAATCCGCGTAGTCATCGCTCAAGCGCAAATCCAGTTGCACGAGCGGATAGGCAGCCAGGAATTCAGCCAGGTAAGGCACCACATGAGTGTGACCAAAAGCAATGGGAGCACTGACTACCAGTGAACCGTAGGGAAGCTTTTGTTCGTCCCTCACCATTTCAGCGGCATTTCTAAGCTGTACCAGCGCCTGGTTACATTCGGAAAAATAGCGTTTGCCGGTCTCGGTCAAAGACATCGCGCGCGTTGTGCGATTCAGGAGGGTGGTGCCTAAATGCTGTTCGAGTGTCTTGATGAAACGACTGACTGATGAGGGAGTAATACCGAGCGCGTCTGCGGCACGGGCAAAACTATTATGTTCAACCACAGCGATAAAAGCTTGCACCAGGTGCAGTGAAGGCGGGTTCATTATTGCTCTCAAAGAATTAATGAATGTCATTCTGAGCTATTATCAAGCAAATTTAGCATGATTAGAATGTTTCTTTTTTGAGGAAATATCATGAATACGCCGTCTACATCCGCATTTCACGCCCTTCATCTGCACGCCGCTCCCCTGAGATTACCAAACGCCTGGGATGCAGGCAGCGCACGGTTGATCGAGAGCCTTGGCGCAGCGGCGATTGCCACAACAAGCGCGGGCGTGGCATGGTCGCTGGGGTATCGCGACGGCAATGCGCTTCCGGTGGAGGAGTATGTCGCACGGGCTTTGTCTATTGCGCGGGTCATTTCGGTGCCCCTCACCGCGGATATCGAGGGCGGATACAGCGATGATCCTTCCACGGTGGCCTTAACCGTATCGCGACTGATCGATGCAGGGGTGGTCGGTATCAATATTGAGGATGGTGCGGGAGATCCGCATTTATTGTGCAAGAAGGTCGAAGCGATAAGAACAGAGAGCGCCCGGCGGGGTGTGGCATTGTATATCAATGTACGTACTGACGTTTATGCACGCAATTTGGTTTCTCAGGACGATAAAGCCGCTGAAGTCATGGCGCGGGCCCAGGTCTACCAACGTGCCGGGGCTGACGGACTCTTCGTCCTTGGATTGGCCGATGCCACAGATATGCGAGCTATTGCTGACAGCAGTAAATTGCTGCTCAATGTTGTCGTCTGGCCAGGCCTTCCGCCTGTGGATGAACTGGCCAATTTGGGTGTGCGCCGTCTCAGCGTGGGTTCGTGGTTACCGCAAACGCTATGGGCGCATAACGCACAGCTCGTCAGCGGGTTCTTACAAGATAATGCCATGGCGCCCTTGATGGAAAATGCCGCGCCATATTCTGAAATCAATGCCATGTTTTAAATTTGATGCCCTGAATGCAAACGCTTAAACCTGTGAGGTGAATAATGACAAACGCAACCAACGCCGACACCGTTATACAAAAAGGCCCACCCATCCTGCATATTTTATGTGGAAAAATTGCCTCAGGGAAATCGACGCTTGCATTAAAATTGGCAACATCACCTGTCACGGTGGTGATCAGTGAAGACCAGTGGCTATCTCTGCTTTATAACGATGAAATGCAGACGGTAGAAGATTACATTCGCTGCTCTGCCAGGCTTAAAAACGCCATAAAGCCGCATGTTATTTCATTGCTCAACGCGGGGATATCCGTTGTCCTGGATTTCCCCGCCAATACTGTGGCAAACCGCAAATGGATGATGAGCATCATCAATGAGTCATGTGCAGATCATCGTCTGCATTATCTCAATGTCTCCAGTGAGGTATGCAAATCCCGGTTGCACACCCGTAATCAGTCAGGTACTGCTCACTTTAAGGTCACTGATGAGCAGTTTGAATTGATATCTCACTATTTTACTGAGCCCGTGGCCGCAGAAGGTTTCACGATTATTCAGTACAGCTAACCACGGGGCTCGGCAGCACGCGACATTACTCTGAGGCCGTGCGGAAAAATCGTACGGCATTGCGTAATTCAAGACTTTGCTCAGTCAGCGACTGGGCAGCGGCGGCGGCCTGTTCCACCAGCGCGGCGTTTTGCTGGGTCACCTGATCCATCTGATCGACGGCAATACCGACTTCGTGAATGCCCGTATGCTGCTCGGTGCTGGCGGTGGAGATTTCACTGACAATGCCCGCCACTTTGTTCACCGAGCTGACAATATCATTCATCGCCTGACTGGCGCGATCGGCCTGCTGCGAACCTTCGGCAATTTTGGTGACCGTACCGTGGATCAGGTTTTTAATCTCTTTCGCCGCCTGCCCGCTTTTTTGCGCAAGTACCCGCACTTCGCTCGCCACCACGGCAAAGCCTTTACCCTGCGTGCCCGCACGCGCGGCTTCCACCGCGGCATTCAGCGCCAGAAGGTTGGTCTGGAAGGCAATACCTTCAATCACGCTGATGATATTGATGATCTCTTTCGAGCTGCCGGAGACTTCACGCATGTGCAACTGCATATCGCTGACAATCGTGCCGCCTTCCGATGCGGTTTGCGAGGTCGCATGCGCAAGCGTACTGGCCTCACGTGCATTCTCTGCATTCTGGCTGACGGTGGTGGTCAGGTTCTGCATGTTGGCGCTCGTTTGCACCAGCGATGCGGCCTGCTCCTCAGTGCGTTGCGATAAATCGATATTGCCTTGCGCGATCTCGCTGGCGGCATGATTGATCGACTCGCTGCCGCTCATGATCTGGTGAATGGTCTGATTTAGCTGCTGATTCATGCAACTGAGCGACGCCAGTAAACTGTCCTTGTCACCAGGTTTCAGGATGATTTCCGTCGCCAGATTCCCCGCGGCAATTTCCTGCATGATCGAGGCGGCGTAAGCCGGTTCACCACCCAATTGCCGGTTCAGATTGCGCGCCAGCAGTAATGCCATCGCCACCGAGATGATCAAGGCAAAAGCCACCAGCACCATGAACAGCACGCTGGCGGTATGGTAATGACTGCGGGCTTGCGACGCCGCCTGCTCGCTGTTACTGACTTCGTTATTGACCAGCGTGGCGAGGTCGGCCATCAGTTGCGTACGGTATTTCCGCGAGTTATCGCCGCTGATTTGGGTGGCCTGCGCAATATCATTGAGATTCATCGCGGCAATCACCTGATCATTCGCCAGTGAAAACTGCGTAAAGTTTTGAATGATTTGCTTAAACAGGGCCGACTGACTGCCGCCGCTGTTCAGCTTTTGGTAAGCGTTTTCTGCCGCTTTAAACGTCGCCACCGCTTGCATGATTTCATCCCGGTGGCCATCACGCGGTGCCCCCACCGGTGAGGCGATGTATTGCACCTGTTGCAGACGTAGCTCAGCCAGTGTGCCGCGCATCACCAGCGGATACTGAACGCCCGGCAGACGGTATGCCCGGTAGTCTTCAATCTGCTGGTTGATGCTTTTCAGTTGCCAGGCTGACGTTGCTGCAAGCACCAGCATCAGGGTAAGAACGAGTGCAAACGCGCCCAGTAAGCGAGTCAGCACGGAGAGATTTGTTATGTTTTTCATCGGGACACTACAAAGTGAGTGACAGGAAATAGAGATAACGGCAGGAAAAGGGAGAACTTTATGGCGAATTAAAACAATATTTCATTTTGTTAAAACCTGTTGTTCAAAATGTGATTTGAGAGTTACCGGACAAATCTACGATGTTACTTAAGTGGGCGAAAATAGGCTGTAATCGCCACTTTTGTTCTTTTTTCTCCTTACCCGCAGCAGGCACGAGCGAGGGTCTTTCGTCCCTCTGGGATGCCAGCACATGGCTGATATACGCCGCCCGGGATCTGTTCGCGCAATGATGGGTTATCTGACAGCCATTGTTGATAAATGCCTGCATTTCGATCCGTTCCGGCACGGTGAGTAGAAAGGCTCAGGTGCAATTAATTCATTAAGTGAATAAAATCCACACAAAAGAAACAAACGAAGCATTGACTTAACGTAAATTATTGAATTAGATCATTTTAATTAACGTTGTTGAAACCCTTGCCGATAACCTTGATTCACTGCCTCTCTTTATGTTGAAAAGCAGGCACTACCATTTCAGGGGGATAATATGAACATTACACAGCGTCTTTTATTGACGTTTTCTCTGCTTTCTGCGGCGCTCATCGCTTCAGGTGTCGTCGCCATCATGTTGATTTCGGGTTTTCAATCCCGCTTTGAATATGTCCAGGTCAACACCATTCCTTCAATAAAAGACCTCAGTAAACTCGTAGACCAAAGTAACGAGCTTTCCCTGACGCTTTACAAACACCTGAGCCAGACCGATGACAGTAAAATGCCTGATGTGGAAAAGCGCATTGAGCAGCAGATTAACAGGCTAAAGTCCCTGACGGATTACTATCTGGCAAACGACATCTCCAATGATGAAGATGCCAGGCTGACTCGCGTGGCTTTTGACAATATCCGCAAAGTTGAAGAGACATTGCCGGTCTTTCTGACCGCGTCACGGGCACATCAAGATGCGGTCAGTCTGGCGCTTATTGAGGGTAATGAGGGTATCGGCAGTGCTATTCGTCAGCTCATCGCAGATTACCAGAAACAACTCACCCTCAATGTCGACATCGGCGACGGCCTGCGGGCGAGTAACCACAGCATTTTCAACACCACGCTGTGGGGGATGGGGGGCGGTGTGACGGGTACGATCCTGCTGCTGGGCATATTGGCCTTATCGACAATCCGCCGGGTGCGCAAAAGCCTCCTGGCCATCGGTAATATTATGACGATGGCCAGTGAACGGCTTGATCTTACTGTCAGCGCTGACGCCAGCCGCCATGATGAAGTGGGCAACATGGCCCGTGCGTTCAATAACCTGATGCAACGCGTGTCCGGCGCGCTGCGGTCAGTCAGTGCCGCCTCTCAGTCGGTCAGCAGTGCCTCGGCACAAATTGCAGCCGGCAATGAGGATCTCTCTTCACGTACCGAACAACAGGCCGCCTCCCTGGAAGAAACCGCCGCCAGCATGACACAACTCAGTGAAACGGTACGACAGACTGCTGACAACACCCGTCAGGCGAGCCAACTGGCTGATAACATGAATGTACTGTCTGAGAAAAGTGCGTCATCGCTTGAAACGATGCTGGGTACAATGGGGGATATTCGCAGCAGTTCCCGCAAAGTCACGGAAATTATTACGTTGATTGAAGGTATTGCCTTCCAGACCAATATTCTGGCGTTGAACGCCGCAGTAGAAGCGGCACGCGCGGGTGAACATGGTAAAGGGTTTGCCGTGGTTGCCGGTGAGGTCAGAAACCTTTCGCAGCGCTCCACAACCGCCGCGCGTGAAATCAAAGAGCTCATCGATGTTTCTTACAGTCTGATAGAAGCCGGAGCCCATCAGGCGGGCGACGTGAGCGAGAATATGAACTCCATGGGCAATGCTATTCGTCAGGTTACCGATCTGGTCAATGAGATTGCGGCGGCGGCAACGGAACAGAGTCAGGGAATTGCACAGGTTCATCAGGCCGTTAATCAGATGGATGATGTGACCCAGCAAAACGCCGCCTTGGTGGAAGAAGCGTCGGCTGCATCCCGTTCATTGCAGGAACAGGCTGATGCACTGGCCCGTCTGGTGGGAGAGTTCAAGGTCGAACAGGAAACGGAGCACCGCCCCATGCCCGTGCAATATCCACAGAAACTTGCCTCACTTGCGCGAGTGGCAAAATCGGGCGAGACAGTGACAGGTGACACTGATTGGCAAAGCTTCTGATACGGCTGAGACCGTGACAGAGCAGTAACATGATTGTCTCAGCACAGGGAGAAAAACGACCATGGATATCCCTCAGGAGCAGGCTGAACACCTGGCAAAACACAGGGCACTGGTGGAGAGTTTCGAGCAGATGGTTGCTCTGGTGAATCAACTCGCCGTCGGGGAATACCTTTCATTGGATCTGTATATGAATAACTGTAGCCATTTCCGTGACAGGAGCCTTGAGGTTCAGGCATTGCTTTCCAGCCAATCTTTTGAAACGTATCTGATAAGAAATGATATTGCGCTGTATTACAGCATACACAGTGTCAATATGGCATTTGGCATGATGGCCAACATGCTCAATAACCTTAAAGGATTCTTAACCTGAACGGCAACATAGTGAAATAGCCTGTAGAACACAGGGACGATCCGTCTCTGTGTTCTGTTAAGTCCGAAATCTTACTCGCCAACGTTATGTTGTTGCACAGCACTTAAAATAGCCCTGTAACAACAAGGTAAGTTGCTCTGCCAGGCAGGCATCAAACCCTGGCGCAGTGAGCCCTTCCAGAAAAGTCCGCACGGGTCCAGAAAGTGCCCCCAAAGCAATACCCGCCGTCAGCGCCGGGTCATCAAAATGAGCATCCGGGGCGCTGACCAGCATTTGCGTGATGGCGATGACCATCCGCCCATGCATGATGGCGACAAGTCTGGCACCATCCCGCTCCCCGGCAACGCTGTAAAGTGCCTTTGACTCGTCAGGGCTGTGCAGTTTTGCCGCCAGATAGGCCATGACCAATCCCTCCGCCATATGAATGACGGATTGTCCCCTGCACTGCTGGCAGGCGGTTTCAACCGCTGTCGCCACGGTATTCAAATGCTGCTCCAGCACGGTAGCCAGCAGTGCGTCCCGGTTGGGATAATACTGATAAAGGCTGCCGACCGACATTCCCGCGCGTTTGGCCACCAGGGTGGTGGTGCAACGGCTCAGCCCTTCACGGGTTAAAACCTGAATGGCTGCCGTATGCAATGCAGCAACCGACGCGGCAGATCGCGCCTGGACCGGTGATTTCCGTGGCTTGAGTGTTTTCGTTGTGACGTTCATGAATGCGAATTCAAAACCTGAAGGATCATTCATATACTTGTACTTTCCTCAACGCCCTAAATCAAGCAGGTAACCATGAACAGAATCGATGAAGGTGACACTTTCACACTTGGCACGCGCACAGTTAAACGTCTCGGTTATGGCGCCATGCAACTTGCTGGCCCCGGCGTCTTTGGCCCACCAAAGGATACCCAGGCAGCGATTTCTGTGCTGCGCGAAGCGATTGCATCGGGTGTTAATCATATCGATACCAGTGATTTTTACGGGCCCCATATCACTAACCAGTTAATCCGCGAAGCATTACATCCTTATCGGGATGACCTTACCCTGGTGACCAAAATCGGTGCCAAACGTGGGGATAACGGCGCCTGGCTGCTGGCATCTTCTGCGCAGGAGTTGACCCAGGCCGTGCATGATAATCTGCATAACCTCCAACAGGAGGTGCTGGATGTGGTCAATTTACGCATCATGTTTCAGGTGGGCGCCCCCACCGAAGGCTCCATCGCGGAACCCTTGTCTGCACTGGCTGAATTGCAACATCAGGGGTTGGTTCGCCACATTGGCCTGAGTAATGTGACCGCCACGCAAGTGGCCGAAGCACAAACCATCACGCCGATTGTTTGCGTGCAAAATATGTACAACATCGTCAACCGGCAAGATGATGCCTTAATTGACAGTCTGGCCCGGCAGGGCATCGCGTATGTACCCTTTTTCCCTTTGGGAGGGTTCACTCCCTTGCAGTCATCCACCCTGCAAAAGGTTGCAGATTCCCTCAGCGCCACGCCTATGCAGGTTGCATTGGCATGGTTGCTTCGTCGCTCACCGAATATTCTGCTGATCCCCGGCACGTCATCGGTGGCACATTTGCACCAAAACCTCGCGGCCGGCAAACTCGCCCTGCCGCAAGAAGCCCTCGATAGACTGAATAACCTCGCCGATTAATCCCGGTCAGATCCTTTCACACCGTGGGATAGCGCGAAAATAATCCCTAAATCGCACGATCCTTGCGGTGTTTTTCATCAAGACATCAGGGCTTCATCCTTTGGCAGAATGGGGCTGAGTCCGCTGTTGCAGAGAGTCTTCAGCAGTAATGGGCGAATATAATTAAGATGGTAGCGTTTTAACGCTGGATGCTGCGCCATTTCACGCTGAAATAGAAAGGATGGACATCACCGCACTACAAACATCCGTTTTTTGCGCCACACCTCAAGTTTTGTCCATTTCTGCCGTTAGTTAGTTATTAAGATTCCTTCCAGGGAAGTGCCTCATGCTTAAAACTATCCGTTCACGTATCATCATGGCTTGCATCTCGATTGTGATTTGCTCGCTGGCTATCAACACATTCCTCAGTTACACCGTTGCCGATAAATACAACAGTCAGGCAACCGACAGTACGTTGAATGCTCTTACAACCAGCCATACGCAAGGGATAGGCGATTGGGTTAGTTCGAAAACAGCGATGATTGTTTCACTGCAATCCGTGGTGCTGACAGCCGATCCGGTTCCGGCCATGAAGCAGATTGCGACGGCGGGAAACTTCACTAATGTCTACGTCGGCTATGCCAATAAAACCGCGAAATTCTCCGATCCAACCGGTATACCCGCTGATTACGACCCGACCGGACGGCCCTGGTACAAACAGGCCGAAAGCGCCGGGCACCCGGTGGTAACACCGCCGTACATCGACGCAGGCACCGGCAAACTGGTGGTGGCATTCGCCGTGCCGGTGATGGAAAATGGCGCGCTGAAAGGCGTTGTGTCCGGTGACGTGTCGATGGACAGCGTTATCAACAACGTGAAGACCATTCACCCGACGCCGGAAAGTTTTGGCATGTTGGTTGACAGCACGGGGACGATTATTGCTCACCCGGACGTCAAACTGACGCTGAAGCCTTTTAGTTCGATGGCGCAAGGGGTGAATTTGCAAACTTTATTCGCCGCCAAAACCCCGGTCGATATTCGTCTGAATAATGCGCAGAAACGCGTTCGTACTATGCCGGTGCCCGGTACGAACTGGTTTACGCTGATCATTGAGGACAAGGACGAATCCACGGCGGGTATGCGCTCCCTGCTTACGTCGTCACTGATTACGCTGATTGTCATCGTGCTGATTTCTACCGCCGTGATCAGCCTTATCATCAGTAAAGCGTTCCGCCGCCTGTCGGAAGTGCGCGATACGCTGAATGCCATCAGCTCCGGCGAAGACAACCTCACCCAGCGCTTACCGATTGACGGGCATGACGAAGTGACGCAAATCGCCATCGCTTTCAATACGTTTGTCGATAAACTCAGTAAGGTGATGGCCGAAATCCGCACCACCAGTGAGTCAGTGAAAATCGCGGCGGATGAAATCGCCGCGGGTAACCACGACCTGTCCGGCCGTACCGAAGCCGCCGCCGCCAGCCTGCAACAGACGGCGGCCTCACTGGAGCAGATCACGGCAACAGTGTCGCAATCCGCCAGCTCAGCCAAACAGGCCAGTGAAACCGCGAAGTCCGCATCGGCGGCCGCATCACGCGGTAACGATGTGGTGACCAACGTGATCACCACCATGGAAAGCATTGAGAGTGCATCATCAAAAATCGGGGATATCACCGGCGTGATCGATGGTATCGCCTTCCAGACCAACATTCTGGCGCTAAACGCTGCCGTGGAAGCGGCCCGTGCCGGTGAGCAGGGGCGTGGATTTGCCGTGGTCGCCAGCGAAGTACGCAGCCTGGCACAGCGCAGCGCACAGGCTGCCAAGGAGATCAAAGTGCTGATCGAATCCACCGTCAGCAGCGTGGCCTCCGGTTCGGCACAGGTTCGCCTGGCGAGCAGCAGCATGAGCGAGATTGTCAGCAACGTATCGAACGTCAGCAGCGTCATGCTGGAAATCACCCATGCATCGGAAGAGCAGATGTTGAGTATTAACGAAATTAACCGTGCTATTACCCAGCTCGACAGTATGGTTCAGCAGAATGCCGCGATGGTTCAGGAGTCCACCGGAGCCGCGTCAGCCTTGCAGGAACAGGCTACCGGGCTGGCCGTCGCCGTCGGGCATTTCAGGGTTTAAGCTGACCGGACATTGAAGGTCAGCGGGTAATACAAACGGCCAGGCGCTTATCACGCCTGGCCGTTTTTTTTATGTGACAACAGATTATGCCGGCTTATTTCCCGACAGTTCCGTGGTTCTTCGTACGGCGGTCATCACGCTGCGCTGTAACCCTGCAGCAAAATCGCTGTTGTTGAGTTCATACAATCCGTTAATCCCCACGCCTGCGGGTGAGTTATTGATGTCCATTAACTGCCGCGGGTGCTTGTCACTGATTTTCAGCATTTCTACGCCGCCGATCAGATTTTCCCACACCACCTTACTCGACTGCGCACGGGACAAACCGCTCAACACACCGGCATCGGTGAGCGATTCGATAAAGTAATAGACGTAGTTCACCCCGGCGACCGCAAAGCCGGTGAAAGCATCGATCAGGCGCTCTTCCAACAACATGACTTTGCCAAAACTTTCCAAAAACGGCATCAGCGGTTCGGCTTGCACATGCGGGTTAAACACCACGCCGCTATAGCCGTAACCGGTATCGGTCAGGGTGTTAGGGATCATCCTCACTATGGGCCGCGTGGCACCAAACAGTGCGCCCAGTCGTTCGAGCGTCACCCCGGCAATAATGGAAATGAGGGTGGCATTCGCAGACGCATGCTGGCAGATATGCCGGGCCACGCCGTCAATATCATCCTGCGGACGGACGCCAATCACGAGGTGATCTGCCGCAGCAAGGGCTTCGCTGTCGTGGTACACCGACGTAAGCTGGTAGCGATTACGCAGCGTGGTGATCCGCTCCTGATCGATATCAGCAAGGGTGATATCCCCGGCAGAGACCGCCCCCCGGCTAAGGGCTGCGCGGATAATGGCTTCCGCCATCTGGCCAGCACCGACAAAATGAATATGACTCATGGTTGACTCCGTTAAGGTAAAAATACGGTGGGAATTATTCCTTCAATGATCGTTCCACCAGCGTCGCCCAGATACCGATACCCAGCGGGATCAAATCGTCATTAAAGTCGTAACGGGCGTTATGCAGCGAGGCCGAAGGCTTCGCGCCATCGGCACCCAGCCAGAAATAAGCACCCGGACATCGCTCGAGCAGATAGGCGAAATCCTCTGCCGCCATCGACGGCGCATTATTGAAATGTACCTGCTGAATACCGGGCGAATTCTCTGCCGCTTCGCGCAAAATAGTGGCCTGCGCCGGAGCGTTTTTTGTCACCGGGTAACCAAACTCCCACCGCACTTCGCCTCGCACGCCGAAGGGTAATGGCACAGATTGAACAAACTCTTCAATCAGCCGCCAGCAGGCCATACGCGTTTCATTACTCAGGCAGCGCAAGGTGCCGGACATATGCAGCGTTTCCGGGATAACGTTGATGGCATCTCCCGCCTGCAATTGCGTGAGGCTTATCACCGTCTGTTCCAGCGGCGACAGACGCCGTGAAATCAGGCTTTGCAGCGACAGGATTAACTGCGCCCCCGCCACCACCGGATCCGCCCCCAATTCTGGCATCGCCGCATGGCAGCCTTTCCCGGTCAGCGTGATGTAGAAATTGTCTTGTGAGGCCATCATCGGTCCCTGGCTGACCGCCACTTCGCCGACCGGCAAGCCCGGCCAGTTATGCATGGCGTAAACCTCCTGCATCGGAAAGCGTTCAAACAGCCCTTCATTCACCATCATCTGCCCGCCTCCGGCATTCTCTTCGGCTGGCTGAAAAATGAAATGAACGGTACCGCGAAAATGGCGGGTTTCACTCAGATAGCGGGCCGCCCCCAGTAAAATAGCCGTATGACCGTCATGGCCACAGGCGTGCATCAAACCGGGATGCTGAGAAACGTGGCCAAAATCGTTCAGTTCCTGAATCGGCAATGCGTCGATATCCGCACGCAGGCCAATCGATGGCCCTTCGCCGTTACGCAGCGTGGCAACAATACCGGTTTCGGCGATCCCGCTGTGCACTTCCAGACCAAAGGACAGCAGCAGTTCGCTGATTTTTTGGGCAGTACCATGTTCTTTCAGGCCAAGCTCAGGCCGGGTATGGAAATCCCGGCGCCAGTGTCTGGCCTGGTCAATAATCTGTTGGGAAATGACGGTCATAGATCCTCTGTGGTGATCTGTATTGAGATGCAGGTGATTATTCAGACAAGTGCGGGTCTTGATTCAAACGTCACAGAGCCTGTTTCTTACCGAAATAGATTCTCGCCAGCCCTTCTTTTGTCACTTCGACTGCGTGTTCTGAGCTAAGCGACACATGGCGTTCAATTAATCGCGCGCCTTTTTCTACATCGCGATGACGTAGCGCGGAAATAATTTCGACATGTTCATCGTAGGCATTAATACGGCGACTCGGTGTTTCCAGATCGATACGGCGGAAAAAGCGAATTAACGAGTTCAGGCTATCGAGCATTTCATACAGCCGCGTATTTTGCGAAATACGGGCGATTTCCATATGAAACCGTTCATCAGCCTGAGCGATATCCGACCAGTCAATGATTTCGCTCGGATCCGGCTGCTGCTGGCTGACCTCCTCCCAGATAGCCGCCGTGGTGGCAATGTCAGCGTCGCTGGCGCGCTGGCAGGCAAAACGAAAGGTGGCCTGCTCGATGATCATGCGCACTTCATACAGTTCCCGGACGCCTTCTGGTGTGATGTCCCGGGCATAAAAGCCGCGATTGGGCACAAAACTCATGAACCCGTCTTTCGACAGGCGGTTCAGCGCTTCGCGCACCGGGGTTCTCGACACCCCAAGCTGACCGGCCAGCTCAACTTCATTGACGCGCTCGCCGGGTCGAAAGTGATAGTCGATGGCCAGCAGTTTCACCTTCTCATAAACCTTCTCAACGCTGTCTGCGCTGCGGGACTTTTTCTTGGGAACGATCACAGTGCCTCCTGTTCTGCTTATTCTTCTGATGACATTTTTTGTTCTTTAACATTCGATCGTTAAAAATCTAAGCAGACTTAAAATGAGAGATAACGTTTTAATTGATAACACAGCGATAAAAGCGACTCAACACAAGATTGCATACACTTTTGCATTCACTTTATTAATGTCTTATTTTTCAAATAACTAAATGATATATAATATTTCAAACTTTGTTATTCCCGCAGAAAAACTTTATTTGCACTATTGCAGTGCGGTTATTGCCCTAAAAAAGTGAAAGAATGAATAATAGTAAAAAATAAACATTCCATAAAACTGAAAAATAAATAGTCGTCACCCGCTCGCTATTATTTTTTCTCTCATTCACTGCCGCTGTTTTTCCTGGTTATTTGTTCTTTTTATCCCTTTCCTGCGTCTCCCGACCCGTACAGATTGCGCACATGGCATAGAACTTGCCTGTAAACATAAGTGTATGCACTTGTTAATTCACTACTGAGTGCATACGTTGCGCCACACCAGGGAACACACACGCCATCCGCAACGCCCAATCAGGGCTGTGACGATGCCGAACGCCAAATTGCGTCCAAAAAAGCCGGAGATACACCATGAACACTTGCTTTCGCCGTAACCTCGTCCTGTCTGCGATGACCAGTATGACCATTCTGAGCGTGATCCATCCTGCCTTCGCTGATATCAAACTGGGTGCCATCCTGCCATTAACCGGCACCAGCGCCAGCATTGGTGAAGACCAGCGCCGTGGCATTGAATTGGCGGTTGAGAACCTCAATGCCAAAGGCGGTGTCGCCGGGCAGAAATTGGATGTGGTCGTAGAAGACTCTGCGGGAAGCCCTGTCACCGGGCTGAATGCGGTCAGAAAATTAACCCAGGTGGACAACGTCCCGCTGGTGGTGGGCGATTTCTCCTCCAGCGTGACGATTCCTGTCGGCCAATTTCTGGTGAAGAACAATCGGGTTCATATCAACATTTCCGGCACCAGCGCCGATGTGCGCAAAATTGGCCAGTCCTCTTATAGCGTGATCGGGCTTGATGACCTTTCCGCGCGCTTCTCCGCCGAAGATGTCTGGAAGCAGGGTTATCACAAGGTGGCCTTTATCGCACCGGACGGCGCTTACGGGCAAGGCATGGCACAGCAGTTCAAACAGGCGTTTGAAAAACTGGGCGGAAAAGTGGTCGCCAAAGTGCTTTATACCAGTGGTCAGCCCTCTTACCGCCGCGAGCTGGAACAGATCTCCCGCGCCAAACCTGACGCCTATGTTTATACCACTTACGGTCAGGATGCCATTGTGCTTAACCGCGAAGCCTGGGAGCTGGGCCTTAGCCACACCGCGTGGTACGGCATGTATCTGACCATGGCGATTGCGGATTCACCGGCACAGTACACCAACGGGCAAATCGGCATGGAAGTCTCCGGGATGGCACAGAAAACCGAAGGTCAGAGCTACACCGAAAACTACCAGAAACGCTTCCACGAAAAACCACGTTCCGTTTATGGCAGCTACGCCTATGACAGCATCATGCTGGCGGCGGCGGCGATCAATAAAGCCCAAAGCGCCAGCCCAGAGGCCCTGGTCGCCGCAATGAAAACCGTTGCACCACAGTTTACCGGCCTCACCGGCACGCTGAACCTGGATGCCGATAATCAGCGCCAGACCCAACCGTACCTGAAAGTGAAAGCACTCAACGGCGAGCCGGTGGCGCGCTAACGCACGACGACGCGATCGTTTCCTTATGTCACTTTGTTCAGGAAATCACCATGTTTCAGTTTATTGTTGATACGTTGATCCGCACGGCAGATTTATCACTGGTCGCCCTCGGACTGAGTCTGGTTTATGGCCTGGTGCGGTTTGCCAATATCGCCCACGTACAGTACGCCATGGTCGGGGCTTTCCTGACCGCCGGTGGCCTGAAAATGGGGATGCCCTTTTCACTGGCGGTGCTGTTTTCTGCCCTGTCGTGCGGCCTTTTAGCCGTACTGCTGCATCACTGGGTGTTTCAGCGATTGATCCGCGCCGGGGCGGCGAATGCCATGATTGGCTCCCTTGCGGTCTCGATGGTGATGATTGCGTTGATGTTAGGCGTCGAAGGATCGGCGCCCGTCAGCTATAACCTGCCTGTCAGCAACATCTTGCAGTGGGGAACGATCCGTCTCTCCGCCGATGAGTGCTGGAGCCTCGGCACCACCGTCGCCATTATCATCATTTTCAACCTTCTGCTGTTCTTCACCCCTCAGGGGCGATCTATCCGTGCGCTGGCCAGTAACCGCGAACTGGCAGCAGCTTCCGGGCTGAACGCCAACGCCATCGTGCATACCGTCAATATGATTTCCGGCATGATCGCCGCCGTGGGTGGCTCGCTGATTGCCATGACCAGCAGCGCCTATATCAATCAGGGGAATGACCTGATGCTGCCGGTGCTGGCCGCTGCAATCCTCGGTGGGCTGGGGAACCCAATGGGGGCGATTCTGGGCGCGTTACTGATTGCCGTCACTGAAACGCTGGTCACTAACATTAATTGGGGAGGGTTGTACGGCGAGGAGATGGTGTTCATGCCGACCACCTGGATCAACGCCGCCTCGTTCGTGATGTTGTTACTGGCTCTTTTGTTACGCCCCTATGGCTTGTTCAATAAAGAGGTGCGCCGTGTCTGAGTTTCTGCTCCATATTTTCTGCATCGCAGGCATCTACGCGATGATCGCGCTGGCCCTCAATCTTCAGGCCGGTTATGCAGGTTTACTCAATTTCGGACACATTGCGTTTGTCGGCATCGGCGCTTACGCCATCGGGATCGGCAGCCAGTTCTCACTGCCACTGTGGGGGGTGATCCCCGCCGCCATTGTGCTGGCGATGGCCGTTGCTGCCGCGATGGCGCTGCTCGGACGCCAGCTTTCTGCCGACTATTGGGGAATTGCCACCTTGGCCCTGGCAGAGATCATCCGCATTTCGGTGATCAATGAAGAGGCGTTTACCGGCGGTGGCCAGGGCATTGGCGGCATTGTGGCGCCCTGGGCCAGCGGCGAGCAACAGCATGACGTGCTGATTTTCGCGGTGCTGATCCTACTGTGCATTGCCCTTTGCACGTTGATCTCCCTGCGTTTCGGCTCCAGCCGGTTTGGACGTGCCCTGCGGCTGATGCGTGAACAGCCTCAGTTGGCAATGTGCATGGGGTATTCCCTGCTGTGGCTGAAATGCCGTGCGCTGATGTGTAGCGCGATCATGTGCGTCATCGCCGGGATGCTGCTCGCCTGGTACACCAACTATGTCAGCCCGGATTACCTGCTCTCGTCTGAGACGTTCCTGATCTGGAGCATGGTGATGATCGGCGGTATCGGTAATGTGCGCGGCGTGTTGGCGGGCGTATTGGTGGTCGAGGGGTTGTACAACTTTATCCCCTTCGCCAAAGATCTGCTGCACATGAGTTCTGACTTAACTGGCGCACTGCGGCTGGGGCTGGTCGGGCTGGTGATGCTGGTTGGTTTGTTATTGCGTCCGGGTGGCATTCTGCCGGAGAAACTGAGGATCCTGCCATGACTACACTGCTCACCGTGGATGACATCAGCAAAGCTTACGGCGGCAATCAGGTGTTGAAGTCAGTCAGTTTTGATTTGAAAAAAGGCGAGATTCTGGGCCTGCTGGGACCGAACGGCTCAGGAAAAAGTACCCTGCTCAACGCCATTTCAGGGTTTACTGCCATTGACAGCGGCACCATTACCGTCGGGGCCGGGCGCATCGACAAGATGCCGCCGCACCGCATTATCAGCACCGGGATCGCCCGTACTTTTCAGCTTCCGGCAATGCCAGCAAAAATGACGGTAATGGAAGTGGTGATGTCAGCGGGCACCCGTCATCACGGTATCTGGAATGGGCTGTTGTCGCTGCCGTCCGGGCGACGGGCAGAACGGGAAGATAGCCTAAAAGCCACGGCACTCCTCGCCACCCTGTTACTGGCTCACGTGCGGGATCTCCCCGCCGCCGCGCTCTCCGGCGGGCAGAAAAAACTGCTGGGCATCGCCTGCGCGCTGATGGGTGAACCGGACATTTTGATGCTCGATGAACCGATGGCCGGTGTTCATCCTAAATTGCGTCAGGAACTGGTCGAAACCTTGACCGCCCTCAGCCACCAGGGGATTTCGCTGATCATTATCGAGCACGACATGCACTTTATTAAGTCGCTCTGTCAACGCTGTATTGTGCTGGACCGCGGGCACATCGTCGCCAGTTGCCACCCCGATGATCTGTCTAAAAATCAGGACGTGTTGGATGCGTATCTTGGGCGCGGAAGCCGCACATTGAAGGAGGCCGTATGATCAGACTCAATGATGTTGTCGCCGGTTACACGCCGGGTGTCGATATTTTGCAGGGTATTTCGCTGGAGGTGTCACAGGCCGAGATCGTGACACTGCTGGGGCCAAATGGCTGCGGCAAATCCACCCTGCTCAAATGCATTGCCGGTTTTTTGACGCCGCGCAGGGGCGAGGTTCAGTTGAATGGACAGCAAACCGCCGCCATCCCTATCCACCGCAAAGTCCGTGAATGTTCGCTGGGGTTTGTCCCTCAGTTGGATAACGTCTTTAACAGTTTGAGCGTGGCAGAAAACCTGCAAACCGGTGGGCTGTTTTTGCCGCCGATGAAACGCAAAGCGCGCATGGAACAGCTTTGTGAACTCTATCCGCTGCTGCGTAAGAAGTGGCAGGCACCAGCCTCGGCACTTTCCGGCGGTGAGCGGCAAATTCTGGCACTGACGCGCGCCCTGATGCCCGAACCGGCTATTTTGCTGCTGGATGAGCCTTCCGCCGGGTTGTCGCCAAAAATGCTCGACGAAGTCTTCAGCGCCATTCAGGTCATCCGCCAGTTGGAAAAGGTCACCATCTTAATGGTCGAGCAAAACGCCATGGAGGCCCTGCACATCTCAGATCGCGCCTATATTTTGTCGCTTGGCAAGGTCGCGCTGACCGGCAATGCACGCGATCTGCTCAACGACCCGCGCATGAGCGAGCTTTATTTTGGAGGGCGTAGCGCTTAACACCATGCATCCAGACGCGGATAACACCATCAAACACCGGCCGGGAGAACCTTTAATGCCTCAATTACTCTGCGTGGTTGATCATGCGGTGATCAACGTTGATGACCATCTGGATGACGCCCAGGCGTTATTCCAGCGCATGGGATTTCAACTGACCGAACGCGGGCACCATTCGATGGGGTCGAGCAATCATCTGGCCATATTCGGTGAGAACTATCTGGAGCTGCTCGGTTACGAGCCGGATGGCGCAGATAACTCCGATGTGCCCAAAGGCTTATGGCAACCACCTTCAGGTTTAGCCGGGCTGGTCTGGAAAACAGATGATGCCGAGGCCACCTATCAACATTTACAGGCCTGCCAGTTGGCCGGTGAGCCGCCGACGGCATTTTTCCGCCCGGTGACCCTTCCCGATGGCAGCATTAAGGATGCCCGTTTTTGCATCACGCGCATTGACGCCCGCCACGTCCCCAACGGTTTCAGTTTTTTCTGCCAGCACCTGACGCCCGAGGCCGTGTGGCAACCCGCGTGGCAGCAGCACCCCAATGGCACACTGGCGTTGAGTGAATTCGTGATTGTGGCCGACGATCCGCACAGTGCGACCCGGTTATGTACGCGCATGTTCGCACTGGACAGTGAAATGAGCAGAACGGGCGAGACGTTTTATTTGCAGGCGGGGCAAACCCGGCTGCGGTTTATCTCACCACAACAGGCGGAGTCGGAATTTATCGCCTTGCCGGATGACTATCACGGGCAACCGCGCATGAGTGCTCTGGGGTTTACCGTGTCATCCCTTACGCAGGTACGGACGTGTCTGCGCAACGGCGAGATCTGTTTTAGCGACACCGGCAACGCGATTGTCATTTCCCCGCGCCATGCGCTGAATGTCGCGCTGCGGTTTCGCGAGTAAAAAACAGGCGCGAATGTCTTAGCCTGCGCCTGCGGATTCATTTTCAGAATTAGCCCAGTATTTCTCTGTTTATTTAACGGATGGCGCTGAAATAAGCGTCTATCCCACCGTATTTTCTGGTTATAAATAAACCAACGTCGCATAAAAACGCACTAACGTATATTGGCCGAGATTTAATGCACTAATTTTACTTAGTGTGAATTATTTCCCTTCTCAATGTCGGCACCCTATTTATACATAAAAATTACATTACTATTAATTCAACAATAAAATTAACCTTTTATTTTTAATCACTAAAATAGCAATAATTAATTTTCAAATAGTACTGGTCAGTCACAACAATTCGCTGCATAGTCGCCACGCCGTGAAATACGATCACAATAACCTGCACACTATAGCGCCGTATTAACACAGCCAATTAACAATATAACAACGATATTAACCATTACTGATCAGCGGTTAGAGGATCCACATGCGTGTAAACATGCCAGTGACACAACGGGAGTATGGGCTAGACCCCGATACCACGTTAATGTCCACAACTGATGTCAACAGTCGTATTATTTATGCTAATTCAGCTTTTATTAATGTCAGCGGATTCTCTGAAGAAGAACTGATTTTTAAACCTCACAATATCGTGCGTCACCCGGACATGCCGGTCGAGGCTTTCGCCGACATGTGGTTTACTTTACAACAGGGTGACAGCTGGACCGGGCTGGTGAAGAACCGTCGTCAAAATGGCGACCACTACTGGGTGCGGGCAAATGTCACCCCGGTTTATCATCTGGATACGCTGACGGGTTATATTTCTGTGCGTAATAAACCCGATGCGCAAGAAATAGAATCCGCTGAAAGTCTCTACCACCTGGTCAGGGAAAATAACGCGGGGAGCCGCAAGTTTCATAAAGGATTAGTCGTACGTACGGGGTTATTTTCACCGCTCTCGCTTTTGCAAAAACTGTCCGTCAGTTGGCGTTTACGATTACCGTTGTTTATCGCCGGCCTTTTCCCGCTGTTATTCTCGCTGGCAGGGGGCAGTATTATCTGGCTGGTTGCGCTAACGCTTATTACTCTGCTCGCTGCTGACGCCTTCCTGCAAACCCAGATCCGCAATCCGATAAAAACCCTTCTGACTCAGGCGCAGCAGGTGGTTTCTGGTAAGAAAGTAAATTCAGTCCATATGAACCGCGTGGATGAAATAGGTCTGCTGATGCGTTCCCTGAATCAGTTTGGGCTTAATCTGCACTCACTGGTGGAAGATGTTGGCACTCAGGTCAGCGGGATCACGGATATCAGCAAGCAGCTGTCGAAAAACAGCACCGCCCTCAGCGCGCGCACAGAAGAAACGGCCGCCAATCTCCAGCAAACGGCAGCAGCGGTTGAACAGATCACCGGCGCGGTTCAGCAAAGTGCCGACACCGCCGTACAGGCTACCCGCCTGGCTGATATCACCACCGCCGTGGCAAACAAAGGCGGCCACATCATGCAAGAAACCATTGGCATGATGCAGTCGATCTCTCACGCCAGTAATAAGGTGGTAGACATCATTGCGGTTATCGACAGCATTGCGTTTCAGACCAATATTCTGGCGCTCAATGCGGCGGTAGAAGCAGCAAGAGCCGGTGTCGAAGGCCGTGGTTTTGCCGTGGTGGCCGCTGAAGTTCGCGTGCTGGCACAACGCTCTGCCACTGCCGCCAAAGAAATTAAAGCGCTTATCGACGCCAATATGCACAGCGTCACAACCGGCGGCCATATGGTCGAAAGCGCCGGGAAACAGATCAGCGAGATTATCGAGGAAGTCGTGCAAATGTCGGGGCTGATTAAAGAGATCAGCCACGCCACGCATGAGCAAACGTCCGCGCTGACGCTCATCAATACCTCTCTCGCCCAAATTGAGACCATGACGCACAACAATGCCGAGATGGTGTTGCAGTCATCGCAATCTGCCGACAGCCTGAACTATCAGGCCACCCGGCTAAGAAGTGCGATTGATGTGTACAGCGGGCAGATGACCAAAATGGAGGCGGCGAAACACACAGCCCCTGAAGCGGATTTTAGTGAAGTAAGACTCGGATAAATAAGGTCATGGGGTAGACGCCGGAGTCGCAAACGTAGACCATGAGACATCTATAATAGCCTCCGGGGCTTCAATGAGCGACTCGCAGCATCCCGTGCGCAAGCACCCCATGAAATTGAGTACTTCGGTCATCTTGATGATCAGCGGCGTGATTATTTCCGTGTTGCTGGTCGTCCATTCACTCTATTTTGTTCAGGTCAGCGATACGACCCGCGACGGCGTGAAAGATAAAGCCCTGGCGGTCGCCAGAACGCTCGCCGATTCCCCCGATATTAAGCATGGCCTATTGCTGCCACCGGACAGCGGCATTATTCAGCCTGTCGCCCAAGCGGTACAAAAAAGGAATGATTTGCTGTTTGTGGTGGTCACCAACATGGACGGCATCCGTTTCTCGCATCCCAATCAAGATATTATCAGCCACCATTTTATCGGTGAGGACATCGGCCCGGCCCTGCTGGGGAAAGAGAATATCTCTATCAATAAGGGCGTACTGGATGAAGCCCTGCGCGTCTTCACGCCGGTCTATGACGATCACCATCGCCAAATTGGCGTGGTGGCCATCGGGATTTCGCTTGAGAAGGTTGCCGCGCAGATCAATAAAAGCCGCTGGAGCATTCTGTGGACGGTGCTATTTGGCATGATGGTCGGCGCGCTGGGCACCTATTGTCTGGTGAAAATGCTCAAACGCATTCTGTTCGGGCTGGAACCGTATGAAATATCGACGCTGTTTGAGCAGCGACAGGCGATGCTGCAATCGATCAAAGAAGGCGTTATTGCCGTTGATGATAATGCACAGGTGACGCTCATCAATGATCAGGCCCGGCAAATGTACCAGGAAACCGGTACCGAGTTCACCATCAGCCCTGAGAACAACCGCGAATCGCAGCCGCTGATCCTCAATCTGTGTGATGTATTACGCACCGGGGTCCCGCGTCGGGATGAAGAGATTAACTTTAAAGGCCGCTTCCTGCTGAGCAATACCGTGCCGGTACGCAGCAACGGTGTGATTATCGGGGCAATTTGTACCTTCAGGGACAAGACCGAAGTCAGCCAGTTGATGCAGCGCCTGAGCGGCATGGTAAACTACGCGGATTCGCTGCGTGAACGCTCACATGAATTCATGAATAAACTGCATGTCATTCTTGGATTACTGCACATGAAAAGCTATGCGCAGCTCGAAGATTACATTCTCAAAACGGCCAATAACTATCAGGCAGAAATTGGTTCCTTGCTGTTGAAAATCAAATCGCCGGTGATCGCTGGCTTCTTGTTAAGCAAGATTAACCGGGCCTCTGATACGCGTCACCTGCTCACCCTGAGTGATGACAGCCTGTTGCCGGATAACGCTAATGAAAATCAGGTTGCGGCGCTGATCACCGTGTTAGGCAATGTGATCGAAAATGCGCTGGACGCGCTGGGTGAACAACCCGACGGTGAAGTCAGCGTATTGTTGCATTACCAGAATGGCTGGCTGGCCTGTGTGGTCAGCGATGATGGCCCGGGCATCGCACCGGAAAATCTGGATGCCATTTTTGAGAAAGGTTTCTCGTCCAAAGGCGATGAACGCGGCGTCGGGTTGTTCCTGGCAAAACAACAGATAGAAAGCCTTGGCGGAACGATTGCTGTTGAATCGGAACCCGACGTTTATACTCAATTTTTTGTTCAAATCCCCTGGGATGGTGAGAGGAAAACTCCATGATCAATGTGCTGGTAGTCGATGATGATGCCATGGTCGCAGAGCTAAACCGCTGCTATGTGAGCCAAATTGCCGGGTTTACGTGCTGCGGGACGGCCTCCACGTTGCAGCAGGCCAAAGAGATGGTTTTAAATACGCAGCTGCCTATCGATCTGATTTTGCTGGACGTGTATATGCAGCAGGATAACGGGCTGGATTTACTCCCGGAACTGCGCAATGCCAGGCGGCCCATCGATGTGATTGTGATCTCTTCCGCCGCCGACGCAAAAACCATCAAGAAGTCGCTGAACTATGGCGTGGTGGATTACCTGATCAAACCGTTCCAGTTTTCCCGTTTTGAAGAGGCCCTGACCGGCTGGCAGCAGAAAAAGACGCTGATGGATAATCAGCAATATTACGAGCAGTCGGACGTTGACCGGTTAATTCACGGCAATAATCAGGCGGTGGTGGATAATAAAAAACTGCCAAAAGGCTTAACCCCGCAGACGCTGCGCACATTGTGTCTGTGGATTGATGCACATCCTGATACGGAATTCTCAACCGATGAGCTGGCGCACTCGGTGAATATCTCGCGGGTTTCCTGCCGTAAATACCTGATCTGGCTGGCGGACAGTCATATCCTCTTTACCAGTATTCACTATGGCGTGACAGGCAGGCCGGTGTATCGCTATCGTTTGCAGGCGGAGCATTATTCGTTGCTCAAGCAGTATTGTCAGTAAACCGTGCAGTCACTGTTCTCCAGCGGCACGAAGGTAAACTGGCGCTGTGAGGAAAAAATCACCTGGTGATCTTCAGTGACGAAAATGGCCTCGATGTTCGGAAACTGTTGTAAATAAACGAGGCTTTTTTCGACCCCCATCCCGTACAGCAGCGTGGTGTAGATGTCTCCGTCGATAGAATCATCAGAAATGACGGTCACACTGAGCAGTTCGTTATCCAGCGGGTAACCGGTTTTAGGATCGAGGATGTGATGGTAGCGGCGGCCATGGTGTTCAAAATAGCGTTCGTAAATACCGGACGTCACCACTGACTTGCCGGTCACGTTAATCACACCCATGAGCGAATCAGGGGCTGAGAACGGTTTTTTGAGGCCGATAGCCCAGTCACCGTCCCCCCCTGCGCCAAGCGTTTGCACATTCCCGCCCAGATTGATCAGCGCATGTTCAACATTTTCCCGATGCAGAAAATCCCTCACTACATCAGCGATGTAACCTTTGGCGATCGCCCCAAGGTCAATTTCCATTCCCGCTTTTTGTAGAAATACAGAGCGCGTCGTTTCATCGAGGATCACGTCATTGGGGTCTGTCAGTGCGATCAACGCCCGCAGATCACCGGCGTCGGGAACGCTGTTGCCGCTGAAGCCAATTTTCCAACGTTTAACCAGCGGGCCGATAGTGACGTTAAAACAACTGCCAGGCAGCAGACTGACTGCTTTCGCGCGCTGGATCAGATCAAACACCGGCTGGCTGACCGCGACGGCATGACTGCCCGCCGCATGGTTGATCGCCATGACGTCAGAATCGTGGCGGTTAACCGTGAAGATATTTTCCTGTTGTTTGATCAACCTGAAGACGCGGGACGCCAGACTTTCGTTATGTGCAAACAACTTGAGAAGAATGGGTGAGCCCATCAAAACAGCGGAATAAGCATAAACACGGGCGTCTGGCGTCATAGAATGTACCTGAACTGAAGGGGAGAAACCTGCACCGCATAAGACAATGCAGGTTGTTAACCGTTACCGCATAGCGTGTTTAGCGGCATTACGTCCCGCCAGAATACCGAAGATGATGATATCTGCAACGGCATTACCGCCAATACGGTTAGCCCCATGAAGACCACCGGCCACTTCACCTGCCGCATACGCACCGTGGATCACCTGTTCCTGACGGTCCAGCACACAGGTGTCGGTGTTGATCATCACGCCACCCATCGTGTGATGCACGCCCGGTGCGATACGGATAGCGTAGAACGGCCCTTCATGAATCGGCTGACGCAGCGCCGTTTTGCGGCCAAATTCGCTGTCGTCCTGCTTTTCGACGGCAACGTTATAGCTTTCCAACGTGGCCAGGAAGGCGTGGTGATCCATCTCCAATTTGGCGGCCAGTTCACGCGGTGAGTCAGCGCTGATGACAAAACCGCGGGCAATATATTCATCCGCCGCTTTGTTTTTCATACGAATCTGTTCGTCAAAGATCACGTAGGCGAATTTCTCAGGCAAGCCAATAATGTTGGCCGACACTTTGTCACGGGTTTCCATCTCGTTGAAGAAACGCTTACCCGCCTGACTGACCAAAATCGCACCGCCGCCGCGAATGGCTTCGGAAATCAGATAAGAGGTGGTTTGTTCAACGGTGGGGTGGATCTGAATCTGGCCCATATCCACGGTACCGGCACCGATTTTTTGCAGCATCGCAATACCGCCGCCGGTGGCACCTTTATGGTTGGTGGTCACAAAACCATCCAGCTCAGGGCGGTATTTCACCACCATCTCACTGTTTGCGCTGAAACCGCCGGTGGCCACAATCACGCTTTTGGCGTTGATGGTCAGGATTTCATTGTCATCATTAAGCAGTTCAACACCCTGCACTGCGCCATCCGCGTAACGGATTTCGGTCACAGAAGTGTCCAGCATCACGTCGATGTTGCGCTGGTTAAGATTCTTCACCAGACCGCTGATCAGGAAACCGCCCACCGCGCTACAGTCTGCCGGACGGTGTGTGCGGTCGATGCTCATGCCGCCGGTAATGGTGATGTCACTCAGTTCAATGTTGTGCTCTGCCAACCATTCGATCGCCTGCGGGGCGTGCTCCACAAACTCTTTCAGCAGTGCGGTATTGTTCTTGAACTGGCCGCCTTTTAGCGTTTCCTGATAGAACAACGCTTTGCTGTCGACGATGCCTTTGAGTTTCTGGAAGCGGGTTTCTGCGGCGTTCATGCCGACAGACGCCTTGATGGTATTACCGCCAATAGTGGACATTTTTTCCACGATCAACACTTTTGCCCCTTCGTCACAGGCCTGAATCGCCGCCGCCAGACCGGCACCGCCGCTGCCAACCACCACCACGTCGTAGCTTTGTGGCTCAGTCAGGCTGCCGCCCTCTTCCAACAACTGCGCTTTACAGGATTTAGCCATCGCTTTGGAGACGGCTTTTTTCACCGCTTCGCTCTGCTCGGTTGCACCGGTCACGGCATCGACGTGCGGGCTGTTGGCGTCCAGAATACGCGAACGGATGATGTCAAAGCTGGTGGTGAATTCGACGTCAATATCATCACCGGTTTGCAGCGTAATATCGGCAATGCGGTCGGTTTCCAGACTGACGCTGATCGCCAATTCATTGGTTACATTCTGTACTTTTTCCTGGAATACACCGGCTTTGAATTTCTTCGAGGTCATGCTGATGTCACGGATCATTGCATCCACCAGCGAGAAGCGCCACAGCGGCTCAGGAATGGTCAGCGCTTCGCGGTGGGTGCTGTCGATGAACAGTTCGAGGTTCTGATCGCGGGCAATACGGTCGGTCCAGTCGGGATAGGCGATGCAGGCTTTACCGATGGCAAGCATGTCGTAGCCGTGTTCCAGCGCCAGTTCGGCATCGGCTTTATTCACGATACCGCCCACCCCCATCACCGGGATTTTCGCCAGGGTGTCTGAACGCATCGCGACGTACTTGTCGATAAGCGGTGTCGGGTCCGTGGTATCGATAATAGACGGACGCAGTGAATACCCCAGAGAGAAATGCAGGTAATCCAGACCGCGCGCCGCCAGCTGTTCCAGCAAGTACAGGGTATCGGCAAAACGGATGCCCGGCACTTCAAGCTCTTCCGGCGAGAAACGGTAACCAATAATGAACGAGGAGTCGGCGTATTTTTGCGCCATGCGGTGTGTGATGTCGAGAATGGCCAGCGGGAAACGGGCGCGGTTTTCGCGGCTACCGCCCCATTTGTCGTCACGCTGGTTGGAGTTGGGGGAGAAGAACTGCTGAATCAAATAGGTATTAGCCCCGTGGATTTCCACGCCGTCAAACCCGGCTTCAATAGCACGACGCACACCTTCACCAAACTTGGTGATCATGTCTTCCACTTCTTCTGCCGTCAGCGCCACAGGGGTCGCTGCGCCATCACGCGGCGCGGCCAGCGCACTCGGTGCAACCGGTGTCTGGCCACCAATCAACTTAGGTTCACTCATACGGCCGCCATGGTAAATCTGCAGCACGGCCTTAGACCCCTGGGATTTTACAGCCCTGGCGATTTTCGCCAGGCCATCAATTTTACCGTCGTTATCAATGCCAATGGCTCCGGGGAACGCCAGGCCTTTATCATCAATAAAACAGCATTCAACGATGACCGTACCGATGCTGCCAGCACGCGCACGGTAATACTCCACCAGCTCACTGGTCACTGTGCCGTCGTAGAAACCGGTACAGGTGGTCATCGGTGCCATCAGCACACGGTTTTTTAGCACAGTGCCATTTGGCAATGTGAAGGGGCTTAATAATTGTGGGTTCTGGCTCATAATAATAACTCCAAATTTCAAAATGTTTAATAATCTATGAATTCTTTATCGGATTAATTTTATACATTTTATTTTCGCCCGATCTCATGGTGGTAATATAACGATATCTTTAGTTTCAAAAGGTCTAACGTTAGTTAATTAACTATTTATTCATTAATAGAGAACCTGTTTTATTAAATTAATGTTAACCATGTTATTAAATGATCACATTAATTTAAATTACGGGCTTTTTATCCTTTATATGAGGGAGGAAATATTACAATTGCGCGTGCAGTAAGGCGCGAAGCCCTGCGGCATAAAGAGAGATTTGTGGCAACATGAGGAGGTTAACGACCTCCTTTTCTGGCGAGATCTTCTACCTCTTCTTTCACCGGGTTTAGTTTTTAAAATACCCCCAAATACAGTCAATAATAAACAGTCGAAAAATAGCGCCAGCGGGCACCTCACCCTCCTTTTTAAAAATTAAAGCAGCCCCGTATTTTGTTGATCGAGATCAACAGCAATAAATATGAAAAACGCATTATATAAACATTTACCCCCTCCTTAAGGGGAATGTAAGTAACCCAACATAAATAACAATAATGGAGCAGTTCAAATGCCACCATTAAATAACTAAAAAAACTTAAGTAACTAAAGAAAGCACAAACATCTTACCTATGCGCCATTAAAAGAATTCTCAACTACTCGTAGACAAATAAAATGACAGATATCTCAAATACTACTGTTACACCACCGGTGAACAAAGCGGCAGGCGGTAAAAAACACCGCATGCTCTTCATGTTCTTGCCCGTGCTGGTTGCCGTGTTGTTGCTACTCACCCCTGTACCCAACGGGCTACAGCCTTATGCATGGCATTTTTTCGCCATCTTTATGGGTGTCATCGTTGGCCTGATCTTCGAACCTTTGCCCGGTGCCGTTATCGGCCTGACGGGGGTCGTGATCATCGCGTTGTTCGGACAATGGGTGCTGTTCAGCCCGGCTGAACTGGCCGACCCTAAGTTCAAAATGGCGGCACAGTCCTTTAAATGGGCGGTAAGCGGGTTCGGTAACTCAACGGTGTGGCTGATCTTCGGCGCATTTATGTTTGCCGCAGGCTACGATAAAACCCAGTTTGGCCGCCGCCTGGCGCTGATTCTGGTGAAATATCTTGGCCGCCGTAGCCTGACACTGGGCTATGCCATCGCGTTTGCCGATCTGCTGCTGGCACCGTTCACCCCGTCCAATACCGCACGCAGCGGGGGCACGATTTACCCGATCATTGCCAATCTGCCGCCGTTGTACGGCTCCAAACCCAATGACCCAAGCGCGCGCAAAATTGGCTCCTACCTGATGTGGGTCGCCATCAGTGCGGCCTGTATCACCAGCTCGATGTTCCTGTCTGCGCTGGCCCCTAACCTGCTGGCACTGGCGCTGGTGAAAAGCATCGTCGGTATCGATATCTCGTGGGGAACCTGGTTTATCGCCTTCCTGCCATTGGGTGTGCTGCTGCTGCTGGCGATGCCATTACTGGCGTACTGGCTCTATCCGCCTGAAGTCAAAATTAACGACGAAGTACCACGCTGGGCCAGCCGTGAGCTGGAAAAACTGGGCAAATTATCGCGTAATGAAATCCTGCTGATGTTGTTCGTTTGTAGTGCATTAGCCATGTGGATTTTCGCTGCCAACTTCATCGAACCGGCACTGGCTGCGTTACTGGTCGTTACCCTGATGTTGTGGACTGGCGTATTGAACTGGAACGATATCACCAGCAATAAACCGGCCTGGAATACTTTTGTGTGGTTCGCCACGCTCGTCGCACTGGCTGATGGCTTGTCCCGCACCGGCTTCATTGGCTGGCTGGGTCAGGCCGGCGGTTCGCTCATGGTCGGTATCTCTCCGGGCGTAGCGACTATCGTGCTGCTGGTGGCGTTCTACCTGTTGCACTACCTGTTTGCCAGTACCACCGCACACACCACCGCATTGTTACCGGCTATGTTGACCATCGGTGCAACAATTCCGGGTATGAATATGCAAGTGTTCTGTCTGCTGATGGTGACATCACTGGGGATTATGGGGATCATCACCCCTTACGGTACCGGCCCAAGCCCGATTTACTACGGCAGTGGCTACCTGCCAACTGCTGATTACTGGCGTCTCGGCACCATCTTTGGCGCGATATTCCTGGTAGCATTGCTGGTGATTGGCTACCCGTGGATGATGATGATGTTCTGATCGACGGGTTAATTCATACTTATAGGCATTAACAGAACATTTACTGAAATAAAACATCTATATCCCGTTGCCAGTCAGAGCCTTTGGCTGGCAACATATGGAACGAATAAAAACGTCGCCCTGATTTTCCCGTGATTTACTCCAAAAATCGGCCTTACCTAATGGCGGCAATAACGGATTAAGTGAGAAAACAATGTCGAATAAATCCTTCTATTATCAAAATCCCTTCCCCGTTTCCAAAGAAGATACCGAGTACTACCTGCTGACCAAAGAGCACGTTTCTGTCAGCAAGTTTGAAGGCGAGGACATATTAAAAGTCGCGCCTGAAGCTCTCACCTTGCTGGCACAACAGGCCTTTCATGATGCGTCATTCATGCTGCGCCCTGCCCATCAGCAACAGGTTGCTTCCATTCTTCATGATCCTGAATCCAGCGAAAACGACAAATACGTTGCGCTGCAATTTCTGAGAAACTCCGAAATCGCCGCAAAAGGCGTGCTGCCGACCTGTCAGGACACCGGCACTGCAATCATCATGGGAAAAAAAGGCCAGCGCGTCTGGACCGGCGGTGGCGATGAAGCCAGCTTGTCAAAAGGCGTCTACAACACCTTTATCGAAGACAACCTGCGCTATTCGCAAAACGCAGCGCTGGATATGTACAAAGAAGTGAATACTGGCACCAACCTGCCAGCGCAAATCGACCTCTACAGCGTGGATGGCGACGAGTACAAATTCCTGTGTATTGCCAAAGGTGGCGGTTCAGCGAACAAAACCTATCTGTATCAGGAAACCAAAGCGCTGATCACGCCAGCGAAGCTGAAAGATTACCTGGTTGAGAAAATGCGCACGTTGGGTACTGCGGCCTGCCCGCCATACCATATCGCGTTTGTGATCGGTGGCACCTCCGCTGAAGCAACGCTGAAAACCGTGAAACTCGCCTCCACACATTACTACGATGGTCTGCCAACCGAAGGCAACGAGCACGGACAGGCATTCCGCGATGTGAATCTGGAACAAGAGCTGCTGGTCGAAGCGAATAATCTGGGTCTGGGCGCACAGTTCGGGGGCAAATACTTCGCCCACGACATCCGCGTCGTTCGTCTGCCGCGTCACGGCGCTTCCTGCCCGGTCGGTATGGGCGTTTCCTGCTCCGCAGACCGTAACATCAAAGCCAAAATCAACCGCGACGGCATCTGGATCGAAAAACTGGAAGACAATCCTGGCCAGTACATCCCTGACTCCCTGCGTCAGCAAGGTGAAGCCGGCGTTGTACAGGTGGATTTGAACCGTCCGATGACCGAAATTCTCGCCCAGCTCTCTGAGTATCCGGTGTCTACCCGCCTTTCCCTGAGCGGTACCATCATCGTTGGGCGAGATATTGCTCACGCTAAGCTGAAAGAGCGTCTCGACAATGGCGAAGGGTTGCCGCAGTACATCAAAGATCATCCGATCTACTACGCAGGCCCGGCGAAAACGCCTGAAGGTTATGCCTCCGGTTCCCTCGGTCCGACAACCGCTGGCCGCATGGATTCCTATGTTGACCTGCTGCAATCCAACGGCGGCAGTATGATCATGCTGGCAAAAGGCAACCGCAGCAAACAGGTGACGGATGCGTGTCATAAACACGGCGGCTTCTATCTGGGCAGCATTGGTGGCCCGGCAGCCGTTCTGGCACAGAACAGCATCAAGAGTCTGGAATGCGTGGAATACCCTGAGTTAGGGATGGAAGCTATCTGGAAAATTGAAGTGGAAAACTTCCCAGCCTTCATACTGGTTGATGATAAAGGCAACGATTTCTTCGAGCAGATTCAGCGCAACCAGTGCGCAAAGTGTGTGAAGTAAATACCAGGGTGACGAATGTCACTGTCTGAAAACCAAAGGCTTGCCCGATAACGGCAAGCCTTTTTTCATTGAAGAACGCTGAGCAACACTACGACATCATGTAAATCATCACCCCTTCCGTCACAATGCCGACGGCGGTGCCTATCAGGATCGAAGAAGAAGCAGACTCTACATAGGTATCGCTGCGTACTGCGAACATCCCGGCTGCAATCGCCGATGGCGTAGCGCCAATGATCACCACCTGCTGCATCAGCGTGTGGCTAAGTCCGAATGCCATCCCCGCCGCCGCCATAATCGCAGGCTGGATCAAATTCTTCATGCCGATGTTGGTGAATGTATGAATATTCAGCGTCGGACGTTCTCCGAAGAACAGCAGACCCAGTGCAAATAATGAAATCCCTCCCGCCGTTTTACCCATCATTTCAACCGACGATGAGAGCAGCTCTGGAATTTTAATACCCGCCAGACTCATCACCACGCCGAGCACCGGGATCCAAACAATCGGGTTACGCGCTGCTTTGAACAGATTGGTCAGGATCATTTTGCCCAAACTTCCCTGCTCCGCCAGCTCACTGTTTTTATCCCCCATGCGGATCAGGACGATAGTCAGTGGGATCATCAGCACGCTGGTGACCAGATTACCAATAAGTACGCCCAGAAAGCCTTCCGGGCCAATGAGCACCGCCAGAACCGGCGCACCAAAGTACGCCATATCCGGGAATGCGCAGACCAGCGACTGGATGGCGCTGGTTTTGATGTCGTGGCGAAACAGAAAGCGGGAAATGCACAATGTCAGGAGATAAGAGCCCATCAGCCCGATCACCAGTACCGCCATAAACGACAGATTCTGTATTTTCGAAGGGTCCGTATGCAATGCTCCGATGAAAAGATGTAGCGGCAGTGCAAAACGAATGACCACGGTGGCAAGCACCGTGGCGTCATCACGTTTCATATAACCGAGTTTTCCACTCAGCCAGCCTAACAACATGACAAATACTAAAGGAAATAAAGAAGATAAGAGTAACGTTGGCATAATATAACCTTTTTATTTTTATAGTTAACAGAAGAGATAAAGTGGCGAGTATTTATATTCTTTTAAATTTGGCACCATTGTGATAATCATCACATCCATTAATTGGGCAGTAATAACAATAATTACTTAACCACAATGCACTTATCAATCAATGAGATGAGTAATAAATCGATTTATTCAAAATTAAATGAAATTTAATTTCTTATTTGGACACATTCTGAAAAAACCAACAGATTTATGGAGATATTCGTCACTAAGTAAGTATTAAAATACTTTTGTAATTTAAGTAAGCGGAACTCACCCGCTACGCGTGCTATAAAAAATATCGATAAACATGTTTTTAAAAAATGTTTCAACCACTCAGGCTGCTATGTGCCACGGTTATATTTATCTATCTTGTTTACATTGATTATGGGGTTTTACTGCGAGGGATCCTGAAGCATAGTCGCAACGCTTCGGGAAATAATTGAGTTAAGATTTATTAAGGCTTCAATGATGTTAAAAAAACGCCCACTCTACACGCATTACACAGGTTCACTCTTACTGGAAAATCCGCTGCTGAACAAAGGCTCAGCTTTCAGCCGCGAGGAACGCCTGGCACTCAATCTGAACGGTTTATTGCCCAATCAGGTTGAAACTATCAGCGAACAAACTGACCGAGCTTATTCCCAATTCTCAGATTTCAAACGTGATATTTCCAAACATATCTATTTGCGTAATATCCAGGACACGAACGAAACGCTGTTCTATAACCTGGTGAATTCGCATTTGGAAGAGATGTTGCCGATCATCTACACCCCGACCGTCGGGGAAGCGTGCGAACACTTTTCTGATATTTATCGCCGTGCGCGCGGCCTGTTTATTTCCTACCCGGACCGCGACCACATCGATGAAATGTTGCAAAACTTCTGCAAAAACGACATCCGCGTCATTGTCGTTACCGATGGCGAACGTATTCTGGGGCTGGGCGATCAGGGCATCGGCGGCATGGGCATCCCGATTGGTAAACTCTCGCTCTACACCTCCTGCGGCGGAATTAATCCTGCCAACACGCTGCCTATTATGCTGGACGTCGGCACTAACAATGCCCAGCGTATTGATGATCCGCTGTATATGGGCTGGCGCCACCCGCGTATTACCGACGGTGAATACAATGACTTTATGGATCTGTTCATTCAGGCGGTGAAAACGCGCTGGCCGGATGTGCTGTTGCAGTTCGAAGATTTTGCCCAGACCAACGCGATGCCCTTGCTGGAACGCTATCGCGACCAGTTGTGCTGCTTCAACGATGATGTTCAGGGTACCGCCGCCGTCACGCTCGGCTGCCTGATTGCCGCCAGCCATGCCGCGGGGACACAACTGCGCGATCAGCGCGTCACTTTCCTCGGGGCAGGTTCAGCCGGTTGTGGTATTGCTGAGAAGATCATCGCGCAGATGGTTGCCGAAGGGGCGACGCAAGAGCAGGCGCGCAGCCAGGTCTTTATGGTTGACCGTTTTGGATTATTGACCGATGACATGCCTAATCTACTCGATTTCCAGCGCAAGCTGGTCACGAACAAAGAGAAGATCAGCCATTGGGCGGTCGGTGCGCAAAACATCTCCCTGCATGATGTGGTGCGTCACTCAAAACCGACCATTCTGATTGGTGTATCCGGGCAACCGGGGCTGTTCACCGAAGAGATCATCCGCGAGATGCATCATCACTGTCATCATCCAATCATCATGCCGCTGTCTAACCCAACCTCCCGAGCAGAAGCCCGTCCGCAGGATGTGATTGCCTGGACAGAAGGCGCAGCGCTGATGGCAACCGGTAGCCCATTCGCACCGGTTCATTATCAGGACCGCACGTATGTGATCCCGCAGTGTAACAATGCCTATATTTTCCCAGGTCTGGGACTGGGGATCCTGGCCTCAAATGCGCGCCGCGTGACCGATGGCATGTTGCTGGCCGCCAGTCAGGCGCTGGCCGGCCTCTCGCCGCTGGCGACGACCGGCCATGGTTCATTATTACCGGCTCTGGCCGATATTCAGCAGGTGTCTAAAGTGATTGCGGCAGAAGTGGCCCGCGCAGCGCAGCGTGAAGGCGTGGCCCCGGTGATGTCAGAAGAGACGCTGCAAAGCCGGCTGCATACCGAGTTTTGGCAAGCTACCTATCTGCCTTACAAACGATCCTCGTTCTGACCCTCCTCTCAGCCGGTACATCAGTACCGGCTTATTCATGCCGCCAGTCGTTCACTTCGCCAGTCCCTGTAGGATTGAGCGGCACGCTATATCAACACGTTGTCATTTCTTCTTCATGATTTCCCCTCCGGTTTGTCATACCGGCGTGCCAGGGTACCCCCCTGATACCCCGAAGCATTCCAGCCTGAGGGAACATGAAAAAAACCACTTACCTGAGTTTACTGGCGATGATGAAAACGTTGACCCACCCTTTGATTGCCCCGGAAAACCCAGATGTTCTGGTCATTGCCCATCGTGGTGCGTGGCAAACCACCCCCGAGAATTCCCTGGCCGCGCTGGATGAAGCCATTCATTTGGGTGCCGATATCATCGAAATCGACGCGCAAACCACTGCCGATGCGCAGTTGGTGGTGATCCACGATGCCCATCTCGACCGCACCTGTGATTATCAGGGCGAAGTGGCGACGATGCCGCTGTCAATGGTGCGTCGCGCCAGACTCAAAGCCGCTGACGGACGCGAAGGCATGGTGCTGACCAGCGAACGTGTGCCGTTATTAGAAGAGTTACTTGAGGAAGCACGCGGACGCATTGTGGTCAACGTGGATATCAAGTATCCGCGAGATCTTGAACGCGTCGTGTCGCTGATTCTCAGCATGAACATGGCTGATGGCGTGCTGCTGAAAAGTAAAATGGACATCACCGCGCAGCGTTTTCCACTGGCGCTGGCCGGGGTGCCTAAGCCGATCCCGTTTATGCCGATCCTGCACGCCCGACCCGGCCTTTTTGCTGCCGACCTGCGCAATATCAAACAGTTCGGTGCACAAATGATTGAGCTGAATTTTACCGATCTCGCCGACGTGACCGCCGCCCGTGATGAGCTGAAACGTCTCGGCGTGCGGTTGTGGGTCAATACACTGGATGTCTCTCATTCATTGGATTTCTGTGACAGTCGTGCGACACAGGATCCCGAAGGCGTTTGGGGCGTTTTGATCGAGGCAGGCGTGCGGGCATTCCAAACTGACAATGTCGGACAACTGGTGCGTTGGTTGAAAGACCGCGGAAATAAGAGGTCGTAAATGAAGCCGTGAGACGTTATCGGCACAAGGCTTCAAACTCGGAATTATCTTAGCCCGCCCGGCGAACTGTCATAATTCCGCAGTAATCTGTTCATCTTGTTCATCAACGGGTCCAGCCAGATGGAACACGCAGCACAGCCACTGAGCCATTTTACTGCCCGCTCCCGCCTGCTCACCGCGCGGGAGCTGTGCATTGATGTGCCTTTTGTCACACCCGACAGCGATAACCTGAAGGTGATGGCGCTGTTCACCGAACATAGCTCGCTAATCAGTCTGCCGGTTGTCGAAGGCACTCGCCCGTTCGGCCTGATCAACCGCCACATATTTCTTTCGCAAATGGCCCGGCCATTTTTTCGCGAACTGTACGACCGCAAAAGCTGCATCGCCTTTATGGATAAGTACCCGCTGGTGATTGATTCTGCCAGCACACTCGATGCCGTGGGGCAGAAGATGGTGGAGTCTGGCGACAGATCAGTCACCGACGGTTTTATTCTGACCACCAACGATGAATATATCGGTATGGGGTTGGGCATTGACGTGATTAAAACAGTGTCGAGTTTGCAAGCCCAGCAGCATCAGCAAATCGTGCAAAGCATTGAATATGCCCGCGTGATTCAGGAGGCCATGCTGAATCAGTCTCAGCAATCTCTCGCGTCACAGCTGACAGACTGGAGCCTGGTCTGGCAGCCGAGAGATTGCGTCGGTGGCGATTTTTATGCTTTTCATCAGGTAGACGGCGGCGAATTGTTGTTTATGGCCGACTGCACTGGCCACGGGGTACCGGGGGCATTTATGACCGTGATCCTGTCATCCGCGCTGGAGAAGGCGATGAGCAAATGTCAGCCCGACCAGCCAGAACAACTGCTCACCCACATTAATCACGTGATCAAACAGACACTGGGACAACAGCGCCAGTCGCAACAAACCTCAATGTCCAACGACGGCTGCGACGCCATGGCGGCGTTTATCGACCATCGCCACCAGCGCCTGATCTGGTCCGGCGCACGGTTATCCGGGTTCCTGCTACCGGCATCCGGTGAAGAGGCGGTGATGCTCCGCGCTGACCGGATGGGTATAGGTTATACGGATACGCCGCTTGACTACTGCTGGGAGCGCCATGAGATGCCGCTCAGCCCACGGGACCTGCTGTTTATCTTTACCGACGGTCTGACCGACCAGATTGGCGGTAAACGCAACATTATGTTTGGCAAGAAACGGATCAAAACGCTGCTGGAACAGCATCGCACGCGACCGATGCCTGATATTTCAGAGGCGCTGATGCAGGCCTATCTCGACTGGCAGGGTAATCAACCGCGCCGGGATGATATGACATTTTTAGGTTTCCGGTATTGAAGCCTTCCAGGACGGCAACGTCAGAGTCTAATGATGAAAAACGATCACCTGTTTTCCGGTCTGTTCAGTGCGCCCATGCCTGATGTGGTCGCGCTGCAGTACACCGGATTTTTTTCCCAGCACAATATTACGGCGATGGGCGAGGTGCTGCGTCTCTATCTGGAGCAGCATGAGAGCTCTTTAATCATCCGGCGTAAGCTCTTTTCCACGTTTATCGAGATGGTCCAAAACATCCTTCGTTATTCCTCGGACAGCCGTGCGCTGACCAGAGAGGATAATGAGATGCGCTTTGGCTCGGTGACTTTTGGGATCGATAACGGTAAGTACGTGTGCGAAAGCACCAATTTAGTCAAGGCCAGTGAGATAGCGCGCCTGCGCCAGTGCCTTGAAGCTCTGAATATGATGAGTGCCGATGAGATTAAGCTTAATTATAAAGCCTCACTGCGGGCCGACACGCCGGCCTGGAGCAAAGGCGCGAACGTCGGTCTGTTGACGCTGGCCCGCGATGTCAGCGTGCCGCTAGAATTTACGTTTCGTCAGGTGGAATCATCCGATTTTTCCGCCTTTCATTTGAAAGCCATTATTTAAAACGGACGCAGCACAATGAACAACATCAGCATCCCTGCGACTTCCTGCACGCCGGAAGTTGAGTTTGATTTTGACGGCTGCACGCTGTCGCTAACCGGGGAGTCCTACCCGGAGAATGCGGCGGCTTTCTACCGCCCGTTGGTGACGGCGGTGGAAGGCTTTGTGGCGGCCCATGCGCAACGCAGTGGCGCAGTGCTGGCGCTGCACGTCTCGCTGAGCTACTTCAACAGCTCCAGTACCAAAATGCTGTTTAGCCTGTTCGGCGCCCTGAACGGCGCCGACACCGCGGGGATCGCGACCACACTGCACTGGTATTACGACCCGGAAGACGATATTTCAGAAGAGTTTGGCCAGGAGCTGAGCCTTGATTTTCCGTCTATCACTTTTCATCTACATCCGGGGCGCTGACATGATGAGTCTCGATGAGCTGTTTATCACCGAAAATGCCATTTTGCACCATGCCCGCGAGCTGGCAAGCCAACGAGGGCTGGAGACCGAGACCTATCGCGAGGCGCTATTCAGACTCAGCGGGCATTATCAAAAGATGATGAGCGAATCTTACCGCCTGATCTCGCGCAGTGACCGCGCCGAACGCGAGCTGAACCGGCTCAACGAGCAGTTACAGCAGTTGGCAATCAAACTGGAATATGAGGCCACCCACGATCCGCTGACGGAAGTGTTCAACCGTAGCGCCATCATCCATCAGATTGATCGTGCGCTCCATGACGGCGAAGCATCGCTGATCTTGCTGGATATCGATCACTTCAAGGCCATTAACGACCGCTACGGGCATCCGGCCGGTGACGCGGTGATCTGCGAGCTTATCCGGCGCATCGCACAATCCGTGCCGGAGGCAGGCAGCATCGGGCGGGTTGGCGGCGAGGAGTTCACTATTTTGCTGCCCGGCTATACACAGGCGCAGGCAGTGATCGTGGCGTACTACATTCATGCGGCACTCAATGCCTCACCGTTAGCCGCTCTGCCGCAACAATTAGTGACAGTCAGCATGGGCGTCAGCTGGGGCGGCCAGCTCGGTGGTTTTAATGCGTTGTACAGTGAAGCGGATGTGGCAATGTACGAAGCCAAAAGAAGAGGCCGCAACCGGGTTCACTGCGGCGCGTGAATCCCGTCATTACCCCGCTACACCGGCAAAGGGACTTTGCTCATCGACACAACCTCCGTTTAAAGCAGTGTTTATCATGTCGGCATTCTGGTTTTAACTGGCGCAGGATTTTGGGAGAGGATCCGGCATGGTGCTTCCCTTCAACCTGCTACGTCCGACGTGCCCGTTGTCACCCAAGTTGCGATGGTAATGGGCCTCGTTGTAGCACACCTTAAATATCGTCGAAAATATACGAACGCAAGACTAATTGAATATTTATTGCCATTAAGCAGGGCTTGCGTGTGAACTCTCTCTTACTGCACAAAACAAAAAGAAATTACTCAAGATAAAAATCAGTTATCCGATACTAAAGATGGGAAGACATGTTATCCCGATAAATAGCATCGCCTTTTAACTGACAGAGAAGAGCACCCTCAACGTTTTTTAATTGACGACCTTAATGCATGTGCCACTCGAGGTTTCAAATTATGAACTTTTTGCGGAATATTAAAATAAGAACGGCACTCGTACTCATTCTCATCTTTTTCTCACTATTATGGGCAGGGGCATCGGGTTTTGCCTTGTACTCTCTTAAAGAACTCAAGCTTGAACTGAGTGTGACCAATATTCAGCAGAATAATGGCGATATTATCAACGGAGCCAATGCACAGTACTACCGCGCGATCACCTCGCTGGAACGTGCTATGAGCAGTTTAGATAAAAATAACAGCGCCATTTATGACCTTGAAATGAATGCCACCGCCATCGAGTTAGACAGCCTCAAGAAAGGGCTGGAACAATTTAAGGCCATTAATCACGGAAATCTCGATGCCGCAACAGTTGATGATATTTATAATAGTTCATTTAACCTTTATAATACGTCAATGTTACCATTGTTTGACTCAGCAAAAGAAAAAAGAATCGGCGATTTTGAAAAAATTAAAGATGATAAATATCTGCCGCTTAGACGTGATTTTAGCTCAGCCATTGACAAGTATAATAATAAAATCACTTCATTAAATGCAGAAGCGAATGAAAGAATTACGCTTTGGGTTACGTGGTGTCAGTATATTCTCATCAGCGCATTGATTATTAGTGGGCTGATTATGCTGGGCACCGACCGTTATCTGGCGAACTTCCTTGTTAAGCCTCTAAATATTATGAAAGCGCATCTTGAGGCGCTGGCCGTGGGCGTACTTGACAGCAAAATTGCCGATCAGGGCAAAAACTGTATTGGCCAGTTGATCCCGTATATCGACAAAATGCAGGAGAACTGGGCCAAAACCGTGCGCGAAATTCGTAACAGTGCAGATTCTATTTACAGAGGGGCCAGTAAGATCTCCATCGGCAATACCGATCTCTCTTCACGTACTGAAGAACAGGCGTCGGCGCTTGAAGAGACAGCCGCCAGCATGGAAGAACTCGGTTCGACGGTGAAGCAGAATGCTGATAATGCCGGTCAGGCAAGTACGCTGGCAGGTCATGCAACCCAGGAAGCCCATCAGGGCGGCGATATTGTCAACGGTGTCATTGTCACCATGACCAAAATCACCGGCAGCTCACATAAGATCGTCGACATCATTGGGGTCATCAACAGCATTGCTTTTCAAACCAACATTCTTGCTTTGAACGCCGCCGTAGAAGCCGCACGGGCTGGTGAACAGGGCCGTGGGTTTGCGGTGGTTGCCAGTGAAGTTCGCAGTCTGGCGCAGCGCAGCGCCCAAGCGGCAAAAGAGATCGGAGTATTGATCAACGAGTCGGTTGAAAATATTAAGTCCGGTTCGGAACAGGTCACCCGCGCAGGTGACGCGATGGAGAAAATTGTCACTTCAGTCAGTCATGTGAATGACATTATGAGTGAGATAGCCTCCGCCTCAACGGAACAAAGCAAAGGAATAAGCCAGATTGGTACCGCCGTGGTGCAAATGGACAGCGTCACGCAGCAAAATGCCACCCTGGTGCAACAGTCAGCCGCCGCCGCCGCTTCGCTGGAAGAGCAAGCCCGTCAGCTGACTGAAATCGTCTCGGTGTTTAAAGTCGAGGAGAGCCCTGCCGCATCGGCCAATAGCCCGCTGCTCAGGCCTGTCCCACGAAGTAAAACCCCGGCCTTAGCCACCGATCAGGGAGGCTGGACGAAGTTCTAATCGTCACCGTCCTTCTCAGGATCGCTGAGAAGGACGACTTTCCTCGCAGGGCCCCACACAAATTGCTGCGTTAACACAACGCGTTAGCCATCATCGCATGAACATTACATCCTCCCTCAGACTTGCAGATTGTAACACTCCGGTATTATTTATTTTGTATGCTGTCTTTTTCTTACCCCCCAAAGGAGGAGGCCACATGCGCTATATCGTATTGTTTCTGTCGTCATTATTTATGGTTGAATCTGTTTTCACCAACGCGGTAGCGGCCGTTTCGCTGCCCTCACTTTCGTCGGCCATGAACCAGCGCCTGCTGGTGATGAAAGATGTCGCAGGTTATAAGGCGGAGCATCATTTACCGGTAGAGGACCTCGTCCGGGAGCAGAAAGTGATGTCTTTAGCCAGGGAGGAAGCCACGGCAGCCGGCCTTGAACCCCAGTCGGTGGTGCCTTTTATTCAGGCTCAGATGGATGTCGCGAAAGCCATTCAATACCGTTATCTCGCTGACTGGTTATCCCGGCCCGAAAAAGACTGGCGGGCCAGAGACCTGGATGAGGTTAGGAAGATTATTTCTGACCAGGACAACGTCATACTGCATTCGATCAGTCAGCGCTTACTGGTGGGGGGGCTAAGTGAGGCGGATAAGTCGGCGATGGTGAGCGAACTGACTGCGCCGCAATTAAGTAACGCGGACAAACATCGGCTGGTTGACACGATGGCGGCGATAAAACGCCGCACCTAGATGCCGATAACCGCCGCCTGTTCAGGTGCGCCTGATTGTCAGCCATTTTTCGAGCGCAGCAGGTTCGAGGGGTCTGGAGTAGAAGAACCCCTGAACCTGGTCACAACCATAGTCTTGCAGGATTGCGACCGTTTCGGCGTTCTCTACGCCCTCGGCGACCACGGTATACTTCAGGTTCTTCAACATCTGGATGGTACTGTTCACAATGATTTGGCTGTCCATGTCCGTCAGCAAGGCGGTGATGAGTGCCCTGTCGAGCTTAATCGTATCCAGCGGCATCCGGCGGAGGTAATTAATGTTGCTGTAGCCTGCGCCAAAATCGTCCAGCGAAATGACAAAACCAAATTGCTTTAACCTATTCAGACCGCTCAGCGCAGCGGTATCTTCGGTGATTTCTTCCGTTTCGAGGCACTCAATGCCCAGCATTTTTGCCGCCAGGTTTGCTTCGCGCATTTTCCTCTCAAGGGATTCAGCAAAACCTTTGCGCGAGACATCACTGGCACTGACGTTTATCGAGACCGGCAGGGCAAAAGGCGTGCCGGTCCATATTTTCATCTGACGGATAGCATCATCCACCACCCAGTCTGTCAGTGCGGCCATCAAATTGGTTTGTTCCGCGAGAGGTAAAAAATGGCAAGGAGACAGTTCACCGCGATCGGGGTGACGCCAGCGGATAAGCGCTTCAAGGCCCACCGGCTGGTTAGTCAACAGACACACTTTAGGCTGGTAAACCAGATAGAGTCCCTGGATATCCTGCAATGCCGTCGCCAGTTCGTTCATTAAGCGGAAATCATTATTACGTTGGGCGTCCGTCGTCTCATCAAATTTGCAGGAGGGTACTTTCAGGTTGATGGCTTCATGCAGCGCGCTTAAGGCGCGACGGAGTATCTCCTGCGCGGAGTACTCAGATGGCGTGAAGCATACTTCGCCGGTATGCACCTCCAGACGCACGGAGACCCCGCCTTCGAGCGTTGCACTGGCGCCTTCTAACCTTGCGCTGATTTGCGCCGCCGTCATGGACTGGTGGGTGGGCGCAAGGATAGCGTAGCGACCGACAGCCACCGTATACAGTAACTGTTCTGTCGACATGTTCAGCCTCTCCCTGAGCAGAGACGCCATCGCTTTCAGTAAACTCTCGACCGGCGCCATCCCCATTGAGCGGGCCAGTTCATACAAGCGTTGTATCGCAACGCAGTCGATAATGACCAGGCAATAAGCGTCACTGATCTCGTCGGTTTGCAGCAGTTGCAGCTCACGAATAATTCGCTGTCGGTTGGGCAGTCCCGTAGCCGCATCCGTAAACCCTGCCGAATGCCAGATTTCAAGGAAAGACATCACCAGACTGGCCAGCAGCTTTAGCGTTTGGAGCTTCTCCTCGGGGAATACGTGAGGTGTGGTGTCAGTCACGCAAAGTGTGCCAAGGATAATACCCTCGCGGTTTTGCAGCGGCACGCCCGCATAAAAACGGATATACGGTGCGCCACGGGTCAGCGGATTTGACGAAAAACGGTCATCAAGATAGGTGTCAGAGACGACTATTGCTTCGCTGTTGTCCACAACGTAGCGGCAAAATGAGTCCTCTCTTAATGACTGGCGAAGATCAAAGTTATGCGCCGCCCTGACGTACTGATGTCGGTCGTCAATCACGGAAATAAAACTGCCAGGAATATTCAGCGCCTTACCTGCCAGCATCACAAATTTCTCGAGAACATCATCCCTGCTTTCATCTGGAGCCTTCAGCGCGGCAATAGCTTCATGCCGTAACAATTCATCGCCCGTCAGGTTAATTAACATCTATGCTCCTACTCCGGCAGTAAGGTTCCGAAGTGACAGTATCGAATGATACCTAATAGACTTATCGTCAATTTGACTGTTTTCTTGAGGGACGCACGCATTTTAATTATTGATCTGTGAAAGGGATGCCGCTGTGCAAATCACGGCGACAATCCAATAAATCTGACCCGCCAACGGCGTATGTTCATCAATACCGACAAGGGCGGCGATGGAATGTCTAACTCATTGAACATGGGTTTATTTTATTGCTATTCGTTTCGCCTAAACAGGCACAAATGGATGTCGTTTCTTTTGGAAACTCGATAATTGATGAAAATTCTTACTACTTGATCAGGGCTTATGATGACCCTGAACATTTAAAAACCTCTCAGGATGCATTTTACAGCAGTGATGCGTGGCGAGAGGGTCCGCGCAGCGCAATTATTGAGCGAATTGAGACTAGCGTAAAATCTGTGATGATTCGTCATGTGGGTGCTGTCGAGGCTCTCAGAGACTAAACACGCTGATATGGATGCGTCATTAACGGTCAGTACCGGAATGCAAAACAATAAAAAAGCCGATAACCATGAAATGGTATCGGCTTTTTCGCTGCGGATGGGTGCAGAACGGGCAGTTAAGCGTTCAGTAACGGCTGCGCAGTGCTCTCGACCAGTGCCAGCAGGACTTTAATATCCTCCAGGCTGACCGTTGGGTTAAGCAACGTCAGTTTCAGACAGGTGACACCGCTGTGCTCGGTAACACCGACGTTGGCACGACCAGACTCCAGCAATGCATCGCCGATATTCTGGTTCAGCAACCCGATGGTCGCATCGCTGCTCGCCGCCAACGACTCGGGACGGTAGCGGAACAATACGCTCGCCAGCTGCGGCCGCATCACCAATTCCAGCGACGCCTGTTCAGTAACGTATTTCGCGACGTCCTGCGCCAGGGTCACACCGTGATCGATGATTTCAGCGTACTGCTTCTGCCCTAACGCCTCCAGGCCCATCCACAGTTTCAACGCATCGAAACGGCGGGTGGTTTGCAAGGATTTAGACACCAGATTCGGTACGCCCTGCGCTTCGTCAAATTCGGAGTTCAGGTATGCCGCCTGGTAACGCATCAGCTCATAGTGGCGCGCTTCTTTCAGCAGGAACGCGCCGCAGCTAATGGTCTGGAAGAACTGCTTGTGGAAATCCAGTGTAATGGAGTCGACTAATTCAATCCCATCCAGATAGTCACGGTATTTCTCAGACAACAACAACGCGCCGCCCCATGCTGCGTCCACGTGCACCCAGATCTGATGCTCTGCCGCAAGTTCGGCAATCGCACGCAGCGGATCGATAGCACCCGCATCGGTGGTACCTGCGGTCGCAACGATCGCCAGAATCTGTTCACCGTTGGCTTGCGCCTGTGCCAGTTTCGCGGCTAAATCGCTTACGTCCATACGGGCAAACTGATCGGTTTTCACCAACGTGACCGACTGATAACCCAGTCCAAGTAACGCCATGTTCTTCTGCACCGAGAAATGCGCATTTTCAGAACAAAAGACTTTCATCTTTCTCAGGTTACCCACCAGACCGTCTTGCTGGATAGAGTGTCCCTGACGGGCGAAGAAAGCGTCGCGCGCCAACATCAGCCCCATCAGGTTACTCTGGGTGCCACCGCTGGTGAACACACCTGCATCGCCAGCCTGATAGCCGACTTGAGTACGCAGCCATTCAATCAGTTTCATCTCGATGATGGTAGCTGACGGACTTTGATCCCAGGAGTCCATGCTCTGGTTGGTGGCGTTAATCAACACTTCAGCGGCCTGGCTTATCACCAGGCTCGGGCAATGCAAATGCGCGACGCACTGTGGGTGATGCACCGACAGGCTATCTTTTAAAAAGTACTCAATCGCACGTTCAATCGCGGCCTGGTTGCCCAGCCCCTGCGGATTAAAATCAAGCGTTATGCGTTCACGCAATTCAGCAACGGTTTTACCCTGATACATCTCAGGTTGTTGCAGCCACTGCACGACAGCTTCGCTACTTTGTGCAATCGCCTGCTGGTAAGCCTCGGTGCTTTGCACTGAGGCTGCCAGAATCGGGTTTAACTCGGACATCGCGATCGTTTACTCCACTGAGACAGGTTTAAGGCCAGCGCCTAACAGCGCCTGCTCAAACTTATCCAGGAAAATACCCAGCTCATCGTTAGTGATCAGCAAGGAAGGCAGCAGGCGCAGAACGCAACCATTACGGCCGCCACGTTCCAGAATCAGCCCTGCTTCGAAGCATTTTTTCTGCAACAGTGCGGACAACTCGCCATCAGCCGGGTAGCAACCCATGTGATCCTGCGCTTCATTTGGTTTAACCATCTCAATGCCGATCATTAGGCCAAGACCACGCACATTACCTATGACCGGATAACGTTTTTGCAGCTCAGCCAGTTTGCCTTTCAGCCATTCGCCCTGAACAGCCACTTTGTCAGCAATATTGTGATCTTTAAGATGTTGCAGGGTGGTCAGGCCGGTTGCCATCGCCAGTTGGTTACCGCGGAATGTCCCGGTATGGTGGCCAGGTGCCCAGGCATCAAACTGTTTCTTAATACCCAATACCGCCAGCGGTAAACCACCGCCGATCGCTTTGGACATGACGATGATGTCAGGCTCAATACCCGCATGTTCGAAGGCGAACAATTTACCCGTACGGCAGAAGCCAGCCTGAACCTCATCAATGATCAACAGAATACCGTGTTCCTGAGTCACTTTGCGGATACGCTGCAACCATTCAACTGGTGCAGGGTTAACACCGCCTTCACCCTGAACGGCTTCGAGAATGACCGCAGCAGGTTTGCGCACACCACTTTCGACGTCATTAATCAAATTTTCGAAGTAATAGGTCAATGCCTTGACGCCCGCTTCACCACCAATGCCCAGTGGGCAGCGGTATAGGTGCGGGTAAGGCATAAACTGGACTTCAGGCATCATACCGTTGACGGCTTCTTTCGGTGACAGGTTACCTGTCACTGCCAGCGCGCCATGCGTCATACCGTGATAGCCGCCGGAGAAGCTGATGATGCCGGAGCGGCCGGTGTATTTTTTTGCCAGTTTCAGCGCAGCTTCAACCGCATCGGCGCCCGATGGCCCGGTGAATTGCAGGCAATACTCTTTACCCTGTCCTGGCAATATAGAAAGCAAATATTCAGAGAACTGATCTTTCAACGGGGTTGTCAGATCCAGTGTATGTAACGGCAAGCCGCTGGTAATGACATTTTGGATGCTTTGCAGCACGTCAGGATGGTTATGTCCAAGCGCCAGCGTTCCCGCACCAGCAAGGCAGTCAAGATATTGATTATTCTCAACGTCGGTGATCCAAACGCCCTGGGCTTTCGCAATGGCTAACGGCAACTTGCGTGGATAACTCCTAACATTCGATTCAAATTCAGCTTGTCTCGCCAAATAGGTTTCATTGTTTCCATGTAATGAATTCGCACCTAAATTATCAATACGGACTTTATCCGTCATCATATCTCTCCTACAACTGGGGTTATCGCTAACACCGAAGTTGAATAATTGAATTAAAAAAGTAACTACCATGAGAAAATCGCGGCCAATATATGGCTTTTTTGCCCCCACCTCAATAATTTATTTTGTATGGAATTGTTTACTGTTTTTCATACGAATCAATATGTTGCTGATTTAACGAGCGATCATGCTACCAACGGCGTGTTACGTAGTCATTAATAGTGGTCGAATCATGCAATTACCCGCGAAGAAAAGGCTGCTGCACGGGGACTTCCCGGCGAAAAAAGTCACCAGGCTGGCTGCAACAGATCCCGCAATACCGGGCAAAATGCCTTGTCGCTGGAAGATGCATCGCCCGGACGATGAACAACGGAGAAATTGATCATCAGCGGGCATGCGTCGGCCATCTCACCAAACCGAAATTATGCCCCACGTACCGGCAAACTACCCAGACAGTATCCATGACAAAAACATATCGGGTTGGACCAGCATCTTCCGTGACCCTGCTGAACATCAACAACATTAGTTATGGTTAAATAATCCGTATGTAATTATTAATCCATAGTTACAGACGAATGAACCCACCTGAGTTAAAATTATGTACGCAATTAGCGCTTCTTATTGGGTAATACGTTAGCCTGTTCAGTAAATTACTGGTGATATAGGAAAATATTTAGGTTGTAAGAATATAAAGGCCACAAAACCACCAGAATAAGGATATTCGTCATGGAGCATGACAAAAACAATAGGACTTTTTTGGATCGTTTACACATTTTTGATGTGGTAATGAAGCGCAGAAGCATGACAGAAGCAGCAATATCACTCAATATGACGCCATCAAGAGTCAGTATGGCGATGAAGAAATTGAGAGAGCTATATTCAGACCCTCTATTCATTCGCAAAAAAAATGTTCTTGAGCCCACTGAATTCGCCAGAATTTTACATCGGGAAATACAGCAGAACCTGCAAAAAAGTAATATCACGAATGAATTACAGATCATTGATAGTGATCAAAATCAGCTGCTTATTTCATGTTCGCCGCATATTGCAACGAATGTGATCCCTTTGGCATTTCAGCTTATTCAAGAGTTACCGCTCATTTCCATGAAACACATTGACTTACCCATGTCAAGGAAAGACCACACCAAACTTCTGATAGACAATGCAGTAGATATTATTTTCGATTATACTCCTGTTGACCACCCTGATATATTTTTCAGAAGACTGTTCAAGGAAGAATATTGTATTGTTTGTTATAACAATCACCCACGTCTTTCTCATTCGATTACCCTGAAAGAATATACTCAGGAAACTCACGCAGTGTTAGAAACCCCGTCAAGCCACGAGAGAAAAAGTGATTACAGTCAACACATTCATAATGAAGATAAAATAATTGGTTTTTGCAGCCACTACTATTTGGATCTACTTGCCGTTGTCGAAGTCAGCGATATGATCTGCACCTTGCCGCAGAATATTTATCTCAAGTTGCGCGCTTCATTCAATGTTAAATCATTAAACTATAACTTTAACCTTGGATTCAAAAAACCCAGTCTCTATATGAGCTATTTGAAAGAGTTGAAAAAATCCAAATACAAAAGCATTCTTCTTAAGAAGATGGAAAAGATGCGCTAAGGAAATTATATTACCGTCTCAACAATAATAAGTCATTTAAATGCGTGGACCCACATGAGAACCCGGCCAGAAAAAGCACCGAGATTAACCTGTTGTTTTTCTATAATCGCAAAAATGCTACACGAGTTCTTTTAGCGTATTCATTATTTTCAACAACGCCACAAAACTTGGGTTTTTCAGCGAACTTTTATTGTAGGTCATATATAAAGGAACTGGCTCAGGGACGAAATCACATTCAAGAATTTTAATATTGAAACTGTGACTAAACTTCTCGGCGAACCATCGTGGAATAAATCCAACCACATTAGACTTCTCAATAATGGAAGTATTAGCAATAATTGAACTGCTGCTAAAGAAAAAGTCACGATGTCCGAAGAAATCTAAAATGCCATTTTGCATGCGTTTTACGCCTTCAGAACCCGCGTTCAAAAAAGTAAAACTCTCATGATTAATATCCTCCGCCCTCAACCTGGTCCCCAGTCGCGGGTGCTCCTTACGGCATACGGGTACAGGATATTCAGTCAAATAGACTTCAGTTACCGTTGAGAAGTTGTAATACGGTTTGCTATCAAAAATAATATCCGCTTTGCGGTAAATCAAAACATCCTCGACAGAGTCAATAAGCGCATCCGAGTTTATATGGCTAATTTCACAATTTAGCTGATCCTCCAGGATTTTGGCACAAATGTCTGGCAGTAAACGCATTGCCGCATAGGGTGTGGAGTGTATAACAAATTTGCTTTTTGTACTTGTGTCCGAAAAATAGTCGAGGCTGTTAATCAGTTGACTAAAACCGTCACTCAGATGAATGTGCAAATTCTCAGCAACCGTCGTGGCGACCAGCCCCTTACCTTCACGAATAAATAATGGATCGGCAAAATAGCTACGAAGCCTGCTCAGTGACTGACTCACGGCTGAAGGGCTGACACTTAACAACGCAGCGGCCTTGGAGACACTCTTGTGAATGAAAATGGCCTCGAAATTCAGCAACAGGTTTAAATCGAAACCTTTGATTTTTGCGATACTCGCGATAAGTGAATTGTTTGACATTTAATCGCCTGATTTGATTGATGTTTTCTATTAAACCCTGATGAAACTTAAAGGTAATAACGTATTTTTGATAATTATAGCAGAAGAAATCGAGTATCACTTTAAACGCTCTGAAGATTTACTCTTTGAAATCAGTCATCTAACAACGAAATACTTTTGTATTACTTTTAATCCGATAAGCTGCTACATGCGAACGGTAACCGTAGATACCCCTCATCCGCACGAGAGTATAGGTAGAAGATTTCTACCTGATAGTATTTATCATATCAAGTAATAAACCAGAAATGCAGCTGCAATATTTTAGCGTCGTTATCCCTCTGAGTTGTTAATGTCAAAGATTTAGATTTAAAACAATAAAATCAATATATTTTATAAAAAATTATCTTATCACCAAAATAATTAACATAAGCAACACTTAAAAATGATTTAAGCATAAATATATTCCGTTATGGATATAATCCACTTTAATGATGGGCAAGCTGGATTATTAGACCTGACTATCAACACGAAATTAATCAAATCATTCCCAAGGTGGTTTATGAAAATAAAAACGTTAGCATTAATGACTGTCTGCCTTTCCCCTGTGTCCTCATTTGCCTCTGATGGTGACATTACTTTCAATGGTGAAGTGACGGCAGCCTCTTGTAGCCTGAAAGGTTTTAACAACGGCACAACCACGACTGGCGAAATAATGACGCTGGCCAATGTGACACCTCAGTCCTTCACAGAAAACAGCGGTTATGCGGGCATGCAGGATTTCACCATTGATCTGAAAGAATGCAATATCACCACGATCAAAAATGCCCAGGTGGCATTTAGCGGGTCGCCTGACAGCGCGGATAACTCCATTTTAAGCAACATCGCGACAGCGACCCCGGCAACAGGTGTTGGCGTCGCTATTTTGGAAAGTAACGGGACTACGCTGGTTGATATCAACGGGGGGACACCGTCTAATGCTCAGGCACTGGTCGAAGGTGACAACGCATTGAAGTTTAAAGTTGCCTATAAAGCGAATAGCACAACACCCGCTGTAACTGCCGGTAAAGTGAGCGCCAAGACTTTTATTGATATTACATATAACTGACATTGCCGAAAATATTTTTAACATTTTCAATATTTATTAATTATTAATAAAAAGCAGGCCATCTGTGAACAGAAATCATTTATCATTAATAATGAGAACTTTCATTTTTTCGCCTGCTTTTTTTAGTCTCCCCTCCTATGCAACGGAAAACCAGCCAGCACCAGACAATGGCGAGGCGGCCTTTGACGTGGATTTTTTACGCAAAGACACACAGGTTATTCCTCAACAATTTTATCATCCCAAAGACGTCACTCCCGGAATTAAAACAGCGGATATTGTTTTAAATGGACACACGTTATTTAAAACAAAAGTCGAGTTTATTACGCTTAAAGAAAGCAACAGTGCCTCTCCTTGTTTAACACAAGAATTATTGCATCAGTTGGGTCTGGATCATCATCTTGAAGAGCTGACAAAAGCCGGTAATGAAGTGTGCTATGACCTGTTATCCAAATGGCCTGACGCCAAAATTCAATACGATGACGCGATGCAGCAATTGCTGATCTCGGCACCGCAAGCTGCGATGAACGTCGCCAGCCAGAGTGAAATGATTGACCCGTCGTTATGGGATAACGGCGTCAATGCACTGCGCATGAGCTATTCCGGCTATGTTTATCATACAGATAACCATGGTTCCAATTCAGATTCGTCAGGCAGCGATACGGCGTATCTTAGCCTGAACTCCGGTCTTAATCTCGGTAGTTGGCGTTTCTACAGTTTCGATACTTTCAATAAATCTGACACAGGCTGGGAGCAAAATCATGACCGCGCTTATGCCGAACGAGACCTGGCCTCACTGGTTTCACGGTTTACCGTCGGGGATGTGTATGCCAATACCTCAAGTGACGTTTTGGGGATTTTACCCGTTCGCGGTATGACGCTGGAAACCAACAACCAGATGCTGCCATCAGGCACCTTTAGCTATTCACCGGTCATCCGCGGCGTGGCGCGAAGTAATGCCCGGGTGGTGATCCGCCAGCGTGGCAACATTATTTACAGCAAGACCGTATCACCCGGCAGCTTTGCCATCACCGACCTGACGAATGGCCAGATTGGCGCTGATTTGGCCGTAACAGTAGAAGAAAGTGACGGCAGCCAACAGCAGTTTACGGTGCCCTACACCTCTTTGCCGAACATGCTCAGACCCGGCACCTGGCGCTACAGCCTGAGCGGTGGCCGTTATCGTGATAACGGGCTGTTCTATCAACCCTTAGTCGCGCAAGGTAGCCTGCAATATGGCTGGGACAAACTCACCCTGAGCGACTTAGTGGTCACCGGCGAGGGCTATCAGTCCATGGCCCTGAGCAGCGCATTCAATCTGGGTTCCCTCGGCAGTGTTTCCCTTGACTGGGCACTGGAACGTCATCAATCCGTTGCAGAGGCTCGCCCCGATGACGCTGACCAGACAGCCGCCCGGAACGTGGGTGACAGTGGCCGGGCGCTGCGCCTGCTTTACGCGCGACGTTTTGATGTCACCGATACATCATTACAGCTGATGGGGTTTCGCTATCAAAGTGCTGACTTTATGGATTTCCCCGAATATGCCGGGTGGCGCTGGGGTAACGATAACAGTCATCATCACCGTAAAAATGAAGTTCAGGCCACGGTAAATCAGGGATTAGGTCATTTCGGCAACGGCTATCTGACATTACAGCGCGATACTTATTATGATTCGAGCGTAGCAAACACCTCGTTAACCCTCGGCTACAGTTTCAATATACGGGCAGTCAATGTCAGCATGAACTATAGCTATCAGGCCAATACCGGGGACGACTCTTTCTCAGGAAATAGCCCTGACCGGCAGCTGTCGTTGAATTTTTCCGTACCGCTGGATATGGGCGAAAGACGTAGCCGCAATCTCTCATTCAGCACGACCAGCAGTAATCATTCTGGTGATGCACAGATGGCGACGGTATCCGGAACTGAACTGGATAGCGCGATGAATTACGCCCTGTCGGCACAGCATGACAGCAGTGGTTACTCGCCGTCGGCGTCGGTGGCCTATCGCAACAGCATGGCCAATATGAATGCCAGCGCCAGTGCCAGCCAGGGTAGCAACCAGTATTCGGCGGGGATTTCCGGGGGGATCGTGGCATATAACCACGGCGTGGTGTTATCCCAGCAGATGGGGGATACCATCGCCATCATCGAAACGCCTGGCGCAAAAAATATCAGAGTGGAAGGCCAGCCAGGCGTATCCACCAACCGGTGGGGACGTGCCGTGGTACCGTCAATTTCACCCTACCGGGACAACGCGTTGTCGTTGGATACGCGTTACGCGGCGGATAATGTAGAACTGATTGACGGTGGGGAAAACGTGATCCCCACCCACGGTGCGGTAGTCGTTCGTCGCTTCCAAACCAAAGTCGGCCGCCGCGCGATAGTGATGCTATCACTGCCCGACGGCAAGCCAGCCCCTTTCGGGGCAAGTGCATGGCAAGGGAAAGAACAGGTCGGCATGGTCGCCGATAACGGATTGTTGTATCTCAACGGCATCCTGGCCGAAGGCGGCACGACACTGCACGTGACACTGGAGAGTGACACCCAATGCCAGTTCGAATTACCGGTCACTAAAGGTCCGTCAGACCCGTGGTATCAACAAGTTAATGCGGTTTGTCGCTAAACAGAGAAAATGATGAAATTTCATAAAATTGCCGTATCCGTAATGGTGAGCGCCTTATTATGCTCCAATGCGGCCAGTGCCGCAGTACGCCCGGCATTGACCCGGATTGTTGCGCTGGAGAGTGATAAAGAGACCTCCATCAAGTTACTGAATGACAATAAAACTCAGGATTACCTGGTTCAGTCCTGGTTGGAAGATCTGAAAGGCAACGATAAAAACCTGCCTTTTATTCTGACACCGCCGTTATTTAAAATCAGTGCGGGCCGTGAAGGCAAACTGCGCATGGTGGTTGTTCCTGGCAAAATCCCCCAGGACCGCGAGTCCGTCTATTGGTTGTGGATCCAGGAAATACCGCCAGTCAGCAAAAGCAAAGAAAACCAGTTGCAGATTGCGGTACGCACACGTCTGAAAGTCTTTATTCGCCCAACCAGTTTGGCGGAGAAACCGACTGACACCCTTAATAAATTGCAGTGGCAGGTGGTCAATGAAGGGGGGGAAACCTGGCTGAAAGCGAACAACCCGACCGAATATTACGCCAGCCTGGCTGAACTTTCCGTGATGGTCGCGGGTAAAACAGTCCCCGTAGCCGGCAAAAATGACATGGTTCCGGCCAAAGGTGAGGCACGTTACGCGTTACCTGCCGGTGTGGCAGGCAAATCAGGTGTACTGAATTATTCTGTTATCAATGACTTCGGTGGCGACTCATCGGTTCAGCATCAGCAACTGACCTTTTAACGGATTATCACCATGAGAAAACCGTCTCTGCCAATCAGAACCTTACTGCCTGGTGCAGCCCTGATGCTGATCGGCTTATCCCCAGGCTTCAGCCAGGCTGGGGTTTTACATTGTGACATCGACTCCGGGGGAGCCATGCCCTTCTCTCCCTACACCCGCGAAAACCCTATCGCCGCAGACCAAAACACACCCGATTATACCGTGGTGTTGTCATTGGATTACGCCCAGTTCCTGCCCAATATGCGCCTGACTTGTACCTCTGATGGCCAGGACTTTACCGCCCCGGCTGCATTTGATGGCATGATTTCTCTCAGTCTCAGCGCCATTAATGACCGTACGCTGGACTGGACAGGTGAAGCCCAAACCACCAACAACGGCATCAAAATGAAGATGTACATCAAGGCCGTGTCGATTAATGAAGAAACACTGGCGAACAGTTATCCCCCGGCGAAAATGCCGACGGGCAAGCGCCTTGGTGTGGAATATCCGATCATTAATGGTAAAGATGACACCACGCTTGTCCAGTTTGGCGCTCAATATAATACTGATAAGTCGTTGTTTAAATACGATACCAAATACAATTTCGCCATTGAATCCATGCGCGCTGAGCTTATCAAGTTTGGCTGGATGGAGTACGGTTCAGAAGCTGTCATTCCCGCAGGTTCACATTTAACCTTCACTATTGATGGAATGAGCGGAATTGCCACCGTCGACGTACCTTTAGGCTCGGGCGTCTATATTGCTGCACCGTCATGCAAACTCGACGATAAACACCAGGTCGTCGAGCTAGGCAGTATCCGTAAAAGCAGCGGAGAAAGTTACCCTGTGACTGGCCCACTGACCCACTTTGGAATGGATTTCACTTGCAGCAGCTACACCAATAATGTGGAACTTACTTTTGAGGATGCCAACTCGATCCTCAAAGGCCGTAATATGCTGGTCGCTCATAACCCTGCTGATGGCAAATCGCTGAATGGCATCGCAGTCGAAATGTATGACAGTCAGGGGCAAACCGTGCCTATGGGCGTGAAACAGAATATAGGTATTGGCCAACAGGGTAAAAACACGGCCTCTTTTCAGGCCGCCATTGTGCAGACAGCCGCTGATATCACTGACGCCAACAATCAAGATTTCACCGATAAATTCACCGCCAAAGCCAATGTCACGATCTCCTATTACTGATCACCACAGGGCCTCCGCTGACTTTCTGCCTCCAGCGAGGCCTTCTTCCTTTGATCTCTCGCGCCGCTTCGTTGATACTGTATTAATACACAGTTAACCTACCCGTACAGCCAACAGGTTTTGTCATGCAACAGGGAGCATCATGGGAGCATTTACCGGTTTTACTCAATCTGGTCTGACTTTCTTACTGCAACTCAGCCAGAATAATAATAAAGAGTGGTTTGAGGAGCATCGCGATATCTATCAACAGCAGTTGCTCGAGCCCGTTCGTACACTGGTGACAGATTTAAGCCAGGATATGCAGATCATTGATGACCTGTTTGAACTGCGCCCGGCGATTGGCAAAACCATCTCCAGAATGCACCGGGACACGCGTTTTTCCCATGATAAATCAATATATCGCAGCAATATCTGGATCACCTTTAAACGATCACGTAAAAACTGGACCGACGCCCCGACCTACTTTTTTGAATTTGGTCAGGACTGGTGGCGTTATGGTCTGGGCTACTACAGCGCGTCCAAAACCACCATGGACCTGTTCCGTCAGCAATTATTGCGTGACCCGGCAGGCTTTCTTAAGATGGCAAAATGCATCGAACCCAATTTTACCCTTGAGGGGGACAGTTACAAACGCCCGCTGGTTAAAGATCAAGCCCCGGAACTGGCAGCCTGGTACAACAAAAAGTCCTTTGCATTAATAAGCAGCCATATGGACATGGACACGCTGTTCTCTGATCGACTGGTGAGCATTCTGAGCACAGATTTCCAAAAAATCTCCCCGCTTTACCACATGCTGATGAAAATTGAAGCAATGAAGAAAAATCAACTGCCGTTTTGATGAACTGCGCGGGGTGATCCCGCGCGGTCTGCTTGCCTCTTAAAACGTATATAAGACGGCCAACGTGGTATTAAAAGAAGAACGCTTATCGACAATCTGACTTTTATCCGCTTTATCTGTCAATAACGTATAGTCCACCGCGGCCAATGTACTCCATGAGGCAGTAAATTGATGGCTCCAGCTTAACGTCGCGGATTGCGCATATAATCCCCCTGCAGCGTTATATTCATTGAATGACGTATTTTTGCTTTGCTGTGCTGAAACCCCATAAAAAAGATTATTATTACGATGATCGCCGAATAATAAATCACCTTGCAGATCGACCTCGTCTTTATTTCCCTGCCAGAGAACACCTTTTATTGAACCCTGATAACGTACGCCCTGGCTGTCAGTTAAAGGCAGCGTGGTCATGGCTTCAACCGCCAGACGTGGCGAAAATTGATACCCCAAAGTCAATGAGGTATTGAGCACCCCTTTGATATTGCCCATCCCTTTGAGTTTTTTAGACCCGTCACGCCATGAAGAATCGCTTTCTGTCCGGCCAGTCCCATAGCCCAGTGAGTGCTCGAGATACAACCCACCGGCTATCGGCAGGTCGTAGCCAATCCCTTTCGTCGAATCAATAAACATCGCCCCACGGTGGACCTGCACCAAGGGTACCGCCCCCCAGGTCGTCTGTGATGACCCGCTGTATCGCGGTTTATTAACTGCCCCCGCACCTAATGAAACATCCGTATGATCGCCCCAAAAACCGCCGTCCGCCGCCTGAGCCGAAAATTGTAAACACCCCGTTGTGATAATTGATATTGACAATATTAAAGAGTTCTTCATTCTTACAGCTCTCCAAATTCTTTTATTTTTTGCTACACAACACGATTATTGTGACCGCGGTTAAGAGCAAGAATGAAGAGGAAACATCAATTTCCGTTGTGTAATTTATCAAGATTTCATCAAGAGAATAAATATGGTTAACGAACGCATTCTGGTTATTGAAGATGATATGGATGCCGCCAATGTTCTTGAGGCCTATCTTTTAAGGGATAATTTTAACGTTGCCATTGCCGGGAACGGAATTCAGGGTCTTGAAACAGCACTTAGCTGGAAACCACACTTAATCCTGCTGGACGTCATGCTACCGGGAATGAATGGCACCGACCTGCTGTCTGCCCTGCGCAAAAGAAGTGATGTACCGGTCATCATGGTGACCGCCATGGGGGATGAGCCGGACAAAATTGGTGCACTGCGCTACGGTGCTGATGACTATGTCGTCAAACCCTATAACCCCCGTGAAGTGGTAGCACGGGTGCACGCGGTGCTTCGGCGCAGCCGCAAGCAAAATGCCCCGGCGACCTTACTGACCCACGAAACGTTGACGCTGGATCTTGACGCTTTCACCACCAAGGTACAAAACCCCGGGCAATCACCCTTGACGCTGGATCTCACCGCCACAGAATTTACGCTGCTCGCCACCTTATTGCGCGCGCCTCACAAAGCCTTCTCACGCCAGGAGCTGCTTGAGGCGTGCTTGCCAGACAGCGAAGCGCTTGAGCGTGTCGTCGATACTCACGTCTATAATTTACGCAAAAAGTTGGAGTTGCAGGGTATCACTGGCGTCTTGCTGACCGTGCGCGCCATTGGTTACAGGTTCAGATAATCATGAAGAAAACATCTACGCACATCTCTCTTTGGCGCTGGATCTGTGTACGCATCCTTTCCCTGGCGATCGGCACCGTCATTCTCATCGCCTTCTGTATGTGGTTGCGTTATGCGGTGTGGTATTTTTACGCCGTTGACAGCATGTCCCCGCAGGTCCGCCAGGAGTTTGCACAACTGAGCCAAAACCCGTCAGAGAATACAGCGCGCTATCACAGTATCATCGACACCTATTTTGGTGAAAAAGCCACCGACCCGTCCATCTCCTCCAGTGACTGGCTGATGCTGGCTATACTGGTTCTGGTGGCGATTCCGCTGATCGTCATTTTGGGTCTGAAGGCCGCACGCCCTCTTTCCAACCAATTTAGCCAGATCGCCATGGCAGCAAAAGCGGTCGCGCGCGGTGAATTTTCTAAGCGTGCGGGAATAGAAAAACAAGCACCCAATGAGTTGACCCAGTTGGCCGAAGACTTTAACTCGATGACGGCTCAGCTTGAACGTTACGAAAATGAACTGCGTGACTCCAATGCCGCCATGGCCCACGAACTTCGCTCACCACTGACAGCGGCTATCGGGCGTTTACAGGGCATGATGGACGGCGTATTCCCGGCGGATAGCCATCAGATCAGTATCGTGATGCGCCAGTTGTATCAGTTGAACCGTTTGATTGATGACCTGCATTTGCTCTCGCTGGCCACCGCCGGAAAACTGACCCTGGATAAAACCCCCTTTGATTTGAATGATCTACTGGATGAACGTGTCGCCTGGATGAAACCCCGCACGGAAGATACCGATTTCGCTATCGTTTTTACGCGGCAGAACACGGCAAATTGTCATGCGGATCCCTACCGGATGGGCCAGGTGATTTCTATTTTGATGGATAACGCGCTGCGCTACGCCAGAGAAGGCAAAGTGCTTGAGATCGCCGTGGTACAGCAGGCCAAAGCAGTGAACATTACGTTTAGCGATCACGGCCCAGGCGTCGATAATCTTTTTCTCACGCAGATTTTTGAACGTTTTTCACGGGCTGAAACCTCGCGGGCCAGAAACTCCGGGGGCAGCGGTCTGGGTTTGTCCATCGCACGGGCCATCTGTGAGGCACACGGTGGGACGCTTGAGGCCGCCAACGGGCCGCAAAACGGGATGTGTTTTGTGGTCAGTTTACCGGTACAAGAACTCGCCCAACACAGCAGCTTTAGCCAACGCAGAGACATCCGATAAAGAAATCGTGGTTTCTGATATACACTTCGCGCAGCCGGAGAACGCGGTTCTCTGAATAATCACTTTTGAGGTCAACATGATATCTGTTTTCGGGCACCTGAATCCTGACAGCGACACCGTTTGTAGCGCGCTGATTGCCGCTGACTGGCTTAATGCGCAGGGACGTCCGGCGCAAGCCTTTCGACTGGGGGAGATAAACCCGGAAACCCGCTTTATTCTGCACGCAGCAGGCGTAGAAGCCCCGCCGTTACTGGCAGAAAGTGTGGAAGATAAAGATGTCTGGCTGGTGGATTTCAGCGAAATGGAGCAAGGCCCGGCTTCGCTGGCACAAAGCAACATTCTCGGCATCGTGGATCATCACCGTCTGGGGACCGTCACTACCCGCAACCCGGCCGAAGTATGGGTTCAGCCGCTGGGCAGCTGTGCCACCTTGCTGTGGCAGTTGATCACCCGCGAAACCGATCTGGCGATCACGGCGTCTCAGGCCACGCTGATGCTCGGTGCGCTGCTAAGCGATACCGTCGCCCTTACCTCACCAACCACTACGCCAGTGGATATCAAAGCAGCAGATGAACTCTTTGCCATCAGCCAACTGGACCGTGAAACTTTTATCAGCGGTCTGCTGGCGGCGAAGACCGATCTGGCCGGTATGAGCCCGAAGACGCTTATCAATAAAGACGCCAAAAATTATCACATTGCCGATCTGAACGTGCTGCTGGCGCAAATCGAAGTCAGCAGCTTTACCCAGACCGACGCGCTCTTGCCACAGCTGATTGCCGCGATGGACAGCCAGTGCAGCGAAAGCACGCTGGACCTGTTTGCGCTGATCATTACCGACATCCGTACCAAAAATTCGGTGATCTACTTCTCGCAAAATACGCTGTTTGACGCCGTCTCCATCTCGCTGCCGGGTATGCTCAGCCGCAAGAAAGAGGTGTTGCCGTGGCTGACGACGACGCTGGAAAAACGTCAGGGCGCGTAACCGCCGCCTAAAGATCCACCTCAACCACCGTAATACCGGCTTTCTTCGCCTGTCGGATACAGTCCGCTGTATCTTCGCCGCCGGGGAAAGCCAGTATTGCATCGGGCTTGCTGTCTTCGAGCATAAACAGATTACGGCGCAGCTCAGCGTATTTGCCGTGCATCGCCCAGTTGGCCGGGTAGCGGACCACGTGAAGGTCCGCGTCCCTGGCCCAACGCTCTATTACCCCTCCCGAACACTGATGCCCACCGTGGATCACCACCTGTATCTGATGCAACTGTGAATAGAGATCCAATATCCGGGTCATGCTTTTTGTATCGGCATAAAAGCGCCCGGCGCAGATTAAAACTCTCATTACACGGATTCCTGAAGCCGTATGTCTTCACCCAGCCGGTCAATAACCGGATAGGCGACGGCAGCAATATGGTGATGTACCCGGCGGTAATCCCGCAGTACCCGCTGGAAAATATCCCCGGATTCAGCCCAGGCATTTTTATCCTCCCGCAGCTTTTTGAAATGCTCGCGGCTGGCTGAGGCCTCCAGTTGGCGGATAACCTCTTTGCGGTTCACCAACTGATGCGCGGCATACAGATCTTCCCCCAGAAAGGCGCTGATCGCCAAACGCAGGCTGGTGAGGATTTCCCAGTGCAACAGGCGGATGTGGTTCTGTTCGAAGGGGTTAAACAGTTCACCCCGGCGTGCGCGGCGGGTCGCCAGTTGGGTCAGGCTGCTGGAGAGAATATCCCCCGCGTGTTCCACGTTAATCACGAACATCAGGATCTCCTGTGCGCGGTCCGCATCGGTGTCGCTCAGGCCGTCCTGACCGAGGTCAGCCAGATAGGCGCGAATGGCGGCACTGAGCAGATCCAATGACTGATCAACCTGGCGGATTTCGTCCGCGGTGCGTTGCTCCAGCGTTTCAAATAATACGCACAACCGATCGAGCATCATCGCTAACATATCCGCCGCCCGCAGCGATTCACGCACCGAATTGGAGAGCCCGAGGTAGGCAACGTTCAGCCCTGCTTCATCCAGATACAGTGGCATCCCAGGGTCACCGACCCGCTCTTTCTCAACAAACATCCGCTCCAGCAGTCGCGCCAGCGGGCCGGTCAGCCAGATGAACATCAGCGCCAGCACCGCGCTGAAAGTGGTATGGAACCAAACCACCAACTGCGGCGTGGTCAGCGCTGTTTTGGCCGCCATCTGCGTCAGCCATGGCAACAGCGCCATCGCCAGCACCGCGCCCAGCACGCGCACCATCAGGTTGCCGATCGGCAGACGGCGGGCGACCGGCGAACCGGCATTCAGTACCGGCGGTAACGCGCCACCGATATTAGCCCCCAGCACCAGCACCATCGCCGTGGCAGGCGTCATGACGCCGGTGGCCGCCAGTGAGGCAATCAGCAAAATCACTGCCACGCTGGAGTGGCAAATCAGGGTGAGCATCACCGCCACCATCAGCGCAATCAGGGTATCGCTCTCCAGCCCCTGCATCACTGCATGAAAAACGGGGGTGGATTCAATATGGCCCAGCGTCGCACTGAGCAGGCTGAGCGCCAGCAGCATCAGTCCGAGGCCAATCATGGCGCAACCGGCGCTTTCAAAGCTGGAATTATCGCGCAATTTGAAGATAACAAAGCCAACCATTATGAGCAGAGGAATGGCGAGGGCGGTATTGAAACTCATCAGTTGCACCACCAGCGTGGAACCGATGTTAGCCCCGAGCATCACCGCCAGTGCAGGCGCCAGACTGAGCGTTCCTGCCGCCGTAAACGACGTTGCCATCAGGCTCACCGCCGTGCTGCTTTGCAGAATACCGGTAATGCCAATACCGGACAGCAGCGCCATCCAGTGGTTATTCAGGTGACGCCCCATCCAGTGGCGCAATGGCGTGCCAAACCCGCGTTGTAGCGCGGTAGAAATCATATGACTTCCCCACAGCAACAGCGCAATGGCACCCGCGAGGTTAATTAACAGGGTAGTTCCAGACATGATAATTCCCCCTTATTCAGGGTTGTACGGGTAAAGCGACTTGATGATTCATCGTATTAAAAGCAGGTGCCGCGATACGGTGCGGCACCTGTTGGTTGTCAGACGGTCAGAACCACTGTTTGAAACGGCGGATATAAAACATCTTCATACCCTGCGCCACACAGCAATACGCCAGTAAGGTACCGGCCAGCCACGGGAAGTACTGCCACGGCAGAGCTTGCAGCCCCACCATCGGACCCAGCGGTGAGAACGGCACGTAGATACCCACCGCCATCACCAGTCCGGTCATCAGCATCACCGGCAGCGCGGCGGTGCTCTGGAAGAACGGGATCTTCTGGGTACGCAACATGTGTACGACTAACGTCTGTGACAGCAGCCCTTCAACGAACCAGCCGGACTGGAACAGCGTCTGCATATGTTCACTGTTGGCGGCGAAGACGTACCACATCAGCGCAAAGGTGGTCATATCGAAAATCGATGAGGTCGGCCCAATCCACACCATAAAACGACCGATGTTTTTGGCGTCCCACTTACGTGGCTTCTTCAAAAACTCCTTATCAATTTTGTCCCACGGCAGCGCCAGTTGGGAAATGTCATACATCAGGTTTTGCAGCAACAGTTGGATAGCCAGCATCGGCATAAACGGTATAAACGCACTGGCCACCAGTACCGAGAACACGTTGCCGAAGTTGGAGCTGGCGGTCATGTTCAGGTACTTCATGATATTGCCAAAGGTCTCGCGGCCTTTCAGTATGCCCTCTTCCAGCACCATCAGGCTTTTTTCCAGCAGAATGATATCGGCAGACTCTTTGGCAATATCGGTGCCGCTGTCAACCGAGATCCCGACGTCAGCATCGCGCAGGGCTGGCGCATCGTTTATGCCGTCGCCGAGGAATCCGACAGTATGGCCGTTGGATTGCAACGCTTTCAGCACCCGCGATTTTTGCAGCGGCGTCAGTTTGGCAAACACCGTGCGCTCTTCCACCAGCACTTTCAGCGTGGCGTCGTCCAGTTTTTCCAGCTGTGGCCCCAGCACCGGCTCGCCCGGCTCCAGCCCGACCTGACGACAGATACGGCAGGTAACAACGGCGTTATCCCCGGTCAGCACTTTCACCGCCACACCGATATCACGCAGCGCGGCAATCGCCGGGCCTGCGGACTCTTTCGGCGGATCGAGGAAAGTCAGGAACCCGCGGATGGTCAGGTCATGTTCATCCGTCGTGCTGTACTGTTTTTTCGCTTCGCTCTTTTTAATGTCGCGGGTCGCCACCACCAGCACGCGGAAACCGTCTTGGTTGTAGTCATTGGCCAGTTTCAGCAGCGCATCACGGCGCGCCTCGTCCAGTGCAACCACTTTGCCGTTTTCATGCACATGGGTAGAAATGCTCAGCATCTCTTCCACCGCACCTTTACACACCAGCAGATGATTGGCCTGCGGGTCTTTCACCACAATCGACAGCCGACGGCGGATAAAATCAAAAGGCATTTCATCGACTTTGCTGAAACCCTGCGGTTTAACAAAGCCAGGCGTATTTTCAGAGAAGTAGATCACGGCCTGATCCATCAGGTTTTTGATCCCGCTCTGGTGATGACTGTTCAACCAGGCCAGCTCCAGCACCGACTCATTCTTTTGTCCGTGGGCATCCATGTGGTGCTCAAGAATGATTTTATCCTGCGTCAGCGTGCCGGTTTTATCGGTACAGAGCACGTCCATGGCGCCGAGGTTCTGAATCGCGTTGAGGCGTTTCACTACCACTTTGCGCTTCGCCATCGCCATGGCACCTTTCGCCAGATTGGCGCTGACGATCATCGGCAACATCTCCGGGGTCAGGCCGACGGCCACCGCCACCGCAAACAGCAGCGCATCCCACCACTCACCTTTCATGATGCCGTTGATCAAGAACACCACCGGCACCATCACCAACATGAAACGGATCAGCAACCAGCTGACACTGTTCACACCCCGGTCAAACGCGGTCTGGGCGCGGGTGCCCACCATCGCTTTGGCCAGCGAGCCGAAGTAGGTGCGCGGGCCGGTTGCCACCACGACCGCCTGCGCCGTGCCACTCACCACGTTGGTGCCCATAAAGCAGATGTTCGGCATGTCGAGCAAATTTTCTTCGTCTTCTGCCACGGCACTGGCCGATTTTTGCGCTACATCGCCCAGCGTGTCGTACTTTTCCACCGGCAAGGCTTCACCGGTTAAGACTGCCTGGCTGATAAACAGGTCACGAGACTCAATCAGCCGCACATCAGCCGGGATCATATCCCCGGCGTAGAGCTGCACGATGTCACCGACCACCAGTTCACGCATCGGGATTTCGTGCAGTTTCCCCGGCATCGCCGCGTTATCACGCCGCAGCACCGTCGCGGTGGTCCGCACCATCGCTTTAAGCGCTTCGGCGGATTTCGCCGAACGGTATTCCTGCCAGAAACGCACCAGCCCGCTCAGGCCGACCATCGTGCCAATGATATAAACGGAGGTCAGATCGGCGTCCTCACCGGCACGCATTGGCAGCCAGAAATCGGTGAAAAAGCTGATAACCGCCAGCACGGCTAACACATAAATGAACGGATTATTAAACGCCTTTAACAACTGGACCACCACATGAGGTGGCTTATCGTGGGCGACTTCGTTGTAACCCTCTTTTTCCAGCCGTCCGGCGGCGTGCGAATTCAGCAGGCCATCCCGAGTGGCATTGACGTTGAGTAACGTCACGGCCACGCCGTTTTTGGCTTCCTGAACAGCGCGCATGGAGAGCTTGTTGTCCTTTGGTTTTTTCTTTTGCGTGTTTTTGATTTCTACAGTCATGGTGGTGCTCCTGTCGCCACACAACAGAGAGTATTTAACGGGGTCCCGGATAACAGGCAGCCGTCAATATTCCGCATCGTTTAAAGCGATCGGTTTTTAATTAATTTCGCGCAGGGTTTCCTGCCCTTTAATAAATAAAGGGGTGTAACCTTATGGGGTGTCTTTTATTTTCGCATGGCTTCGCCGCCCTCTATTTTCGTTAATAAGAAAAGCGAGAGGATAACGTTCAGGCGTTAATAATGACGGAATTCAGAACGTGCGTGCTGGTCTTACACAATCGGCTCAACCGGCGTTCACGGTATGAATCAGGCAAAGAAGGATCGACTATGTGGGTCATCGCTATCAGAAAAGGAGCAACGCTGTTCCAGCTGGCCGGTGACAGGACTGACACGCCAGTTGGTGATACGCTGGTTCAATTCATTGATTTTAGTCGAAAAAATTGAAACGGAGTGTTTTTTATGCGCAGCCAGAGTCCGATCGTGGGAGTGGCGAACACGCAACGTGGATGTCAGTGAATTGACATCAGGGAAAAGAGTCGATTTGAAGTTCATAATACACCTCGGGACCGTGAACGTTCAGGTTGAGGTGTTTAGACGCGAGAGCGTCAGGCTCTGGCGAGGCACACCCAAACGATGAAACGATCACAATCGATTTCATGTTTAATATTCCGAATGGCGTTATCGGCAACATTCGGGAAGCTACTAGATACAGTGTCCATTAGTCTCTT